>SWCD01021426.1_pt1 | contig 43714 bp, 46 predicted proteins | sample 4693011 | NCBI WGS metagenome assembly SWCD01 (sample SAMN10267278, study PRJNA491770) | bioreactor metagenome | isolation source: DHS bioreactor inoculated with marine | place: Japan: Omine Ridge, Nankai Trough
TTATTGCTCGTGACTAAGATTGAATTCTGCTCTATATAAAACAAATTAGATTATAGGGAAATTCTGTCTCCTATTATTAATGAAAGAAAAAACACACACCTTTAGGTGTGTGTTTTTGGTAACCCCACGGTTAGGATTCTGCCAACGATGAAAGCCATTGTGCCAATGATAAAACTATTGGCTTGGAGAACTTTGCCAACGATAGAGCTGTTGGCTTAAAAACACGTTCTCCATACTATAGAGTGACCAGATGCAAAAAAAGCACACCGATGGTGTGCTTTTTTGTGTACCCCCACGGGGATTCGAACCCCGGTCTTAGCCTTGAAAGGGCTACGTCCTAGTCCCCTAGACGATGGGGGCGGGTACAGCGGACAGAATTCTACCATTGCCCGGTTTGCTGGTCAAGTTATTTATTATTTTTTTCACTTTTCATGAATTCTGGACCGATTTTTGTGCCTTCAGTTAAGACAGTACTTTTGGGCACAACAATAATTCCATCACGCACCACCCAATCATCAGTATCGATATCTGTACCGCGCGGAAATGGCTTGATGAATACATTTGGACCAATGCGGGTATTCTTATCAATGATCGCCCCTTCGATCTGACTCCCCTCCCCGATGCCGATAGCGACAGACTGGTTGGCAAGGAAACGATGTTGGGTGTCAAAATAGTCTGCGCCCATTATGATTGAAGATCGGATAGTGACCTTTTCGCAGATATGACTGCGAAGACCGATGACCGAATTTTTGATATTTGCATGGTGAATATGACAGCCATCTGCTAATAATACATTGTCAATATTTGAACCATTGATGATCGAGCTGGGTAAATAGCGTGGGCGAGAATAGATCGGATCTGTGGGACTATTAAATTTATACGGAGGGTCCTCTTGGGTAAGGCTGAGGTTGGTTTCATAGAAAGAGCGGATGGTTCCAATATCCTTCCAGAAACCTTCAAAGTGATAACCAAAGACTTCGTGAGATTTTATCGCTCGGGGAATCAACTCTCCGCCAAAATCTGCGTCTTGGAAATTGCTGAGGAGATCGATAAGCACATCGGTATTAAACATGTAGATGCCCATAGAGCCGAGGTAGGGACGTGTTGGGTCATCGCGAGTAATAAATTTTTCCAATACAGATTCTTCTTTTGGTTTTTCTGCAAAATCGGTAATTTGTCCAAATTTTTCAGTTTTCAATAGTCCAAACCGTGAGGCATCTTCCCGAAGGACAGGCTGGACAGCAACCGTGATGTCTGCCCCCTTTTCCCAATGGTATTTGGCAAGCTCATCGTAATTCATGCGATAGAGATGATCACCAGCGAGAATGAGGGTATATTTTGCATTGGTCGCTTTGATTTCGAAGATCTGTTTTCTGACCGCATCGGCGGTTCCTTGATACCAATCCTTGGATTCTGGGGTTTGACCCGCAGCCAAGATCTGCACCCAACCCTGACTGAAGGGGTCGAATTGGTAGGTTTGAGAAATATGGCGATGGAGAGAGACCGAATTGAATTGAGTTAGGACGGCAATGCGATTGATCCCTGCGTTAATACAGTTGCTGATCGGAATATCGATCAGGCGATATTTGCCAGCAATGGGGACCGCAGGTTTGGCGCGCAACTTCGTGAGCGGGTATAGGCGAGAGCCCTGCCCTCCGCCCATGATCATCCCTAAAATTTCGTTTACCGATGGCATTTCAATCTCCTAGCCAGGTTGATTTCCTTTTTTCAACTATTATATTCTGTTATTCTCTCTTTAATCAAAATGCATCTTTGAATTCTGTGACAGCTTTTGGACCACTTCGAGCCAAACCATTTTGAAAACCTTCGTGGTTCTGCACACGATAATCCAGTCTTTCTACTTTAAATGGGACCAGGCGTTCTCCCTCTCGGCGACGCTGCTTTACTTTCAAAAGGTATTCAAGCATCATTTCTAAACTGGTGACATCGGTCCAATCAGATTTATAGATGACCATTCCTGATCTGTTGAAAATCCATGTCATGTTGGGCATGGAGCCAAAAGCCCGATGACAGGGACCTTCGAGGGCATCAAGGTAAATGGGGCGTGAAACTTTGTAGATGTCCCTTAAATCTTGGGCATTTTTATATTTTTGATCCATTGAGGTGAGATGCGGATAATTTTCCCCAGGGTGGGCTTCATTGGTGTATAAAAATATTGACCCAATATTAATATTAGCATATTTATCAGCCAGATCATTCATGGACGGCGCCGCCATCCCACAATAGGGTCAAGTAAAACTGCCAAATTCAACCAGAAAATAATCATGCTGGGCCCATAATTCGCTCAGCTTCACCTCTTTTTCATCCAATCCCCATAATGAAAAATCGGGGGCGATTGAGCCCAAGGGAGGGCTTTCAGAGAAGCGCATAAGGGGCATAAAATTTTCAGGGATAAAAGACTCATAATTGTAATTTTCAATATTATCGGGGCTGGGGTTCATTAATTCTCCTAATTGTTCTGCTTTCATTATGGCTTATTTAAGCAAATTTGCAAACCTCTGTTTATTTATAAATGTTAGAGTTTTATATAATCTTGGGAATAACAATAAATCCTTAGGAATTTGTAAGTGATGGGTTTATAATTATGTTTATGAGTGTCCAAGAAATAAAGGAAGGAATGTATAAATGTCTGATCAAGAAAAAGTAAGAGTTGCAATTATCGGTATCGGAAATTGCGCTTCGGCGTTGGTTCAAGGTGTTGAGTTTTATCGTGATGCGGCCGAAGACGAGGAAATCCCTGGTTTAATGCATGCGACCGTTGGGGGCTACCATGTGAGTGATATTGAATTTACGGCAGCGTTTGATGTCGTGAAATCAAAGGTGGGAAAGGACTTAAGCGAAGCCATTTGGGCAGAACCTAATAACACGATCAAATTTTCGGATGTGCCGAAATTGGATATAGTTGTCCACCGCGGCATGACGCATGACGGCATCGGGAAATATGTTTCGACGATGGTGGAAAAAGCTGAAGGTCCTACGGACGATATTATCAGCATTCTCAAAGAAACCAAAACAGATGTTGTGGTCAATTTCATGCCAGTGGGCTCTGAAATGGCGACAAAATGGTATGTTGAACAAATTCTAGAAGCGGGATGCGCAATGGTGAATGCAATCCCGGTTTTTATTGCGAGCGAAGAATATTGGTCAAGCAGATTTGAAGAGCGGAATTTGCCAGTGATCGGGGACGATATTAAAAGTCAGGTTGGGGCAACGATCACGCATCGGGTGCTGACCAATTTGTTTATGGACCGAGGGGTGCATTTGGACCATACCTACCAATTAAACTTTGGTGGGAATATGGATTTCTATAACATGCTTGAACGTGAGCGTTTGGAATCTAAAAAGATCTCTAAGACGAATGCCGTGACGAGTCAACTGCCTTATGATATCGGCGCAGAAAACATTCATGTGGGTCCGAGCGATTATGTGCCTTGGTTAACCGACCGCAAATGGTGCCAGATCCGAATGGAAGGACGAGCCTTTGGAAATGTCCCTCTCAATTTGGAACTAAAGTTGGAAGTCTGGGATTCGCCTAACTCAGCGGGAGTGATCATTGATGCGGTACGCTGTGCGAAATTGGCATTGGATAGAGGCATGTCTGGCGCAATTACTGCCCCCTCCTCCTATTTCATGAAGACCCCCCCTATTCAATATACGGATGATATTGCTCGACAAAAGACCGAAAAATATATGTCAGGCGAGTAATTTCAGATCATTCAGAAAAAATAAAAGTGAGCCAATTGGCTCACTTTTTGCTATATAATACTCAAATATGTGGTTTTGAAGCATAATAAAATCAATTTGGTCAACGGATAATAATGAAAAAAGTTTTGGTTCTTGGGGCAACAGGTTTTATTGGGGGGCATATTGCAAAGGCCGCCCTGTCAGAGGGATGGCAAGTAGTTGGTCTTAGACGTCGAAAAAACAGCTTAGGCCATTTGGCGGGAATGCCGATACTTTGGGTAGAGGGAAACTTAAGGGACCCAAGTTCTTTAAAACTCGCGATGCAAGGTTGTGATTATGTATTTCATGCGGCAGCGTTTTACCCGAAAAAAGGGCAACCTAAAAAAGTTAAATATTTGATCCGAGAAGCCAAAAGAGAAATTAAAATCGTATTGAATATGGCATTAGAAACTAAAATCGAACGATTAATTTTTACCTCTACATTAACAACAATTGGGAAACCGCCCCAAAAAGAGCAGCGATTGGCCAACGAGAAAGATTTTTACAAACTGGGTTCCTCACCAAAAAGCGGCTACGCGGAAACTAAATCGATCATGGAACATGCAGTGATACAGGCTGCAAACGCTGATCTAGATGCGGTGATCGTAAACCCCACTGCTGTTTTTGGCCCGGGAGATGTGCATATTACTTTAGGCTCTTTGTTGATCGCTACTGCAAAGGGTTTTATGAAAGCATGGCTACCGGGACAGATCAATGTGGTGGATGTGCGAGATGTGGCAAAAGCCCATATTACCGCAGCTAAAAAGGGATCCAGGGGAGAACGATATATTTTGGGCGGCAGGAATTATAGCGTGAGGGAAGCCCTAACGATCGCGGCAGAAACTACAAAGATGCCCCCGCCAAAATTTGAACTGCCCCTATTCATCATTGATCTCTTGGTTATATTGGGAGATCTATTTCCATTTTTGCCACTGCCGGCAAACCATATGCGGGGAATTAGGGATTGGCAAGGTTATGATGTTTCTAAGGCTGAGCAAGAACTAGACCTGGAAGTTCGATATTTCGAGGATACGGTTAGGGATGCGCTGGAGTGGTTTAGAGAAAACGGAGATTTAGATTAGACGGAGAGATTATGACAGCCAAGTTAATAATCAGCATAGTGTTGGGATATCTGATCGGATCGATTCCTTTTACTCAAATCGTTGCAAAATGGCGAAAAGGGATTGATCTGAGAGAGGTTGGCAGTAAAAATGTTGGGGGGATGAATACGATCAATTCTATTGGTTTAGGATGGGGATTATTTGCTGGTATCTTGGATATTGTTAAAGGCATTCTTTCATTGATCGTGGCGAATGCAATCGGGGTCGAATATCCTGCGAGTATATGGGCAGGGTTGGCGGCGATAGCGGGCCATAATTGGCCGATCTGGCTAGGGTTCCGCGGGGGAAAAGGGATCGCAGTAGCGATTGGTTTATGTTTATTTGTTGCACCTGGTGAAACTGTGACCGCTTTTGTGGCCGCTTTTATGTTGTACTGGGTGGTCAAAAGAAATATTGTAATTACCGCGTTGGTCTTGTTTATTACAACAGCGGTTTTAATGAATCGAAATGGATATCCTCCTGAAGCAACTGCAATTGTTTGGGGGAGTATATTGATCATGCTCATCGCCGCATTTCCTTTGATATTACGTACCCTTCGTTCGCCGGGTGGATTGAAAGGATATTTTAATAATCCAAACGAAGTGTACAAGGATAAAAATAAAAATTAATAATTTAATGATGCCTAAAATTTCAATTCTGAAGAATTTCCCAAATATCAGCAAAATTCAACATGTTGAAGAAGATGGATGTGTTTGGGGATCCTCAGGTCGGAATATATATAAAAAAGAAAAAGGGGAAGACTGGGTTTATTATTCTCAATTTCCATTTAATTTCCCGAAAGATCTGTTTATCTTCTCGCGTTTAGCAAGCAGAGCCCTCCGGTTGAACAAGTCAAATATATTCGTAAATTCGTCAAAGAAAGTAATCGGCATTCAGGGTGCGAAGGTATATGATCTTTCAATGGGTAAGCCCGCGAATATCCTTTTTGAAATACAAGGTGATTCGGTGCTGCACGGCAGTTTTACAGAAGACGACGAGGGATGGACTTATTTTGGGGAATATTTTAGGAATCCAGAGCGCGGCCCGGTGAAGGTATGGCGAATTTCGCCTGATCTGTCTGAGTGGGAAATTGCGTTTCAATTTCCAGCAGCGAGCATTCGGCATATCCATGGTGTTTTTAAAGATCCCTTTGATACGGATGCCCTTTGGTTGGCGGTGGGGGATTTCGAGGATGAGTGCTATCTATATAAAACGACTGACAGATTCAAAACCGTTGAAAGATATGGTGATGGCACTCAAATCTGGCGGGCGGTAAAATTGTTTTTCACAGAAAAATTTATTAGCTGGATCACAGACAGTAATATCAGTCAAAATTATGCGTGTAGAATGGAACGAGAAACGGGGGAATTAGAAAGGGGACAAAAAATAGAGGCTCCTGGATGGTATGGTACACAAAGTATTGAGGGAGATTTTCTTACGTTCACCACTGTTGAACCGGGAGATGGGGTCTTTACAAATTCTAGTTCAATCTTGTACAGCCAGGATGCCTTTCATTGGGAGAAAATTCATTCATTCAAAAAGGATATTTGGAGACCGATGAAAGTCTTTAAATACGGTGTTGTTTTCTGTCCATCGGGGAAAATGCAATCAGATGAAATATATTTAAGTGGAGAAGCCCTAACCGGATTCGATGGAAAAAGTATTCAAATAAAAGTGCAAAATTAAAATCTATGTATACTTGTGAATTTTTACATAATTCCACTGTTATAATCTTTGATTGAAAAAAAACCTAAGGAAAAACGAAAAATGTCAAAACAAAATCAATGGCAATTATGGAAAGATGGACCGAAAGGTCTGCCAATGGGGATTGGCACATGGGCTTGGGGAGATAATTTGGTATGGGGATATAACCAGAAAAAATATACTGACGAGGACCTTGAACTGGCATTCGATGCTTCGATCAAAGCAGGAATCACTCTATTTGATACAGCAGAAGTTTATGGAAATGGGAAATCAGAAAATATCTTGGGGGGATTTATAAAGAAGGTTGAAGAGCCCTTAATCATTGCTTCAAAATTTATGCCCTACCCCTGGCGGTTAGGAAAGAACAGCGTAATAAATGCGCTAAAGAATAGTTTGAAACGATTAGGATTAGACTCGATTGATCTCTATCAAATTCATTGGCCCTTCCCCCCACTGCCCATCGAACATTGGGTGGAACAAATGGCCGAGGTTTATCAGGAAGGATTGATCAAAGGTGTGGGCGTCTCGAATTACAGCATTGAACAAACGAGACGAGCGCATACTGTGCTGCAGAAATATAATATTCCACTTGCCACAAACCAAGTCGAATATAGTTTGGTCAACCGCAAAGTGGAAAAAAATGGACTTCTCCAAGTTTGCAAGGAGCTAGAGGTGAAGGTGATCGCTTATAGCCCACTGGGTCAGGGATTGTTGACTGGGAAATATACCCCGGATAACCCCCCTCCTGGTTTTCGCGGACGGCGAACGAACCGAAAACAACTAGATGCATTGATTGCCTTTAATTCTCTTCAAAAGAAAATAGGAGAAAAACATGGTGGAAAAACTCCAGCTCAGGTGGCGGTGAATTGGACGATCCAAAAGGATACTTTCCCGATACCAGGTGTGAAAAACTTACGGCAAACTGAAGAAAATTTAGGCGCAATTGGGTGGGATCTCACTGAAGATGAAGTGGCTGAATTGGATCTTGAAAGCCAAAATATATTCTAATTTACTTTAGCACGTTTGATAAAAATCTAATTATATATATCGCTATTTAATTTTTAGCACGGAGAATGGATGAAGAGTATTTGGTTCATCAGACATGGGGAAAGTGAAAGCAACGCGGGGCTGCCGAGCAAGGACCCAGGGTCTCCTCCTTTAACAGAAAGGGGACAAGGGCAGGCAGAATATGTAGCGAAGTATATTGAAGATGAACCCGATCTGATCGTTACTTCAAGCTATATCCGAACGCAGCAAACCGCTGCACCGACCCTGAAGAAATTTCCGAACGTGCCGACTGAAATATGGCCGGTAGAAGAATTCACTTATTTATCTTCATTGTTATATGCAAATACAACGATCTCAGAGAGGAGAAGCTCAGGAATTAGGTATTGGAAAAAGAGAGACCCCGCTTATCGTGATGGTCCGGGTGCAGAATCTTTTAATGACCTATTTGATCGTGCCAAGGAGACCTTTGAGCTTATCCGTAAGTCAAATACAAAAAAGATATTGATCTTTTCGCATGGGTGGTTCATGCGGGCGATCGTATATAGTCTTTATTTTCAAGGTGATGAAGGCAATAAGTATGCGACAGAAGAGGTGAAGAATCTTCGCGATAAAAGATATATCTCGGCATTGGCATACACTTATTTTAAATTTAAAAAAATCCCCAATGAAAATCAAAAGATGCTACATTATTTAAATTTTTCGTCAACCTTTAAAATTCCAAATACGGCGATATTGAAATTTGGTTTAAGAGAGAGTGAAAAAATTCAGTTTAACGAGAAGTATACGGATCATATTCCAACAGGATTAAAGGGCAATTTCCTGGTTGACAGATAATTTCATTTGAACTATACTTTTCATATTGATGAGTATCGATATGAAAAATACTACAAATTCTCTTTCTTTCGCCAAAGCATTGGCAGACCCAACCCGACAGCAGATTATGGAAATGATTTGTTGTAGATGGTTAAATGTCAGCGAAATCGTTGAAATCGTGGGCGTCAAGCAATCTACTGTATCCCACCATTTGACGATCCTAAAGGAAGCTGGACTGGTCAATACCAGAAATGAAGGAAAACATAGCTACTACGAATTGAACCAACAACGAGTGGCAAGCTGTTGTGGACAGATCTTAGAGGTTTTTGCACCCGAATCTGAATTTGGCATATCGAACTAAATATATTACACCTGAGACGTCAGGAAAAAATTTTAACAAATCATATCGATAATGGTCGATATGAGGAAGGAGTAAAAGATGGATAACGTTCAAGAAGAAACAAAAAAATTCGTGGATTCAGAATCTTGCTGTGGTGGTGAAAGCTCGATGCCCTGTTGTGGGAGCGAAACTGCCCTTTCAGAAGGTCATGCTGAGGATGTTCGTGAAAACGTGAAGAAATATTATGCAAATGCTGCACTTAACGAATGTGATTGTGGTGATCAAAGCAAAACTTTTTATAATGAAGAGATGCTCAGCGATTTGCCCACTGATGTAGCAAACTTTTCAAGGGGCTGTGGTAACCCGATCCACGCCGCTGAGATGAAAACTGGCGAAACCGTGTTAGATCTTGGATCTGGCGGTGGATTAGATTGTTTCTTTTCAGTGAAGGAAGTTGGGGAAACCGGATATGTAATTGGGATCGATATGACCCCTGAAATGTTGACGAGATCGAGAGAATCAGCAAAGAAAATGGGGCTGGAAAACGTTGATTTCCGAAAAGGCTATTTAGAGGATATGCCCGTGGATGATAATAGCGTAGATGTGGTGATCTCGAACTGTGTAATCAATTTGTCCCCAGATAAATCATTGGTTTTCAATGAGATCCACAGAGTTCTAAAACCGGGCGGTCGAATTGCTGTTTCGGATATAGTCGTGAATGGCGAGATTCCAGAAGAAATCTTGAATTTAAAAGATTCCTGGAGTTCTTGTGCAGCAGGATCTTTATCGATCGAAGATTTCACGCAAGGGCTAATGGACGCAGGGCTTGAAGAGGTCGTGATTACGGCGAAAGCCTCTAACGGCGATCTGCTTGAGAAAAATCCTGAAAACGAATTATTCTCTGCGATCATCACTGCTAAAAAGCCGATTTAATTCTATTATTTATAAATCCTTAAACCTAGCTGGCGGGAATGTAAAACTCGCCAAGCTAGGTTTTTTTTTTATAAACCTGATTAATAAATCGTTAACCTGTGCATGTTATAATTTGCTTATGGGGATGATTGGTTTCGACGGGAGAGGCTGGTCACGAATTGCAAGCCGAGAGGTACCGATCTCGTTAAATCCGTACACACTATTAAGTGCCAATCGCACTCAATACGCCGCATTACCTTTAGCTGCCTAGTGTAGTTACTGGCTAATGTAGCCAAATGACCCCTCGTGGGTCACGTCTCCCTACTCCCTTCCCTGGTGGGAGGAGGTGCAGGCGAAACAAGACTAGGGTGCTGTGCGGGACTACTGCTAAACGTACTCAAGATGAACTTTCGGGTTCTAGCAGTCAGCCGTTTGAGGCTTGGGTCCCTTGTAGCCCAAAACGGTTAAATGAACAAGAGACTACGCTTGTAGACGTTCGCTGACTTAATCTTTCGGACGCGGGTTCGATTCCCGCCATCTCCACCAAATAAAAAAAGAGCGCAAATGCGCTCTTTTTTTGGTTCAATTCTCAGATATAATTTATGGCGCGGGAGATTTTCATAAAGGACCTGAAGAAAAATAGAGGAAAAAAAAGAATAAGCCAATATTGTCGCAGACATTGAAATTTTTCATGGGGGCGATGATCCTCGCAAATATATCTAGCATGATGTCCTTTGGATATATATCGCTTTATTTAACAGACCTGGGTGCTGAGGTTTCCGATATTGGCACGGTATTTACCATTACATCTTTGGTTCCTTTGGTATTACAAATCGTCGGTGGTTGGCTTTCCGATTCAATTGGGAGGTTAAAAACAATCGCCATTGGCAGTGTTGCTGGGGTAATTGGGGCAATTGGGATATGGCTAGCTCCAAGCTGGGAATGGACGATATTGGCAATTGGGATCGGGGCTATTTCAATGGCATTAGTTGGACCCAGTTTTAGCTCTTTCATTGCAGACCAAACAGAAGAAGAAAACCGGGGCAAGGTCTTCGGGCTCACTCAAAGTCTGTATCATGTGGTCGGTGTGTTAGGCCCACCGATCGGGGGCTATATTGCACAAAATTACAGTTATAAATCAATGTATTTTGTTTCAATGCTTTTATATACTTTGGCTGCTATTGTGAGAATTTGGATGGCAAATTCATTGAAATTCAATACGGAAAAAAACGAGAAACCAACCGTTCAATCATTTAAAAGCAGCATTAAAACCTTAATAGGATTGATCTTGTCTGGCGGGGTTGTCACCTGGATGTTCATTGCAGACGGTTCAAGTGATATAGCATTTCGATTATCTGATTCCCTTTCAACCGTATTCCAACAAGAAATTGGGGGACAAAGTATCCAAGAAATTGGTTTGTTAACTTCGATTCAAGCGGTAGTAATGATGATATTTAATGTGCCTGGGGGATGGTTATCGGATAAATATGGGGAGAGGGTTGGGATATCGATTGGATTTTTCCTTTTCTCTACTTGCTTCTTCATTTTTATTCCCGCGGTAGAATTTTGGCAATACGCGCTTGCTTGGATCTTATCGGGCATTGGAGCCAGCCTGTTGATGCCCGCGTACGAATCCTTAATCTCAAAAGCAGTTCCCGAAAAAATGAGAGGGATTGCCTTTGGATTCTTCCGATCAAGTCTTGGCATCATTTCATTCCCAGCCCCATTGATCGGGGCAGCATTATGGGAAAGATATTCTCCGCAAACCCCATTTCTATTTACAGCATATATCATGATTGTGGTCGGTATTGTCAGCTGGTTCAAACTAAAAACCCCATCCAATGGCATTGGGCAAGTTGAAACACCATTTGATGGGGCTTCCTAGACATTAAAAAAGAGCGCAAATGCGCTCTTTTTTTTATTAATCAAAATCCAGGGAAAGGGGATCAGACAATTTTCATTTTTTATATCGGAGTAATTACTTTATACTCCCTTCTCCCGTCACACCGATTAATAAGAATGAAGAAAATAAAAGCAATGAAATATGTCAATACGCAATGTGTTTCATAAACATTTAAGGAAGCAAAGTTAAGATTCACAACCAAATAAGAATATCGAGAGGTTTTCAGCATTCACTTTAATTCCTTAAAATACTTTTATTCTGGTGTGAATAATAAGACTTTCTATGAAATAAATTTTCAAACTTTTTGGGGATTTTGTAATTATCTGCAGAATTAAATATAAAACAGGTCATTTGCCTGTTTTCCCCATGACAATTGACCTGTTTGAATGTATTTAAACTAATTACTTATGTCGGTTAAGGTTCGAATATCAACTTCTTCCACCGCATTCACCATTTCTTCCACAATCTCGTCGATACCGATCTGCTGCTCGATTTGTCGGGCGATGTCAAGATCAGCTTTTTTGATCGGATCTGGAGAAAGGATGGAACAGCAATCTTTGTATTCTGCAACTGCTGCATCAAAAAGACCGATGTGGCGTACTAATTCGACGACTTCGGATTTATCGTAGCCTACTAAGGGTCTAAAAATCGGCATTTTGACGGCATCATCCACAGCGATCATATTTTCCATTGTTTGAGAGGCCACCTGACCGAGACTGTCGCCAAAAAGGAGGAGTTGGTAGCCGAACTTTAATGCGAGTGACTCCCCCACCCTAGCCATCAGACGCCTAAAGATGACAGTTTCATAGCGTTGGCTTATTTTATCTAAATTCAAGACCTTCATCTCGAAAGGGCCATAGCTCGAAACGAATAATTTCTTTGCTTGAGTGGGCGTATCTAAACCTTGGACGATATCCCCAATCTTTGTGTTTAGCACATTACTCTTATCCATAAAAATATGGAAATGGAGATAATCCACCTCTGCTCCACGTTTGGCTAAAAGATAGGAGGAGGCGATCGAATCGAATCCACCAGAGAGCAGAGAAAGTACTTTCCCAGAAGTACCGACGGGCAAGCCTTTTGCTCCTTGGATTCTTTTGGAGTAAATATAGGTGCCTTCTTTTGAGGCAGCAATTGCGACTTGGACATCGGGGGCGCTAAGGTTTACGGGGGCTTTGGTGGCCTTACCAATCGCTTCTCCGATAGTCTGCTGTAAATCTAGAGAGCTAAAGGGGAGAAGCTTATGAGATCTTTTGGCTTTTACGCCAAAGGTATCCCCAGGCTTGATTGTGTTAATTCCCATTTCAATGGCAGTTTCGCAAATTATGTCAAATTTGGATTCACAAACTGTTGCGGGGGCATACCAAGCAATACCAAAGACATGCTTTAAATTCTCAATGAAATCAGGAATCTCATCATCACTTGCAGTGACCACAAATTGTGCGCGATAAAGTTTCACTCTGTCCTTGGGTAAGTTAAGAGCCTTCATGATATTTCTACGTAATTGGGCTTCAAAAATATGGCGTGTCCCCTTTTTCGTACCGATCTCACCATACCTAATTAAAATGACTTGCATAACTCAGAACCTCTTGGATGCTTAATTTTAAAACTGCCAAGAAATTATACCAATCTATTTGTTCTTGTAATTCAGGGAATGGCAAGAAATTAAAAAAACGATAGGGAAACGTGCTGTAATAACGCAATTAATCTTCATTATAGACCAACTTGTGTTACCATTCCTCGAGAAATTTTTTATTAGGAATATGAATGAACCAAAATAAAATCCAGCAAAATCATAGTTGGAAAGATTATTTAACGATCAATATAAATTGGTTCGCATTGACGACCCGCTCTCAAGTTTTATCTCCGCTAATTATTCCATTAATGGTTCAAGAATTTGTAGGCGATTCGCAAAAAGGGTCTTATTTAGGGATCATTCGATTGGGCGGACTCATGTTTGCTGTACTCACCCAATCTTTAGTGGGGATGGTTTCTGACCGGACCCAAACCAAGTGGGGAAAACGACGCCCATTCATTTTTGTAGGGGCAATATTTGAATCAATTATCATCGTATTGATCGGTTTTACGATGGGGATGGAGGGCATGCAGGGGTACTGGACGCTATTCGCCCTCTTTATCTTGTCGATGGTGGGATCAAATATCTCTCATGCCGCCACTCAGGGGCTAATTCCAGACCTGGTGCCAGATGAGAAAAAGGGGCTTTTTTCGGGAATCAAAGCAACTTTAGAATTACCACTACCCCTCATATTTGTTTCATTTGTATTGGGAAAACAAGTATCTGAGGGAAATTTATCGATCGCCCTCACCACGATCATTATTATTTTATTGGTCGGTATGACGGTGACGATGTTCGTTCGTGAAAAACCTGCTGAACTTTCCTCACCAAAAATTGACCTAAACCCATTTTTGCGACTGTTAGCGATGACAGCCCTGTTTACAATCATTATCATTGTTTGTGGATATGGGGTGAAATACTTAATCCTTTTCGGGAACGGTCTCCCCACTTTAGAAAACAATTTAATCGTGGGATTTGCAGGACTTTTTGGGATGGTCTTAGCGATCACATTGGGTGTGTTATTCAGTATTCGAGTTGCATTAGGGGATGAGAGGAAAAACAATAAGGCATATATCTGGTGGGTGGTCAATCGTTTGGCTTTCTTGGTTGCTGCCACAAATTTAGCTGGTTTTTTGATCTTCTTTTTACAAGAAAAATTCTCAGAATATCAGGGGCTGAATGCTGCTGGCCCTGCAAGCAAGATCATCATGTTTGTAGGGATCTTCATCTTGCTATCTGCCCTGCCCAGTGGATTCTTAGCTGATCGAGTTGGTAAAAAAACGTTAATTCGATTTAGTGGTATTGCGGTGGGATTGGGGGCTTTTATGGTCGTATTAGCTCCAAATCTTAATTTAATTTATCTGGCTGGCTGTGTGATCGGCACGGGTGTGGGATTATTTTATACGTCTAATTGGGCATTGGGCACCGAAATTGTTCCCAAAGGGGAAGCCGGGAAGTATTTGGGGATTTCAAACTTGGCAGGGGCGGGCGCGGGGGCAATCGGTGCGTATATTGGCGGACCTATCGCTGACAGTAATAGTTATATGCTCTTGATGGTAATTTACGGCATAATTGCTTTTCTTTCAATTTTTCCTTTACACGGCATTCAGATTAAAAAACAATAATTACTTTTTCTTATTATATTATTGTTTTATTCCCAGATAATCTTATCTATTAATTTTAGTTTTTAGGTAATAAAACATTCGTAAATGGGTCTTTAATAATAAGATTTTTCTGATATTATTAACCATATTAATTATAGAGATAATGAGGTAACAATGAAAATTCGATCTTCTGAAATTACACCAAAAGCAACTTATTTATCAAGAAAGGAATTTATGAAAGGAGCGGCCATTGCTAGTGGTTCAGCTTTCTTGGCGGCCTGTGGTGTCTCTCCTCAAAATAATAACGGGAATACTTCTGGTAATGAAATTGCCAGTGATTTTCCGGTAAAAATGGATGAGCTTGGCACAGAGACCACCCCCTATGAGTCGATCATAAATTTCAATAATTTCTATGAATTTAATACTGATAAAGAATCTGTTGCAATGGATTCAAAGAATTTTATTTCTTCCCCTTGGCAAGTCGAGGTTGCTGGATTAGTGAATAACCCGATGACCTTTGGGATGGAAGAACTTTTGAAATTTGAACAAGAGGAAAGAATTTATAGATTGCGATGCGTTGAGGGTTGGTCGATGGTGATCCCCTGGAATGGATTTTCTTTGAGTAAAATCCTTAACCTTGTTGAACCAAAATCTGAAGCTAAATACGTGCGATTTGAAACAGTTTTCGATCCCGAACAAATGCCGGGGCAAAATCAAAATTGGTATGAATGGCCCTATATAGAAGGTTTGAGAGTTGATGAAGCGATGAACGATCTGGTTACGATGGCCACAGGAATTTATGGAGAAGAGCTTAAACCTCAGAGTGGTGCCCCAATTCGATTGGTCGTCCCTTGGAAATACGGATTTAAGAGTATTAAATCTATCGTGAAAATTGAATTGGTTGAAGAAATGCCGACATCCTTGTGGATGGCTGCTGCTCCGCGAGAATATGGATTTTTTGCAAATGTAAACCCGGATGTGTCTCATCCACGATGGTCACAATCTAGTGAACGAAGAATTGGTGAGTTAAGCCGAATTGAAACCTTAAAATTTAATGGGTATGGCGAGCAAGTTGCTTCCCTATATGACGGTATGGATCTAAAAGCGAATTACTAAGGAAAAAGATGAAAAAAAGGAAGATACATCCGCTACAAGTGATTACACATATTGGGGCATGGATCCCCTTTATACTTTTGGCGATCGACTATTCTAATAATAACCTGACCGTTAATCCAATTCAGGCGGCAACTTTACGCACGGGGAAAACAGCACTCACTTTGCTGGTTCTATCTTTGGCATGCACACCGATCAACACTATCTTTTCTTACAAACCGGTGTTGAAATTGAGCAGACCCTTAGGTGTGTATTCATTTTTCTATGCGGCTTTACATTTCTATATATTCATAGGAATTGATTATGGATTTAATTGGGGATTTGTAAAAGAGGCGTTATTAGAAAAAAGGTTCACGATCGTTGGGTTTTTGGCCTTTTTGATCTTATTAGCACTTGCGATCACATCGACCGATGGATGGAAAAGAAGACTAAAGAAAAATTGGAAGCGATTACATCGTTTGGTGTATTTGGCAATTGCTTTGGTCGTGACACATTTTATCTGGAGTGTTAAATCAGATTACCGGCTTGCCTTGGTATATGGGGCAATTGGGGCAATCCTTTTAATCTTACGAATGCCAATGGTGAAAAAAAGAATTCTGAGAAAAAAATAATTATAGTTAGGGAATCTATTAGGTATAATAAACCCTTATTAATTAATTATTTTGATGGCAGAAAAATAAACCATGTTTTGGATCTCAACAGTTCTAATCATCTCCCTATTAATTGCGGTTAATGCTTTTTATGTAACTGCAGAATTCGCAACTGTAAGCTCAAGAGCTTCAAGACTTTCCAATCTATCTGAAAAAGGCAATAATACCGCCCAATTTCTTTTGGAGATCGTGCAAGATCCAAAAAAACTGGATGCTTATGTCGCTACTTGTCAGGTGGGAATTACACTTTCTAGTTTAATCCTCGGTTTTTATGGGCAAGCCCAACTCAGCGATCTTATCACCCCCCTTCTTGAAAATATTGGCTTAGGATCTGCAGTGGCTGTGGAATCGATAAGTGCTACCTTGATCCTAGTATTTTTATCCATATTTCAGATCCTGCTGGGGGAACTGATCCCTAAAAATGTGGCGATGCAATATCCTGAACGACTGGCGATACTCACGGCGAGATTGATGCAATGGTCGAATATATTATTCAAACCTTTGATCTGGATCTTCAATGGCAGTGGGATTGGATTGATGAGGATATTCAAAATTAGTTTTAGTGAAGAACATGGGCATATACATTCTCCAGAAGAAATCCTTTTACTTGTAAATGAAAGTGGTGCTGGCGGGGTACTTAAAGACGAAGAACATCGATTGCTTAATAATATTCTTCAAATGAGCCAAGCCTCTGTAAAACAAATCATGATCCCACGTACGAGAATGCTGACTGCCCCGAGCACGATAGAAATGGGGGATTTATTGAAATTATTGGCTGATTCCCCCTATTCTCGAATCCCTATATTTAGAGATAAAATCGATAATATCATCGGGATCATTCATATAAGAGACCTGCTTCAAATTCATCAAACAGGGAATCAAAGTACTGTATTTGAAATTCTTCATTCGGTTCCTTTTGTGCCAGGGAACATGTTGGTCAAAGAGGTATTTTCATTATTGCAAAATAAGCATTTTCAAATGGCGATCGTGATGGACGAATTTGGGGGGACCGCAGGAATGGTTACACTGGAAGATCTTTTAGAGCAGATTTTTGGTGACCTGCAGGATGAATTCGACACTTCGATTCCCATATTTCGAGCGACAGTAAATGACCGATTATGGATCAGGGGAGATTTTCAGATCAACTTGGTGAATGAGGTTCTTGCCCTAAATTTACCTACGGATGATTCGGATACAATCGGGGGTCTGATCTTAAATGAGATCGGACATGTGCCGATCCTGAACGAAGAAATTGTTATCAATGCGAGTAAATTTAGGGTGGAAAAAATGACAGGAAGAGGCGTGGCGATGGTTAGCATGGCTGCGACAAAAGAGCAGATCGAAAATGCGAAGGAATATTTAGACTAATGGATATCCTTCTACCGATTCTAATCATTACAATTCTTGTTTTGCTCAATGGCTTATTTGTGGCCGCCGAGTTTGCAATTGTGGCTGCTCCAAAAACAAGGATCACCCAACTTGCAGAAAAAGGTTCCAAGATCGCGTTGACGATCCTGAAAATCTTGAATAACCCAGAAAAACAAAATCAATATATTACGACGGCCCAGGTTGGGATCACAATTGCAAGTCTTGGGTTAGGCATGTATGGGGAGACTGCAATTGCTATATGGATCGTTGATCTTCTCCATTCTTTAGACATAGATAACATTAGCTCCGCAGCCACCCACTCGATCGCGACGATCCTTTCTGTTGGATTATTAACCTATGTGCATGTCGTGATCGGGGAAATGATCCCAAAATCTTTGGCATTACAAAATGCAGAACAAACCGTGATGGCGCTATATCGGCCTATGTCGTTTACGGAAAAATTATTTTCCCCAATTGTTTGGCTCTTAAATATATTCAGCAATGGCATCACTAAACTTCTTGGTATTCCGGAAGCGTCTAAATCTTCTTTGCTTTTTACTTCTGAGGAATTGGAATATCTTGTGGATGAAAGCTCAGAAAGTGGGATGCTGGAACCTTCTGACCAACTCTTTATTCAAAATATATTGGACCTAGAAGAACGAACTGTAGCACAAGCAATGACTCCCCGAAATCGATTTAATAGTATTCCGCATTCTGTTTCGAGGAAGGAAGCATTGGATCTGGTTTGCAAAACGACAAAAACTCGCTATCCAGTTTATAAAGAATCGATCGAGCATATAATCGGAATTCTTCATATTAAGGATTTGGCGAGGCATTTGGTTCATCATGGTGAAGAGGAAAAATTTAATATTACAGATATTCTCCGTCCAGCTATATTCGTACCTGAAACTTTAGCCTTAGATGAATTACTGATCAGGTTTAGAAGCGGCTCCCATCAAATAGCGGTTGTCTTTGGAGAATTTGGGGGAACGACTGGATTGATCACATTGGAAGATCTTGTAGAAGAAGTGGTGGGAGAAATTCAGGATGAGTTTGACGAAGAAGAAATCCTGCCGATCGTCGAGGTCAGCTCAACATTATTGAGGGTGCGTGGGGATGTGATTCTCGATGAACTCCATCAATTGTATGATCTTGACCTGATCATTAAAGAAGCCCATACGGTCGGAGGGTTAGTGATGACCCTGTTGGGCAAAATACCCCAGGAAGGGGATGAAGTGGAGTTTAATGGGGTAAAAATAAAAGTGGGAAAAGTTGAGAAACGCGCGGTAATCAGCGTAATCTTAGATATCGAAAATAAAAAATAGAAACTTAGGCAGAGGGGATTCTAATTGTAAATGTGCTTAACCAAAACGCCCTGTAATATAATCCTCGGTCAAATCAAATTCTGGGTTTGTAAATATTTTATTTGTTTCCCCATATTCAATTAATGTGCCCGCTCGATCATCCTCATCTAGGGAGAAAAATGCTGTAAAATCGGAAACTCTTGCGGCTTGCTGCATATTATGGGTAACGATTAAAATGGTGTAATTTTGAGAAAGCTCATGCATTAATTCTTCGATCATAAATGTGGCAGCAGGGTCTAGAGCGGATGCAGGCTCGTCCATCAAAATAATCTCTGGTTCAACAACTATAGTACGAGCAATGCATAATCTCTGCTGCTGTCCCCCCGATAGGGTGAGGGCATTTTGACTGAGATCATCTTTTACTTCATCCCATAATGCGGCATCCACCAAAGATTTCTCGACGAGTTCATCGATGTTGTCTCTAAATCCATTTATTTTTGCAGCCCAAGCCACGTTTTCATAAACAGACTTTGGAAATGGATTTGGTTTTTGAAAAACCATTCCAATACGACTTCTGACCTCTACTGGATCAACATCTGGGTGGTTAATATTTTGCCCCTTGAAAATAATTTCTCCCTCAACACGGGCTGAGGGTATAAGATCGTTCATGCGATTAAAAGACCGCAATACTGTGGATTTGCCACAACCAGAGGATCCAATTATGGCGGTTATTTTTTGAGTCTCAATTTGGAGATCAATATTTTTTACTGCTAATGAATCCCCATAATAAATTGCTAAGTTTTTAGATTCTATTGCGTATTTTCCGTTATCGCCCATTTAGCTATGCTCCGAATATCTGAACTACTCATATGTTTATTTTTAAGGTAATTTTTTCTCGACCATATTTTACCAGCAGCAACCCAATTAAAATGGGATTGATGGGAAAATATTATTCAATTCAGCAGATTATTTAACCCATACCTTGCTGCCCCCAATAGGGCTGGTTGAGGATGGACTATGATGTGCACAGGAAAAGTTTCCATCAAATTTTGAAATCTCCCTTTATCAAAAAAGGAATCTAAAAAATATTTCCTTATCAAGGGAATAATTCTTGGAGGAATTCCCCCGCCAAGATATACGCCCCCAGAAGCCATCACTTTTAAGGCCAAATTCCCCGCTTCTGCACCCAAGATTTGGGTGAATAATTGCATGGTAGTGAAACTTAGTGGATCGGGGGCATGTTCATCGATCGCTGCGTTCATGATCAAAGGGGTTTGGTCTTGAGCGTTGGTCAGCTGTTTTGCCAAGCTTTTGGATTCATATTGCTCTCCCCTTTCTTTTAAATATTTGTAGAGGTCTGGAATTCCTAAACCGGAACAAATGCGTTCATAACTCACACGGCCATATTTTGTTCTCAAATATTTTAGTAAATCAATTTCTAAATCGTTCCTGGGACCAAAGTCTGCATGACCGCCTTCAGATTGATAGGCCTGATAAAGTCCATTTACCTGAACTAAAAACCCTTCTCCCAAACCTGTTCCAGGAGCAATTACGGCGACCGCCCCATTTTCCACTTTTTCCCCCGAATTGATATTTTCCAAATCTTTGTTTTCTAATATTGGCACACTGGCGCTCATTCCTACGAGGTCATTAATTAGGGATACTGGAACCCCATTCAATATATTGCTTAAAGATTGCTCCCTTATGGTCCAGTCCACATTGGTGATTTCTGCGATGCCATTGATCACAGGACCAGCTACCGCAAAAGAAGCGCCCAAAATTTCTACTGATAAGTTTTTTATATATATCTGAAGAATCTCTTCTAAAGAATTAAATTCTTTTATAGAATACTTTTTTTCTTCAATTGATTGAAATTGCTGGCTTATTTTTCTAAATAATGCCAACCTCACGTTGGTTGCGCCTAAATCCCCAGCCAAAAGAAATTGCTTTTTGGTATCATTCATATTCGTAGTGAATTCTTGTGATATTCCTGCAATCCTTCCCAGGCACCTAGCCAGGGTTTGCCCATTCTGTGGCGAGGAGAAACCTGGATTTTATTCAGGTGGGTGCCAATCTTAGCTGATAACATTGCTACTGACTGCCAGTCTTGATCAAGGGCGGCTATCTTCATCTCAGTGCCCAAGTTCTCTGTCCAAGCCCAATCTCGACGAAAACTGTCTGCCTTAACCCAATAGTTTCGTTTCTCCCAGGGAGCGACAGTTCTTTCAACACCCTTGGAAATTTCTAATAAGGCGAGGGCAATAAAGGCTGCGAGGTCTTTTGTCACGAGAGTTGGTTTTGTCTGGAGCATGAGCTCACGAATTGAGATCACAATCCCTTTTTGTAAGCGAGTTCTTTGTTTTCCAACACCCTGTGTATCAATGATTCTGCTCAACGTTTTCTCCAATTTGAATAGGTTATTACAAATTATATCCTAAACAAAATAATCTAAGTTAATGATATATATGAATAAATATTTTTTGAAGGAATTCTAAAAAATCTCGTTTGTTGACGCTGAGGATTTGTTGAACTATAATTCCCCTTTAATGGGGAAGTGCTGGAACTGGCAGACAGGCATGACTTAGAATCATGTGTCGCAAGGCGTGTGGGTTCGATTCCCATCTTCCCCACTTCAACACCAAAATCATGTCAATACCCAGTGATTTTGGTGATTTTTATGTGCGTTTAAAAGATATTTATTGCTAATAAGATGCTAATAAACTTCTGATAATGTCCAATAAATGGGCGTGATATAATCGCAAAACTAACAAAAAGAGGAAAGTCCTTTGAAGATCGAAAAAGAATTTCTAGATGACCATCAGGTTGAACTTAAGGTTGAACTTGAAACTGAAACTTTTGAAAGCGCAAAGAAACGGGCTGCCAAAAGGATTGCTAAAAAAGTTAAAATTGCTGGTTTCAGACCAGGAAAAGCTCCCTACAGTGTGGTGCAGCGCCAAGTTGGTGATGCAGCGATCGTTGAGGATGCGATAGATATTGTTTTGGAAGAAGTTTATCCAAAAATTATCGAAGAAGCGGAAATAGAACCTTACGCCGCTGGATCGCTAAAAGAAATTCCGACAATGGATCCCCCCACTTTTGAATTTCTTGTCCCTCTTTCTCCTGAAGTAACTTTGGGAGAATATAAAGAGATCAGTGTTGAATTTGTGAAAAAAGAAGTCTCTGATGAGGATGTTGATAAAGTAATCGATAATCTTCGAGAACAGCAAGCAGTTATTGAACCTGCCGATCGACCAGCTGAAGAAGGAGATATGGTTTATATCGTTCTTTCAGGTGAAAGGGAAGACCCGAAAGAAGATGAAGAAAAAGTTATTGTTGAAGAACGACGTTTTCCTGTTGTTATTGAAAAAGAAGAAACTGATAATGCTACGGAATGGCCTTTCCCTGGGTTTTCAAGAAAGCTCCTTGGACAATCTGCTGAAGATGAAAAGACTGTCAAACATAAATTCCCCAAAGATTACGAATATGAAGAATTGCAAGGCGTAAAAGCCGTATATTCTTATAAGATCGAAGAAGTAAAAGCGCGCATTTTACCTGAATTCAATGATGATTTTGCAAAATCTGTCGGGGAATATGAAACCGCTGAAGAAATGAAAGAAGATGCCCTAAAGAATTTGGAAATTCGATTTGAGCAAGATTCTAAAAACGAACACGAATCTGCAATTATCGACAGCGTAGTTGAACAATCCGAGATCAAATTTCCCCCTCAAATGCTCAATCATGAAATTGATCATTTCATCCAGGATCTGGAAGGTAGATTGTCCCAGCAGGGACTTACTATGGAATTGTATTTACAGAGCCGAGATATGGATATGGAAGGAATGCGAGAAGAGGTGAAACCTTCTGCAGAAGAACGAATGAAACGGGGAATCGTGCTGATGGAAGTGGCTAATAAAGAGGAAATCACAGTTACTCCCGAACAAATCGAAGAAAAGACCCAGGCTACAATTCAGCAGTTAGCTGCTGTTTATCCTGAAGACCAGGTTAAAAAAATCACTTCCGGAGAAGCTTTGCAAGGATTAGTAAGCAGAATTGTGAGCGATGAGATTACCGAACGAACTCTGGAACGATTAAGTAGGATCGCACAAGGATTGCCGATTGAAGATGAGGTTGAGGAAGAAGCCAAAACAGAAACTGATGTAAAGGCTGATGCCTCTGAATCAGAATCGGAAGTAGAAGATTCTGCTACGGAAGAAAATATTGATGAGACTAATGAGAGTTCCGCTGAGGATTCTGTGGAAGTTGTAGAACCTCCAGTTGAGGATGCTAAGAATGAGCCTGAGGACGAGGATGCTTCAGAAGAAATTGTTGATGAATCGGAAGAATAAGAATTAGATTGATACAATTTATTGTCAAAATAAGGATACAAGAATGAATAACCCCCAAGCTGTCGTGCCCATGGTAATTGAAACCACAGGGCGTGGTGAAAGAGCTTACGACATTTTTTCATTATTACTTAAAAACCGGATCGTTTTGGTAAGTTCTCCAATCAACGATCAGACTGCAAGCTTGATAATTGCCCAATTGATGCATTTGAGTAGTGAAGACCCGGAGACACCTATTCAGATGTATGTGAGTTCCCCAGGTGGTGTTATTTATGCCGGTATGGGTATTGTTGACACGATGAATATGATTCCCAACCCAGTCCATACGGTAGCGGTTGGATTCACTGCTTCCTTTGGTACGGTTCTGCTGACAGCGGGCCAGAAAGGACATCGCTATGCCCTACCCAATGCGACGATCCATATGCATCAACCTTTGGGCGGTGCACAGGGACAAGCCTCTGATATAGAGATCCAGGCAAATGAGGTATTGCGATTGAAGAAGCGCTTAAATGAAATGTTGGCTGATCAAACCGGGCAACCCGTCGAAAAAATCGAAAAAGATACTAATCGAGACCTTTTCATGTCTGCCCAAGAAGCGGTGGACTATGGTTTGGTTGACCATGTTTTAGAGCCCCCAGAAAAAAACTTATAATTTTACCGAAAATTAACAGCCGAGTCTCTTTCTCGGCTGTTTTTATTTAAATAAGGCTTTATAATTTCATGATGGATAACAAAAATATCAAAGCGCTAATTTTAGATATGGATGGGGTTCTTTGGAGAGCTTATCAACCCATCAATAATCTTCAGGAAGTGTTTTTAAAAATTAATAAGATGGGATTAAAATATGCCTTCGCTACAAATAATTCCACAAAACATATTTCAACTTATTTAGACAAAATCAATGATTTTGGCATCCCAGTTACTGAGGAACAAATTATCACTTCTTCAATTGCCACTGCCATAAGATTGCGAAAAGAATTCCCAGATGGCGGCAATGTGTTCATCATCGGTGAAGACGAGATGGCAAAAACATTACTAGATCATGGTTTTACTCATTCGGAAGAAAATGTGTCCGCGGTGGTAGTTGGTTTAGATCTAAACTTGAATTATAAGAAAATGGCAAAAGCCGCGAGCTTAATTCGAAATGGTGCTCAGTTTATTGGCACAAACCCCGATCTCACATTCCCTATCCAGGGTGATTTTGCCCCTGGCGCAGGAAGTTTTTTAGCGTTTTTGGAAGCGGCTTCAGGAGTAAAACCTGAAATTGTGGGGAAACCTCAACCGGAAATGTTTAAACAGGCATTGGTATATTTAGGTACTCAGTCAAATGAAACTTTGGTAATTGGAGATCGATTAGAAACTGATATATTGGGTGGGCAAAAGGCAGGGTGTCTGACAGCATTAGTTCTGTCTGGGGTTTCAACCCGAGAATCTGGGGAGAATTGGCATCCAAAACCAGATCTTATTGCAGGCAATTTAGACGATCTGATAGAGATGATTAGCAATGACTGAGAAAAAATATATCTATGATCTAACTTTTGGTCAACTCCAAGAAATATTGGTTGATTGGGGAGAACCAAAATTTAGGGCCAAACAAATCTGGCAAGGACTTTATCAAAACCTTTGGCAAAAACCTCAGGAATTTAGCAATATCCCTAAAAGTCTCCAAGAAAAATTAGACGATAATATTAGCTTTAGTCACCTCAATGCAATTACCAAGTTGAAGTCAGAAGACGGGCAAACTGAAAAAGTTCTCTTCCAATTGCCAGATAATAATGCAATTGAAACTGTGTTGATGGACTATGACAAACGGAGAACCATTTGTATTTCTACTCAAGCAGGCTGTGCGTTGGGTGGTGTTTTTTGCGCCACTGGACAAATGGGGTTTAAGAGGAACCTTAGCTCAGGTGAGATCTGTGAGCAGGTGCTATATTTTGCCAAACAACTTAAGGAGAGAGGGGAAAAGGTGACCAATGTGGTGGTAATGGGCATGGGAGAACCTTTCCATAATTATGATCAGACCTTGTCAGCAGTGGACCGCTTAAATGATTCCGAAGGAATGAATTTAGGAGCGAGAAGATTCACAATATCTACTGTAGGGTTGGTACCTGCAATCAAACGATTTGCAAAAGAAAAAAGACAAGTAAATCTTGCGATCTCCTTGCATGCGGCGAATGATGAATCGAGATCTTCTATGTTGCCGGTTAATGACCGCTACCCAATAAAGGAACTGCTATCAGCATGTTATGAATATGTGGAAATTACCCATCGTAGAATTACCTTTGAATGGGCGTTGATTCAGGGGACCAATGATTCGGATGAGGATGCTCATCAGTTGGGTGAATTATTGGATGGTCTGCTTTGTCATGTCAATATTATTCCGCTCAATCCAACAGAAGGGTATGAGGGGAAACGATCTACTAAAGAAAGTGTGAGTAATTTTGAGAGTATTTTAGAAGAATATTCAATCCCCTGTACAGTGCGAATTAGACGGGGAATTGATATTCAAGCAGGTTGTGGACAATTGGCAATTAATAATTGATCACCAGTAAGATAGAAACATGCTAAAATTCTTATGGAGTATGCATCTATAGATTTGTGGAGGATCTAATGGCTGAACATGTTATTCGATTAATTTACCCCCCTAACCTATTAAATATGCCTGTGATCAATCAACTCATTAGGCAATATTCCGATCTAGATATTAATATTTTACGAGCTGAGGTTTCACCTAGAGAAGGATGGCTGGAAGTACAGTTGGTTGGTAATGCGGCGATGATCGAAAGTGCAATTCACTGGCTGCAGGGGCAAGGCATAGAAGTATTGACATTGGGGGCATAAACCATCATGGTAAACAATCGCCAACAAACCCGCGAGCAAGTCCTTGAGGCGATTCGCTCTTCCCTAGAAATAAAACAATTTAATGATGCTGTAGAAGAATTCAAAACCCTCCATCCGGGGGATCAAGTAGAAATTTTTGAATTGCTGAATGCTGAGAAAAAGGCGGAGTTATTGTCGCGGTTAGACATTTATTCTACGGCGATTTTATTTAATACACAGGAAGATGATGAAACTCTGGAAGCTGTTGAGTCCCTAACGATTGACCGGTTGGCAGATGTGTTGGATGAAATGGAACCGGATGAGGCGGCAGACCTTTTGGGGGATTTACCGGCAGACCAAGCGGCAGAAGCCTTGGAAAAAATGGAGGACACGGAAGATGTCCTTGAATTATTAAAATATCCAGATGAAACTGCCGGTGGTCGTATGACTACCGATTTTATATCCCTCTCGACAGATGTTACGAGCACGGAAGCCATCGAAACTCTACGAAAAATAGAACCTGATAATGAAGCGCCCTATTATATTTTTGTTACGGAAAATGAAAAATTAGTGGGCATATTAGGATTAAGAGAATTGGTTGTTGCATCACCAGACACAAAAATTGGGGAATTGTTTGATCCTGAAGTATTTCATGTAAATGCTTGGATGGATCAGGAAGAAGTAGCCCTTACGATGACAACCTACGACTTGGCAGCCTTGCCTGTAGTAGATGATTCTCATCATTTGGTTGGCGTGATCACCCATGATGATGTGTTGGACGTGTTGCAGGAGGAAGCCACCGAAGATATATACCGGTTGGCAAGCGTGAGCGATGCGGACCTGGAACCTGATAGCCCCATTCTGGAACAATTGAAAGGCCGATTACCGTGGCTTTTCCTTAATACGCTTACGGCGCTTTTTGCTTCTTGGATCATCAGTAATTTTGAAGATATCATTGCCCAGGTGGCTGTTTTGGCGGTATTTCAATCAGTGGTTGCCGGCCAAGGGGGCAATGCAGCGAGCCAGGGTGTGGCAATGTTCGTGAGAACAATGGCTTTAGGCAATATTCCACCTGGAAAAACAGTATTCCTGCTAGTTCGGCAAATGATCGTCGGATTAATACAAGGTATAGCTGTCGGCGCTGTAGTGGGCATCGGGGTGTATTTATGGAAGGGCAATGTGTATCTGGGGATCGTGCTGGGGCTGGCCTTGGTTGGCAATATGGTCTTGGCTGGCATTGTGAGCACGTTAATCCCGATGGGATTGAAATCAATTGGGCAGGACCCCGCATTGGCCTCTTCGGTGTTGGTCACAGCGGTGACAGATAGTTTGGGCTTCCTCATTTTTCTAAGTTTGGCCAATCTTTTCTTAGGGAATCTACTATAAATTATGGAAAAAACAATCATCATTCACAACCCTTATTCTGCAAGATGGAAATCTGGAAAAAGAAAAACCGAATTAGAAACGGCCTTAAATGCGGCTGGTGTAAAATTCGATTTGGTGCAAAGCCAGCATAAGGGCCATGGTGTAGACCTTGCTGCTCAGGCAGTGAAAGATGGCTATGAAACAATTGTTGCTGCTGGCGGAGATGGGACTTTGGGGGATGTGATCAATGGAATGATGCAAGAAGTTGGAGAAGGATCAATGCCCAAATTTGGGATGATGCCCTTGGGAACAGGGAATGATCTGGTGGCAAATTTGGGGCTTCCCTTAGATCTATTAGATGCAGCAAAAGTAATTGCAGCAGGAACAACAAAACAATTGGATCTGTGCAAAGTGAATGAGCGTTATTTTATTAATAATGCAGGGATCGGGTTAGAACCTTATACAACAACTGTTCAGGAAAATATTAAATCTGTGCATGGCATATTAAGGTATGTGATTGCCGTATTGATCAGTATCATGAAAAACCCAAAGTGGACGATGCATTTGGAATGGGAGGGTGGGGAGTTTCATGGTCCAGTGACATTGGTATCGATCAGCAATGGTGCACGAACGGGCGGTGTTTTTTATACTGTACCGCATGCAGACCTTTTTGATGGAAAACTCACTTTTACTTTTGGTTATATTGATTCCCGAATAGGAATTCTAAAAGTTCTTCCAAAGATGTTCAAATCTGAGGAAGGAAATATCACGGAACATCCAGTGATCACAGAATTAGATACCACTTGGTTGAAAGTGAGAATCGAAGAGGGATCTCCGGCTCACACGGATGGGGAGTTGATTTCCTATAATATTCACGAGCTTTCATATACGATCCTCCCGGGACAAGTTCCAGTTATCGTAGGGGAATAAATAACTTGCCAATCCCAAAATCTTGGTTAGCAAAACCATTGGAATACTTTTATAAATTCCTTTATCATCCCTTTGCATGGACCTATGATTTCGTCGCTTATGTCGTATCTGTTGGGCAATGGAAGGACTGGGTGCTAACGATTCTCCCTGAGCTGAGTGGGGGAAAGACCTTGGAAATTGGGCACGGTCCTGGCCATCTTCAGATTGAGTTAATGGCTAAATCGAATGAGGTTTTTGGACTTGATTTTAGTGCGCAAATGGGGAGAATGGCATTTAGAAGGATCGAAAAAGCAAAAATGGAACCAAGGATAACAAATGGAGATGTCCATTGTCTTCCTTTTCCCAAAAGCACTTTTGATAATATCGCATCAACCTTTCCTTCAGATTATATTAAATCTCCAGAAAACATAAAGGAAATTTACCGAGTATTAAAACCGGGAGGCAATTTCGTTTTCATTCCGGCAGCATCTATTACTGGAGATTCTTTTTTACATAAATTAGCGGCTACTTTATTTAAGATCACGGGACAAAATTCAGGAATTGATAAAGGCTCCTTCTCTAATATAATTTCTGAATATCAAAAAATTGGATTTAATGTAATCCTTAAAGATATTTACTTAGAAAATAGCAGTTTGCTTTTATATCATTGTCAAAAACAGATCAATCCATAAATCCTCTGGTAAAATTCTTCTGTGGAAATTCAAATTGGTGTTGCAAAAATAAACAAATATGCTTCGAGTGAGAGCGGGGATACACTTGAGATCATTGAACGGCCGAGCGGGGGTATTTCTGTTGTATTGGCTGACGGACAACGGTCTGGAAAATCTGCAAAGCGGATTTCGAATATCGTTGTGAGGAAAGTTATTTCACTGCTGGCAGAGGGCGTCAGAGATGGCGCTGCAGCGAGAGCAGCCTCAGATTACCTCTTTTCGCACCGAAGCGGTAAGGTGCAATCCACATTAAATATTCTTTCGATTGACCTGGATACAAATACTTTGGTGATTAGTCGAAACAACCCCATCCCGATGATCCTGGGAAAAGGGGAGAATATCCAATTACTGGATGAAGAAAGTAAACCGGTGGGGGTTTATCGGAACACCCGACCGGTAATCACAGAGCTATCACTAGAAGTCGGATTAACTGTGATCGCATTTTCCGATGGACTGACAGATGCGGGTTTGAGGAAAACAAGAAATCTAGATTTGGAAAAAATTGTGACAGGATTGTTGAAGAATGGCAGTTCTGCCCAAGAAATTGCAGACCATTTGATGGATAGTGCATTAGAGGTGGATGAGGGCAGGCCGATCGATGATACAAGCATTGTGGTTTTAAGAGTAGTGCCCTTTGAAAATGATCGCGTACGAAGGATGACTGTTCGTTTTCCGGTTAAATAATTCACAATATTCATCCATTTTATTTGCCAATTTGAAAAATTATGGATAAAAAATACCTGGTTATTGGGATCGTTGGACCTTGCAAGTCGGGGAAAACCACTTTACAAAAGGGGTTGATTTTACGGGGATATAAGGGAAAACAAATTGCCCAAGAACATTCCTTCTCTCCCTCCATGTGGCAGGTGCTCACCCAACCGGATATATTGGTCTTTTTAAATGTGTCTTATAAGAATATGGTTGCCCGAGGTAAATCAAATTGGTTAGAACAAGATTATGATGAACAATATCGACGGCTAAACCACGCAAATGAAAATGCAGACCTTCATATTAATACAGACGAGAATGGGATAGAACAGGTTTTAGAACTCGTGATCAAATTCGTGGAATAGTACTAAGCTTAGCTGACCCAAGACCTGAAATAAATTAGCAATACGGCTCCAAGGATCAAAAACGGTGCATAGGGGATGGCTTCTAATGCGGAATAACGACCAAATATTTTCTTATATAGAATGATTCCTAAGCTAAATAAGCCTCCTAAGAAAATGCCGAAAAATAAGCCAATTATGATTCCAGGCCAGCCCAATATCAGGCCAAGAATTCCAGCTAAATTCACATCCCCAAATCCAAGGGCTACTTCATCCACCACCTCCCCCCGGGAGCTTGAGAGCCGCTTGATATATAACTCCCCCAGTTTATACATGAGGAACATGAGACTATAGCTAAATAATCCCCCATAAATTGTTTGAGGTAAACCGTGAAGATAAATTCCCAAGGCAAAGCCAATGACTGCACCCAAGATGCTTATTTGGTGAAAAATGATTTTGTATTCTATGTCGATCACAAAGACAATTGAAAAATAAATGAGTAAGGGGAGTCCCCAGAAAAATTCTACTTTGGTTGGTGGGGAATACCATAACCAAAGTGTAATAATTATAAAAATTATTTCAATGATTGAAATCCTGAATTTTCTTGCAAGGGTTATTTCTTGAATTCCCCAGGGCCATAAATAAAATTTAATGCTTTCCTTATTCTTGACGGATGCCTGATGTTCAGGAATAAAATTCCGATAGGAATATAAGGATTCAATAATGAAGTTTATCAACATTCCAATAAGAAAGCCCAATAAAGCGATTAGAAGTGGAAAAATTTCACTCATAGAGGTATTATATCAAAGGGAATCCTCCCTCATAGATAAAAGGAAGACCCTATTATGGATAAGTTCATTATCGAAGGACTTCAGCCCCTTTCTGGTGAAGTAACCCCCTCGGGAAATAAAAATTCGGCACTGCCATTAATGGCCGCCTGTTTACTTACGGATCAGCCAGTTACCTTGCATAATATCCCTGATATACGCGATGTGCATATTATGAAGGCTTTATTGGAAACCTTGGGGGCTGAAATCACTATTTTATCCCCCCACTCTTGGAAGATCCAAGCAAAAAATTTGGATGCAGCAAATTTAGATCGGAATCAGTTAAAGGAAATTCGGGCTTCGATCTTATTGGCAGGACCGATGACCGCAAGAGTTGGAGATTTGAGGTTATACCCTCCTGGTGGAGATGTGATCGGTCGAAGAAGAGTAGATACTCATATTTTAGCTTTGAAGGCTTTGGGGGCTGAGGCTGCTTATGAAAATGATAAAAAATTATTTCATTTTACAGCACCTAATGGATTAACAGGGGCAGATATATTGTTAGATGAAACAAGTGTCACGGCTACTGAAAATGCGATCATGGCGGCTGTTTTGGCAAAGGGTGAAACCATCCTGCGTAATTCTGCTTCGGAACCACATGTGCAGGAATTATGTACGATGTTGAATATCTTAGGGGCAAAGATCAGCAATATTGGTTCTAACACTTTGGTGATTGAAGGGGTCACTTCCCTCAAGGGCGGAGAGTTTACGATTGGCCCAGATTACTTAGAAGTGGTGAGTTATATTGGTGCTGCGGTCATGACCAAAGGAAAGGTGAGAATAAAAAATGCGGGGTCCAATTATCTAGATATGGTTCGCCTGGTCTTTAAGCGAATGGGGATCGAATGGATAACTGATGGGGAGGATATTGTTGTTCCTAATGAACAGAGTTTGATTATTGAGCCAGACCTTGGGAATGCTATCCCAGAGATCAAAGTGATGCCCTGGCCTTCCTTCCCCCCTGACCTCATGAGCATCGCGATCGTGGTTGCAACACAATGTCAAGGAAGCATACTTTTCCATGATTGGATGTATAACAGTCGCATGTTCTTCACCGACAAACTTGTATCGATGGGTGCGCAGATCGTGCTTTGTGACCCCCACAGAGTGATCGTGCAGGGACCCAGCAAATTATTAGGTGAAAACCTTGAAAGCCCAGATATTAGAGCTGGGATGTCTTTGGTATTGGCTGCATTAGGGGCAAAGGGGAAATCAGTGATCGGGAATATTACTCAGATCGACCGAGGTTATGAAAAAGTGCAGGAAAAACTTCAGGCCCTCGGGGCTAAAATTGAAAGAGTTTCCGAATAATTAATTAATAAATTATTTAAATAAAAAAAAACTCCAAAATAATTTGGAGTTTTTTTTTATTGATAATTTAGTTAGTTTACTTTTTCTTTGGCTGTTGCAGCCAAATTAATAAACTGTTCAAATAGATCGCGCAACATTGGTTCTTGCAATGCACCAACCTGACGGTGAAGCAATTTTCCTTCGGACATAAAGATCATGGTCGGGATGCCCTGAACACCAAACTGTTGGGCATAATTTGGGTCTTCGTCTGTATTTACTTTGGCAACGATAACCTTACCAGCAAATTCTTCTGAAAGTTTGTCCAAGATCGGACCCACCATTCTACAGGGACCACACCAGGGAGCCCAAAAATCGACAATCACTGGTAATTCATTATTCATCACGTTTACTTCAAAATCAGCATCTGTGACTTTGATAGGTTCTTTAATCATACATATCTCCTAAATATATTTATGCTTTGTTCTTCTACATTATCTGACCATTATACCGATAAGTTTCTTACCCTACTTAAGAAAAACTATCATTATTTGAATTCTTGGATATAATTATCCATCTTATGGAAGCGAACGCGATCACTCTCAAAACCAGCAATTATGAAGTTGCCACTCTGGTATATCAGGGACCCCTTGATCTGCTTTTACAGCTGATCGAAAGGTCTGAATTAGATATTACCAAAGTGGCTCTCGCTGAAGTAACAAAACCATTTTTAGCCTATGTGAAAGACCTCGAATATCGACAAGCGGAGGAAGTTTCTGGATTTTTGATCATCGCGGCGAGATTAATGCAGATCAAATCAGAAGCATTATTGCCTCGCCCACCAGAAAGAGAGCCAGGGGAGGAAGACCCTGGAGATGCATTAATGCAACAACTGGTAATTTACAAACGATATAAAGAAATTTCTCAGATCTTATGGCAAAGAGAGAGGGATGGATTAAAAAGTTATTTGAGGATCGCCCCAACCCCAAAGGTGGAAAGCAAACTAGATATGAGCGGGGTAACTTTAAGTGACCTGCTAAAAGCAGCTTCGAGGGTTTATTCAGAGGCAGCAGAAAAACAATCTTTGGGCACGATCGTGCGTGCGCCGAGAGTGACGATTAGTGAAAAGATCAAACATATCACCTGGACGTTAAAATCTTCAGGGCGTTCCACGTTCAGAAATTTGTTGACTAAGAAGTTTTCTAGAATTGAAACAGTTGTCACTTTTTTAGCTGTACTTGAGCTGATAAAAATATATCGAATCAAGGCAACGCAAGATAATTTATTTGGCGAAATTCAAATTGAACGGACTGAACAATGGAATGACGGCGAAGAATTAGAACTTGAGTTTATCGAATAGGGAATACTTTCTATTCAGAAAAACTGATAACAGGCTACCTACCCCATCAATGCCCACGTCCCAAAAGCTCCCAAATCTGCCCGGAACATAAGATTGATGCCACTCATCCGTCAATGCGTAAAGAACCGCAAGAAGAATAGCAACCCCCTGAACTTTAGAATCATTTTTATTTAATCCATATAGAAAGGCCAGGGTTAGTAAGCCGTATCCGAGCATATGGCTTCCCTTTTTTACCAAGAGATCTAAAATTCCAAAGGATGGCATTGAATTGCTAGGGATGGAAGACAAAACAAATATTCCTAACATTAACAAAAATGCTGGGATCCAACGAAGAAATGGTTTATATTTCATATTAGTAATTTTAACCCAAAAACTAATGAAGGTATTATGAGCAATCACTTAGAAAATGAAAATTCTCCCTATCTATTGCAACATAAAGACAATCCGGTCGATTGGTATCCCTGGGGTGAAGAGGCCTTACAATTGGCTAAAGCAGAAAATAAGCCGATCTTTTTAAGCATTGGCTATGCGGCCTGTCATTGGTGCCACGTGATGGCACATGAATCTTTTGAAAATCCTAAAACCGCCGAGATCATGAATCAGAACTTTATCAATATCAAAGTAGATAGAGAGGAACGACCCGATATTGATGGCATCTATATGAAAGCGGTGGTGGCAATGACTGGCCAAGGTGGTTGGCCGATGAGCGTTTTTCTAACGCCGGAAGGAAAACCTTTTTATGGGGGCACATACTTCCCACCTGTGCGAAGATATAATATGCCTAGTTTTGGGGAACTATTATTAAGCCTTTCAAGTGCTTGGCAGAATGACCAAGAAACTTTGTTAAAGAACAGCGAACAACTTACTCAGCATATTCTCGATCAATCCAAAACCTCCCCAAATTCTCAAACCTTAATTACTAGTGACTTGGAAAAGGCAGAGAATGCGTTGGTCAAATCTTATGATTGGGAAAATGGTGGCTGGGGAAAAGCGCCAAAGTTTCCCCAGGGGATGACGATCCAGTTTTTATTGAGACGGGCAAAGGCGGGAAATGACAATGCGTTAGAAATCTCAGAACATGCCCTTAAAGCTATGGCACGAGGGGGGATGTATGATGTGATCGGTGGGGGATTTGCGAGATATAGTGTGGACAATGACTGGCTCGTTCCCCATTTTGAAAAAATGCTCTATGATAATGCGCAAATTGCGAGAGCTTATTTGCATGCTTATTTGTTAACCAAGAATCCATTTTATAAACAGATCGTTGAGGAAACTTTAGATTTTGTAGTTAGGGAGATGACCGACCCCGAAGGAGGATTCTACAGCAGTTTGGATGCAGACTCCGAGGGAATTGAAGGAAAGTATTATGTGTGGGATTTCAGTCAAATCAATGCAGTGATTGAGAATCCTGATGATCTCGATCTTTTAAAATCTGCATATGATCTTCAAAAGAGAGGAAATTTTGAAGGGAAGATCATATTCCAAAGAAAAGCAAATCTCGATGAACTTGGCAAGAAATTTGATTCATCACCGGATGTAATTAATAAGCGGCTCAGTGAGTTGCATGAAAAACTTTATCGAGTACGGGAAGAGCGAGTTCGTCCGGAGACGGATGACAAGGTCCTGACCTCTTGGAACAGCCTGATGTTGATCGTATTTGCAGAAGCAGGCCGATATTTAAAGATAGGTGATTATATTGCGGTAGCCCAAAAGAATGCGGAATTTCTGCTAACTGAAATGAAAAAAGAAGATCGATTATTACGATCGTATCGCAAAGGGAAGGCAAGTCATAATGCCTATTTGGAAGATCATGCGGGTTTGATCTTAGGATTATTGTCTCTATATCAATCTGATTCAGATGTACGGTGGTATCAATCTGCAAAAGAATTAACCGAAGAAATGATCCAGAATTACTCAGATGTGCAAGGTGGTTTTTTTGACACCAGTAAAGACCATGAATCGTTGATCAGCAGACCAAAAGAATTACAGGACAATGCGACCCCCTCAGGGAATAGTCTCGCAGCAAAGGCATTATTAATGATGTCTGCTTTCTCTGGGAATGGGGAATGGCATGACCTTGCTATTTCAGCTTTGGAGAATGTCAATGGGTACTTTGCTAATTACCCCACAGCTTTTGGCAATTGGCTTTGTGCGGCTGACTTTGCACTGGCAGATATTAAGCAAATTGTAGTGATTGGTGATCCCAAATTGGAAGAATCCAGAAACCTAATTAACGAGATATGGAAGGAATGGCGTCCAAATAATATTTTTACATATTCTAAGCTTCCCGTAAATCCAAAATCCCCCGAGATATTAAAAGATCGCCCTTTATTAGGCGACCTCCCCACTGCTTATGTTTGTGAGAAATTTATTTGCAAACAACCCGTAAATTCTGTGGAAGCCCTTAAAAAACAATTATCGTCTTCTAAATAAAGAAATAATTGCGCCAAATACGCCAATAAAACCGAGGATCACGATCACCAAGCCCATGGGAAAATTACCAGTTGCCAATCCTTGGACTGGGGATTCAAAAGTTGGAATGATCAATGGTGGGGGCGCTGTGAATGTTGGCTTTCTGGTCGCAGGAATTTCTTCAATAAATTCCGCTGCCAAAGTTGCGTCCACGGTTGAGGTGATTCGAGGCGTGGGAAATGGAGGGGGTTCCATAATTGGTAATTCACCTGCGCGAAAAACTGTTACCAATGGTGAATAAACCCAGGCGACCCCTTCAGATACGCCGGCATAGGCAATTTGGATCCATTCTCCATCTACTGATTTTCCAAATGCGGGAACTACCTGTCCGGCTACTAAAACCCCAATAAGATCATAGGTTGTTTTAGGACCAGAGCGGACATTTATTTGGTCTTGGTCTGAATTCACCCGCGCTGTGGGTCCCTCTGGGGTGCCGGTAACCGTGGCGACCGCGACAGTGGGCTGTTGGGCATGCACAGTGGGATCTCCCAAGCTCAGTGAACTTAAGAGCAGACCCATAATCATTAATATTAGTAAAACTACAAAGCGAATATTGATTTTTCGCATTAAGCCTCCAAAATTCATTCGGGTGGATTATAATCCATTTAGCTATGAACACAAAAACATTTCACGGAAAAATCACCGCCAAAGAGCTTGCGGGAGCCTTAGTCGCACGGTTTACACAAACCAATTTGATCGCTAAACAGACCAAAAGTGGCGATCAATATATTGTACAAATTTCAACCCGCCCCAATTCAAGCTCCGGCGGAAAAACCGCACTTGGCCTGACTCTTCAGCAAAATGAAGAGGGGGTGATCGTCAAATTAGGGAAACAAGAGTGGTTGGGGATCCTTGCAAGTTTTGGAAGGACGCTGCTTTCTACCCGCATGAATCCATTTAATCTCATTGGACGATTGGATGATATTGCCCAAGATATTGAGAACATAAACCTGGATGATCAAATATGGGCGGTTATAGAAGAAGTTGCGATTGCAATGGGTGCTTCCACTCAACTTTCTGAAAAATTACGCAGTACGAGTTGTGAATATTGCAGTGTAGCAAACCCGATCGGTACCTCCAATTGTTTAGGTTGTGGTGCTCCATTGGGAGATCAACAACCAATAACTTGTTTGAACTGCGGGCATGTCCCCGATCCAGATGAAATATATTGCAGTAATTGTGGAGATCGCCTAGACTAGATCAGGCGATTTTGTTTTTTTAGAATAAAAACTATATACTATAAGTGAATTACCTTTCAAAATAGCGTTGATTTTTGAATGAGCAATGTTTTCGTTTTTCTTATTAAAAAGGATAACACCTATGAAAAAGAAAATTGGATTTATTCATGTTATTTCGGTTGGTTTGATCTTCCTGTTGCTCCTCTCAGGTTGTGGCCCCAAGTCTGTGGAGAATAACAAATCAAACCCTCCCACTATCGAGAATTCTTTGGCACCTAACGCTAATGATGATGTTGAAAACAATGCCGAGGAAAATCCAGGTGATGACTCAGGAACCGAAGAAATATTGTCTGATTCGAATGTCCCAGAAGAAAACCGACATGTTTTCTTAGAAGGAAGTGATCCCCTTTCAAATGAGCCCCGCCAAATTGAGTTTCTCACTGACGATGGTCGGACTATCCAAGGATATTATTATCCAGGGCTTTATAATCCTGGCCCCATCCTGGTATTGATGCATTGGGCTGGTGGAGATATGCATGATTGGGATGTGATCGCTCCCTGGCTGCAAAATCGGGATACAGAACCTTTGGGTTATGGGAATGATTCGCTTTGGTGGAATCCCACTTGGTTTCCAGAAATGCCTGATTGGGTATCCTTTGGCATCATTGTATTTAATTTTGGAGAATTTGGGTTAAGGGAAAGTGACCGAAATACTTGGGTATTAGATGCAAAGGCTGCAGTAAATTATGCGACCCAACTTGATGAGGCTAATCCGGAGCAAATCACCACTATGGGAGCCAGTATTGGGTCTGATGGCAGCCCTGATGGATGTTATCTGCATCAGTTGGATAATATCTCTACAGGCACATGTCTAGGTGCTTTTTCTCTCTCCCCAGGAAATTATTTGAGGAATACAGATAATTTCGATTTCAGTTTTGCTGAAACGATTGAGGGATTAGTGATGGATACCAATGCAAATAAGGTGGTTTATTGTTTGGCAGCAACAGATGATAATAATTCACCAGCGACCTGTCTTGGTGCAATTCAAGATAAAGAAGAATTTGGGCGATATAAGGTTTTTATTTTTCCCGGTGGGGCGCATGGAATGCGATTGGTTGAACCAGACCATATCCCCACTGAGCCTGAGATCAATAAAACTTCTCTTGAAATTTATTTAATGTTTCTAGAAGAAGTTTATCAAATTGATTTTGATTAATAATTTAAAATACACCCTGGAATAATAATATTCCAGGGTGTATTTATCTATAATGCCAAATCAATGGTGACGGGACAATGGTCTGATCCAATTACATCATCATGAATGACCACGTCTTTTACCTTATCCATCAAACTCTCAGATACCAAAAAATAATCTAAGCGCCAGCCCACATTTCTTTCCCTGGCTGCGCTGCGAAAACTCCACCAACTATATTGTTCTTTTTCTGGGTAAAGATTTCGGAAGGCGTCAACAAAACCATGCTCTAAATACTTACTTACCCACTCACGTTCTTCGGGTAAAAATCCGGTAGTCTTTTTATTTGTCTTATGGTTCTTTAGATCGATCTCTTGATGGCATGTGTTGAAATCTCCAGTAATGATGATTTGTTCACCATCGGCATGGAGTTGATCACAATAATCAAGCAACTCTTTATAAAACTCTAATTTATAGGGAACACGGCTATGGTCACGACCGCCATTTGGAAAATATATATTGAATAAACGGATATCTTCAAATTTGGTTTGGATCACACGACCTTCAATATCAAATTTCTCAATGCCAAATCCCTTTTCGGTAATGGCTTGATCATCTTTGTTTAATGTCAACACCCCACTATAACCGGGTCTTTCTGCTGGGTTCCAATTGGCTTGATAGCCCTCGAATTCTGATAATTGTGCTTCAGTCATTTGGTCTGCACGTGCTTTGATCTCTTGCAGGCAAACCACGTCTGGGCTAAATTTTTTCATCCACGCCCATGCTTCTTTTCTAAAAACTGCTCGAAGTCCATTCACATTCCATGTGGTTATTTTCATATAATTTTCTCCTAATGATTTCGGTGAACATAAATTTTACCCCCACTTAATCAAATGTGTTAAAATTCATTTTTCAACAAAAATATTAAGAGTAGTCCAATGGCAAATAAACAAACTGTAAAATCTGTAAAAGGTACTCGAGATTATTATCCCGAGAATATGGCTATCCGCATTTGGTTATACGATAATATGCGAAAGATCTCAGAAGAATTTGGATACCAGGAATATGAGGGGCCGATCTTAGAAACTTTGGAATTGTACGCTTCAAAGTCGGGAGAGGAAATTGTTGAAAAACAATCCTATGTGTTTGAGGATCGATCTGGAGAGAAGATCACCCTACGGCCTGAATTGACACCAAGCTTGGCACGAATGGTCGCAAAAAAGCAAGGTCAACTCACCTTTCCATTGAGATGGTGGTCATTTGGTCCGTTTTGGCGCTATGAACGTCCACAAAAAGGTCGTACTAGGGAATTTTTTCAGTGGAATATTGATATGATCGGGGAAGATTCTGCTGGGGCTGATGCTGAGCTAGTGATTATTGCCGCCTCTTTTCTCAAGCAAATTGGTTTAAATTCGAACGAAGTACAGATTAAGGTTAATAACCGAGAATTGATGGATGCTGAGACCTCCAAACTAGGTTTGGACGATGAAGCCCGGGCTAAAGCGTTTCAATGGATCGACAAAAAAGACAAATTAAAAGAAGAAGCTTGGTTAAATTTCGGTAGGGAACTTGGGTTTTCTGAGATCCAAATTCAAGGCATTCAGGATCTGATCCAAAATAAGGACCTTTGGAAAAACTCAGAATCTTTGATGCAAATATTTGAGATCGTCGAAGCTTATGGGATGAGTGATTATATAAGCTTTGATCCGAGCATCATTCGGGGATTGCTTTATTACACCGGCACCGTTTTTGAGGCCTGGGATACCGCAGGCGACTTTCGGGCATTATTCGGTGGAGGCAGATACGATAATTTAGTTGGTGATGTGGGCGGGCAAAAAATTGGGGCAGTTGGTTTTGCCTGTGGTGATTTGGTGATCAAGTTACTGCTTGAAAAATTGGGGCGACTCCCAGAAGTGGGAACCACACCTGCTGATGTGTATATAACTGTATTTGATCAGGACAGATTTACTGCCTCGTTAGGATTGGCAAAAGAAATCAGACTAGCAGGCATTAAAGTTGCCAGTCACTTGAAAATTGAGAAATTAGGCAAACAATTCAAATATGCGGATCGAATTGGGGCAAGATATGCATTGGTATTAGGTCCTGATGAAATTGCTAATGGGATGGTAACTTTTAAAAATCTACAAGATGGGGAACAAAAACAAATATCAAGGGATGGATTGATCGGCGAGCTAAAAAAAATCCTTGAAGGCTAAGAACCTTCATGTTAGAATACGCCTCGCATATGGTGGGTGTAGCTCAACGGCAGAGCGTCGCACTGTGACTGCGGATGTTGAGGGTTCGAAACCCTTCACCCACCCTGAACCGATCTAAATTTTTTAGATCGGTTTTTTATTATCAATACAATATATAATTGATTAGGGGAGGGCATTAACCATTTGTACAGGATTACAAAATCATGCTTTTACAAAAATTATGGGATCTTTTTGAAAGAGAAATATTTCCATTTGACTCAACTGATTTGTTGTGGAATCCATATAAAGATGAAAATTCAGAACTAGATATCCCTGGTGCAGCAGAAATACGAAGACAAAACCTGAAAAATTATTTAATGAGTTATGTAAAAAAACCTGAGGTTCTATTGGTTGGCGAAGCTCCGGGGCCATGGGGATGTAGATTTTCTGGGATCGCATTTACTAGCGAAAGACAATTAATTAATGGTGAGGTTCCTTTTAAGGGCAAAACCAGTAGCACATTTGATCCCCCTGTGTTGGAACGATCCGGCACGATCTTATGGGGAGCCTTAGCTGAATATTATCCTAGATTTTTCGTTTGGAATTGCATTCCTTATCATCCTACCCACCCCAATGAACCGCTCTCGATCCGCACACCAAAAAAATCGGAGATCGTTGAGTTCAATCCTATTTTAAAAGGTATTGCCGAAATCCTTTCGCCAAGAAAGGTGATCGCGATTGGGAGGAAGGCGGAACAGGGATTAAGCCTGATTGGCTTTGATCCGATCTATGTGCGTCATCCATCCTTTGGGGGAAAGCCCGCTTTTATCAAAGGCATGGCTGAGATATTTAATTCATGATTCTTGGATAATTTGCCGTCTTTCTAGTTCCGCCCCAAATTCAGCAGATAAGAAAAACAAAACCCCTACCAGATAGACCCATAAGCCCAATGCCACGATCCAGGCGATCGAGCCATATATAGAGCCATATCTTTCAATTACAGTGCCTAAATAGGCCATAAAGCCATATTTGGCGAATTCAATGAATAAGGTTCCTGTGACTGCACCGTAGAATGCTGCTTTCTTTTTTACAGCTCGATTAGGGAAGACAGTAAAAAGCAAATAGATGGTGAGGACGCCAATAATGATTTCAATGATGGGGTTATAAAACGATGAATTAGGCAAACTTAAGGAGGTCTGGAACCAATTTAACACGGGGAGGATCAAGAAAGATCCTAAGAAAACGATCCCTAATATTAATACAGACAGGGTTGCCTTCACTCTTCGCTGCCAGTATCGGTGGGGTTTTGCATCCCAAATTTCATTGAGTGCCGCAACCAATACATTGAAAACCGCTGATCCACTCCAGACTAAACCGATGATACCAATTACCCCCCATGAGGAGCCAGATTTGAGGGTTTGATCTATGATCGCATTGATATCATCCATAGCAAAGGGCACGGTGGTCGCCATAGTTGTATTGAGTAATTGGCGTGCTTCGGATCTTTGGAGGAATTCCCCACCAACATAAATGACAAAAAGAATGAGCGGAAAAATGGCAAAAATCCCATAATATGCGAGTGCGGCTGACCACCCTGCGCAATGGTGATCCCGAAATGAGCTGAGTACCTTGCTGATAAATTGCCAATATGACTCTATTTTTTCTTTTTTTATCCCAATCATGGGTCGATTATACAATAAAAATCCGGTACACTATACCAGCATAGCAACAAGAAAATCAGGATGAATTAGGAAAGTGATGGTAAATAAAAAGTATTTTGAGACCGAAGATAAAATCATAATTCCAGAGGTGAATGAAGTGCAAATGCGAGAAGTCGATCGCATTGCAGTTGAGGAATTCGGTTTGGGAATTTACCAAATGATGGAAAATGCGGGCAGAAATTTAGCAGAGTTATGCATTGAAATCATCGGACCTCCCACCAACAAGGCGGTCGTCATTCTGGCAGGTACTGGAGGGAATGGCGGTGGTGGACTTTGTTGTGCGCGGCATCTACATAATCATGGCTATAAAGTGAAAATATTTTTGGGAAAAGAAATTGAAGAAATTGGCAGGGCTGCTAGAGAACAGCTAGAAATATTGATCCAGTCCGGGATCATGCCCTGCGTATTTGCTGAAGCTGAAAAGGAAATTAAAAATGGTGCACTAATCATCGATGCGCTCATCGGATACAGCTTAAAGGGTGCCCCAAAAGGAAGAATTCAAGAGTTAATTAAATTTGCAAATTTGCATGCAGATAAAGTGATTTCCTTAGATATACCCTCGGGAATTGATTCGAGTACTGGGGAGGCTTTTGGGGATTTTATTGAAGCAGGTCATACGCTCACCCTCGCGCTTCCAAAACCCGGTCTGCATCATGCCGCATCAGGGGAAATCTATGTTGCCGATATCGGGATTCCTCCCCAAGTTTATCAGCCCTTAGATATTCATTTTTCACCATTTTTCAAAGAAGCATACCGAATCAAAATTAATAGAAAAAATGGATAATGAAAATACTATTGAACATGGATGGAAATAAATGGTAGATAGAATCATTCCTGCAAAGACAATTGAAACCGAAATTGGAGTTTCAAATTCCAGGTTTATCAGCAATGCTGGACCTGCCTTTTCTGTGGAGGAGGCAAAGGTCTTTATCAAAGTGATCAAAGAAAAATATGCGGATGCAAGTCATAATATTCCCATTTTTATCATAGGGCATGGGGCTTCGGTTACTGCGCACAGCAGTGATGATGGTGAACCTTCGGGCACTGCTGGCCGACCAGCCCTATCAGTCCTCCAGGGAAGTGGATATGGAGATATTGTAGTGGTGATCACCCGCTATTTTGGGGG
>SWCD01024220.1_pt1 | contig 43706 bp, 36 predicted proteins | sample 4693011 | NCBI WGS metagenome assembly SWCD01 (sample SAMN10267278, study PRJNA491770) | bioreactor metagenome | isolation source: DHS bioreactor inoculated with marine | place: Japan: Omine Ridge, Nankai Trough
GCGATAACCGCCTCACCCTCATCCAACTTAATTCTATCCAAATGCCCGGTGATAGGCGAAGAAATAGTATAGATGTCGCGAACACGCGCGATACCCTCTTCATTGATTGTGACCCGCATCGGCCCGATCTCGACATGTGCAATATCAACCTGTATTGGCTGCTCGCGCAGCGCCAGATAAATAGCGCCGCCAATTGCAGCGAAAAGCAAGGCCAGCCCAAGGCGTCTAAACCAAATACCCATAATTATCACTCCCTTGTTTTAAGAACTTGAATTAGATCCAGGCGGTCAACACGTCGTCGTACAATGAGTGCTGACAACACTGCAGCAATCATAACTATGATGCTAGACCAGGCAAAAGTATCAGTGTTGATGATAAGGGGAATGCGATACAGATCGGATTCAAACCCCTGTACAACTGACCAGGCGAACATGTATCCCAGCGACCAACCAAGTGGTTGGGCAAGCAAAACAATTGCAGCAAGTTCAATCATCAGAACACGAGAGACCTCGGCCCGTGTAAATCCAAAAACCCTAAGACTTGCCAATTCCCGGGCCCGTTCAGATAACTGAATTCTGGCTGAATTATAAACCACACCAAACGTAATTATAACTGCAAGCGCCACGTAAACCGAGGTCATGGATGTAATGTTTTGCTCGATAGTTTCGCGAAACTTATCCCGAGAGATATTCTGCAATGCTATTGACGAAATGATCGGCGTTTCCTTAACCGCTTTGTAAAGTTTATCAAGTTTATGATCATCGATTTTGATGCGCACGCCGGAAATCCACTGACCATCGCGCATCATTCTATTGAATGCATCAAATGACATATAAGCTGTCAGTCCTACATAACTCTGGGCTATTCCGGTTATAGGCAGTCTTGCAATACGGCCGTTTTTCTTTGTTAATTCCACATCAACCATATCACCGGGTCGAAGCCGAAGTTTTTCAGCGACCCGTTCTGATATAACTAAACCTTTTCGGGGTGGATCTAATGGCGCAAGATTATGGTCCAGAATGCGCGATAAGTCACTTTCTTTAGGCAGTCCAACTATCGACATTTGCACTTCGAAATGTTCATTCCGAAGCTTTACCGAAGTCGTGCGAAACGGCTCGGCTTTTATAACTCCGGGCAAAGCGACCACATTGTGCAAAGCTCTTTGCCCCCGATCATCCACAAAGGTCAACGTTGCATCCTGACGGTCGATTTGAAAAAAAATAGTATCAATCATGTGATCGATTGAATCATAGGAAAACAGTGCTGCCACCAACAGGGCAACAGATAAAGAGGTGCCAAAAGTGGTCATTGCAAAACGTATTGGGCGCCTAAAAATGTGGCGAAAAGCCATTGTGGTCAATTGTGAGAAAAACCGTGTTGGATTGAAACGGCCGGCGAAAAAACTTTTATAGCGGGTAGGCGCTTTCGGGCGCATTGCAACCGCGGGAGGTAGAACCACAATCGCCCAAATGGACTTTACAGCACCCGTAAGTGCTGCGGTAATGGTGACGCCTGCCGCAAGTGCATAAAGATCAAGGCTCTGTTTAAAAAGCAGGAAAGGAAATGAATAGAAGTTGGCAAAAAGCCGTGTCAAACCTCGGCCAAGCCAAAAGCCCGCCCCTGAGCCAAAGACAAGACCAACAATAGCTATCACGATAACAAGCTTCGCGTAATGTCCGCCAATTGCAATATTTCCATATCCCAGTGCTTTGAGCAAACCTACCTGTTCGCGTTCAAGCGTAATAAGCCGTGACAGGATCATGTTGACTAAAAAAGCTGAAACAAACAAAAAGATTGGTGGAATAACTGAAGCCATTGCGCGAAGCTGTTCCAGTTCCGCATCCAGAAAAGCGTTAGATATCTGGTCTTCCCGATCATAAGCACCAACACCGCCGTATGGTTTCAAAAGATCGTCAATATCGCTCATGATCTGCTTTATGCCGGCATTTCGCATAGTGGTAGCACTTAAATCGTTAAAGCTGTTTTCCATATTGAATAAACCGCTAAGAGCATTTTCAGACATAAAGAACACGCCAAACCTTTTCGGGTCCGGGACCATATCACCCGGGCCAATCGAATAAATATGTTCCGGTGATAGAACCAGACCAACAATATCCAGTTCCTGTTTTTTGCCATTGATTATTGCGCTAAAATGATCGCCGGGAACAAACCCATGCGCTTTGGCGAATGTCTCGATAACTGCAACCTCTGTACCCCGATTTGGTTCCGGCAACCGGCCTTTTCTAAGATAAAGTCGATTGACTTTCGCATCGCGATGATCGGGAATTGAAATCGCTAAACCGGACGCGGGTTCTTTCATTCCAACAACATCCAGCAAAACGGGTTCCACAATCCGAAGCTCCACACCGGATATCCCGGAAATCGCCTCGATCCGTGACTTAAGGTGGGTTGGTGCGCGAACTGCAGAAGCAAAAACAGAGCCAAATCTGTACCGGTCGTAAAATGCACCACGTGTTTCTTCCAGTGAGCGGTAAGAACCGACAGCCAATATAATTGTCGCGGCTCCACAAGCCATAACAAGCGCAATGGCAAGTGCTTGTGCCCATAGATGCCTAAGATCCCGCAGCAGCTTTTTGTCCAGAACGCTAATCATTACCATACCACCTCGGCCGGTTTTATACGTGACGAATTTTCATGAATGTTCGAAATGCGCCCATCCAAAAACGAAATCACCCTATGGGCGATCTGTTGAATACCGGCATTGTGTGTGATGATAGCCGTTGTCGTCCCCAAATCTTCGTTAATCTTAGACAGTGCCTCTAAAACGACAATCCCCGTTTTGGAGTCGAGGGCACCGGTTGGCTCATCGCAAAGCAATACTTCAGGGCGTTTTACAATCGCGCGTGCAATTGCAACACGTTGCTGCTCTCCTCCTGAAAGTTCCGCAGGAAAATGTGTCATACGGTTCTCAAGGCCAACCAATGCCAGTGCGTCATCGACCCTCATAGGTGATTTGGCAACTTCGGTAACCAACGCGACATTTTCCCAGGCTGTTAAGCTTGGTATCAGATTATAGAATTGAAACACAAAACCCACATGATCGCGGCGATAACGGGTTAATTGCCTCTCATTGCATGATGTAAGCTCGGTATCCTTGAAAAATACGGTGCCAGTTGTTGCTTGATCCAACCCGCCAACGATATTCAAAAATGTCGATTTACCACTGCCTGACGGCCCCAGAAGAACGGTCATTTCACCCTCTTTTAGCGCCAGAGTGACATCGTTCAACGCGCGTACCTCTATATCTCCGGTCTGATAGACCTTTGATAAGTTGGAAATCCTGAATATTGATTTTGACCGATCGTTAAATTTATCCATGCGGCAATATTAAAGTAATTTAGCATCCTGAACCTTGATTTCGCTCAATACCTGTGCAGGAAATTTTGCCTTAAAACCCAATAATCATCTAATCATGCCTGATTTTCATATGCTTGACTTGATTTGCATCAATATAAAACCATAAAAATTTTGGTATCAAGAGAAGCGATGTTTATTAGAAAGGACGATCCCGGATGTTCAAAAATGCGCTTAACCTGATCGAGGTACTTGGCTTCCGGATTAGAATTGATCCAAGTTGGTTTTTCATTGCGGCATTGATTGTCTGGACATTAACCACAGCATATTTCCCCGATGTCTTACCGGATCAGTCCGGAATTGTTTATCTGGGAATGTCGATTGCTGCGATGTTGGGTCTATTCATATCATTGCTTATCCATGAGTTGTCACATTCTTTAATGGCACGCGTTTACGGTATCGAAGTAAAAAACATCACGCTGTTTATATTCGGCGGCGTTGCAGAGTTGGAGGAAGAAACCAAAACACCTTCTTCAGAGCTTTGGATCAGCATCGTCGGCCCAATCAGCAGTTTTGCATTGGCCGGGCTGTTTTTCCTTTGCCACAAGTTCAGTATATCAGTGAACGCATCCGCAGCTTTGCAGGAACTTCTTAGCTATCTGACTTTGGTCAATTTAATAGTCGCAGGATTCAATTTGGTACCGGCTTTCCCTTTGGATGGCGGTCGGGTTTTACGCGCCATACTATGGCGTAGCAGCGGGAATTTTATTGGAGCAACACATGTTGCCAGCATTGCGGGTCAGGTTTTTGCGGTTTTTCTGATTACCACTGGGGCTTTAGCGGTTTTCACCGGCATAGGGTTTGGTGGTTTATGGCAAATACTCATCGGTTTTTTTATCTATATGGCATCTAAGTCCAGTTATAATCAGGTACTGTTAACTGAAGGATTAAAGGGGAAATCGATCAATGCCTTGATGAGTAAGGTGGTTTTTACAGCAGATGTTCAAGATACAATTAAAAAAGTGGTGGATGAAACAATGCTGCGCCACGCTGTAAGTTTTATTCCCGTAACAAAAGGTAACCATCTTTTGGGGTATATCGACAATAATGTTATAATGAAGATTGATATGGAAAGTCGCGCAACAACAAAAGTGGGCGATGTTTATATTTCCTCTAATGCCCAGAATACAGTTTCGCCGGATTTTGATTTAAATGATTTGATAACCAAGATGTCACAAACCGGGCAAAGAAAAATGTTGGTGGCAGACAAAGGTGTTTTACTTGGTGTGATCACCTTAGCCGATTTAATGGAATATATAGCGCTTCGCAGCAGCTTAAGCCCTGCGTAAAAGAGACTATTTATGATTTGGAAACCCAGATAGGGCGGTTGTTCATTACAACACAATCAGCCATGCGCCATAAATACACTACAACTTGCCGAAGAAAGCGTATCACTTGTTGTTCCTCCCAAAATCCATTCACGCAACCGGCTGCGCCCATACCCACCCATTATGATCAGATCCGCATCCATATCCTTGGCTTTTTGAAACAGCGCCTGTGCAACACTTTGACCTGCGCTTGGAATAAGTTCCACCGTCACATCAATTTTGTGACGCACCAGATAATGCGCCATATCATCACCGGGAATATCACCGGTTTCATCAGGGGATGGATCCACACATACCAGCGATATATTCCTAGCCTGTTGTAGGATTGGAATAGCATCGCGTATTGCAGTTGCAGCAGCCACACCACCATCCCATGCGATCATAACATTTGTTAAATCTTGAAAGATTGGACCTTCGCCAACCAAAAGTATTGCCGGGCAACTGTTATCCTTTAAAATGTCTACAAATGATCTTTTCACCAAATCATTTTGCATCATCAAACTATGGCTTATAACCAAGCAATCTGAACAATTTGCATACCTTTCAAGTATTCTGTCAAACAAAGCGGTATCCGCAATTTCGACAGCAACTGACATTGATATACCCTGTCGGTCACCCGCCTTGATTATCTGTTTTTTCAAGGCATGGCTTTTTTCTGACAGATTTTTGTTTTCTGCGAATGTGATGTCATTCATGATCACCCCATCTACATTTACATAGGGTCGAACCAAGGGGGCGAGGATCACCAAATCCAAATGTAATTTATTAACTTGGGCAAAGTTGATGATCTGATTAACATTTTGCGCGTTATCATGCACAGATTGTATTGATAAAACTGACTTCATTTCCACCGTTATTCTCCAAGGTTTTAGATACTTAAGAAATTTGTGATGTGCCAATACGTCTTTTGATTAATGCTAAAGAGCTATCAGATTTTGCAGATGCTTTGGCAGATCATTTAACTTAATGTTAACTAAATCCTTTTCCAACTCTGCATAAACGGATTGTTTTAACTGTGGTTTTATAACACTGCGAATTTCACCCAACATACGTGGTGCCGCACAAATAATCAGCCGATCAAAACGACTTTGCTCGTGGTATCCTTCCAACCGTTCCAATAGATCCTTAACAAATTGCGTGGCTACCCGGCCATGGTTTGCCTCCAGATTATGCCGCCCTTGGCCCATACTGTCGTATGATCGGCCGGGTGGGCTTTGATATGTTTCTTTTTCCGGGGCTTTTAAATCGGGTATATCCACAGCCGTTAGTCCATGACCCACACCTGTGTTTTCCACAAATCGGGCTTTTCCATAATCAGCGATGACAATCCAAGTTATAATGGGCTTCATTTCACACCTATAAAGTTACTCGCTAACGTAGTTTAGCAAACATAACCGATTGTGCATTGATCTAGGTCAATGAAGCATACTGATGGTCTTTTAACCCATTCAAAGAGGGTAATTCCGTAAGATCTATTATGCATAGAAAACCGGCTCACTAAATAGCCAAGCGGGTTACTTCAGCCAAATTCCTCTGACAATACCCTCAGATTATTGTACAGTGCCAAAGTGGTCAATTAACGATGCGTGAGATAAAAGAAAGCAGCTATGTTTGATAATTTTTGGGCAAAATCCATCGGTGGATCCGAAAAGGCAATCGGGCGGGTAGCCTTGGTTTTCGGACCGATTGTGGCTGTTATTATGCTGGCACTTCCTGCACCTTCAGGACTTACCCCCGAAGGTTGGGAGGTGGCCGCCGTCTGTTTGCTTATGGCTATGTGGTGGATGACAGAAGCAATACCGCTTGCCGCAACAGCGCTTCTGCCAATCGTTCTTTTTCCGGCACTTGAGATCGCAACAATCGATGCCACCGCTATGTCTTATGCCAACCCGTTGATTTTTCTGTTTCTTGGTGGATTTCTTATGGCCAGGGCAATGGTTAAACAACAATTAAGCCAACGTTTTGCCTATGGAATTCTAAGACTGGGGCACTTAAGCCTTCCGGGCATCATCGCCAGTATGATGATCGCAACGGCGTTTCTTAGCATGTGGGTCAGTAACACCGCGACGACAATGATGATGCTTCCAATCGGGCAATCGATCGTGTCTGCCATTCAAATGCGTGCCAGCCAAGGCGAAAAGGCTGAAATTGCGAAGTTCTCGACGGCATTAATGTTGGCAATAGCATATTCGGCAACCATTGGCGGAATGGGAACCCTGATCGGAACACCGCCAAACGCGCTTTTTGCCGGTTTCATGAATAGAACCTATGGCATCGAAGTGGAATTCTGGCGTTGGATGATGATCGGCGTTCCGGCGGTTGTAGTACTGCTTCCTTTGTCATGGTTGCTGATAACCCGATATTCCTTTCGCATGAACATCCCCCGCGATTTTCTGAAAGGTAGTTATATTGCAAATGAAGCTGCAAAACTGGGTGACTTCAGCCGGGCGGAACTTTTCGTCTCAGTGATTATTGGCCTTGCTGCTTTCTTCTGGATTTTTCGGGGTGTGTTATCAGGTTTCTTTCCGTGGTTGCATTTAAGTGATGCAGGCATCGCAATAGCCGCGGCACTGCTTTTATTCATTCTGCCCGCCTCTCGATCGGATAGCAAAAGGCTTTTGGAGTGGGATGATGCATTGAAAATCCGTTGGGACATCCTGGTTTTGTTTGGTGGCGCGCTTGCGCTTGCAGATGCTATTAACACAAGCGGTCTTGCCACTTGGATTGGGGGTGCTACATCCATACTAGCTTTTCTGCCGACATTTCTGTTTTTGTTGAGTATATTTATGGTCATCGTTTTACTGGGGGAGCTTGCCAGTAATACGGCAGTTGCCGCGATATTCTTACCGGTCGCGGGCGCGAGTGCCGCAGGGCTGAATATTGATCCTGTTCTTTTGATGATGTCGGTTGCACTGGCAGCAACCATCGGGTTTATGTTGCCGGTCGCCACGCCACCCAACGCCATCGTTTTTGGCTCCGGCGAGATCAAAGTGTCCGATATGTTGAAAACCGGAATAATTCTTGATCTGGTCAGCATTGTTGTCGTGGCAATTCTGGTTATGACAATAGGGCCAATCCTGTTTGCTTCCGCACATTAATCTGAGTAACTTCTTGAAAACGCATAAGCGGGCAGATTGCCAATGACTGCTCCCAAGGTGTTTGGTATAGCACCCCACGCCCTTCTTTAGCGTCTGATATGACAGGGCAAAGCTGCAGTTCGCATCGCCTTATGTTGTCACATCCCGGCTTTCCCAAAACAGACATTGATGAACAGAGCTACATTCTACTATGAGATTGACCGCTCTGTGGGCTTCCTAACTTTCACTGTGCTGTTACTAATGGTAACTTCTGCGTCGAGCTATCATTGCTAAATCATTGCGCGAAGGTCCGCTGAAACAACTGGCTAAACCTGCCGTTCGGCTCTCACGAAAAAAAGAATAACCTGATTCCAAGCGGGTCGTTGACTAGTCGCTGTGCAAACTTCTGTTTGGTGCGGGTAGCTGTCACCCATAGCTAAGGAGAACTATAAAAATATGCGCCAGTTATAAATTTGAGTTTTCGAAAACGCACACTCAGGCCGCTATACACCCAAATACACAATAAGAGCACCTTGTAATCCGTTGTGCAAAAGCATTATCTGTGCAGCAGAAGTATCAAAGAACTCGGATCTGAGGAAACCATGACCGAACCGCAAGACACTGATCTCCCGCTTGAGGTAGTTAGCCACGCGCCCGTTTCTGCAACCGCCAAACCCCGCTGGTTTCGTTTTCGTAAGCGATACCTGCTGGTTCTTTTAGTCCCGGTTTTCATGTTCAGCGGTGGCGTGATCGGCATGTATTTTCAGCCTCCTGCGTTGCAAAAGTTCTTTACGCTCACTGGGCTGCAACCGGGCGGTGGTTCGAAAACCCCGATTGCTTTACCATCCGAGATAGAGTTGCCGCCGGATATGATCAAAACAATGCAGGTGACCGATGTCATAGGTCTGGCACGTCTGATGCCGCACGGAGATGTGTCTATCGTCGCCCCACCTTACGGTGCAGGTGATGCCCGGATCGCAGATATTCTTGTCGCTACCGGTGATCACCTGAAAAAGGGTACCGTTGTGGCACGGCTTGACAATGAGGGCCAACTGGAAAGTGCGGTGCTGTTGGCTGAGGCCAATGTCGCTGTCTGGAAAGCCACATTGATACAGACGAAAACCATGGTGCAAAATTCACGAAACGAGGCCCAGGCTGGTTTGGAGCAGGCACAATCCGCCGCCGCCGAGGCTGCTGCGGACTATATTCGCGCGAAAGAACTGTTTCAGAGCGGGGTGACAACCAAGGCTGCATACGATGCTGTTGCAACTGCCGATCGGCAGGCTTCCCTAGCGGTCGCAAAGGCATATGCAACACTGGCGCGTTTCACTGCAGAAGATGTGGACATGCAGCCAGATGTGATTGTCGCTTCCCGCAATCTTGACGCCGCAAATGCCGAACTGAACCGCGCCCGGCTGGACTTGAGCCGTGCGACCGTTCAGGCGCCAATCACCGGTATGGTGCTGGACATTCATGCACGGGCCGGCGAGCGCCCCCCCGTCATAGGCATCATGGAGATGGGCGATACTGAACAGATGATGGCCGAGGTCGAAGTTTATCAAGATCGTATCGTTTCGGTTGCCGTGGGCCAACCGGTGGAACTGGTCGCTAAGGCCATCGAGCAGACCCTGCAAGGCCGGGTACAGTCGATTGGCTTGACAGTAGGCAGGCAAGGGTTGGTGTCGGATGACACTGCTGCAAATACCGATGCCCGGGTAATTACAGTGATGGTTGAGCTAGATGCCAAATCATCGGCTATCGCGGCCCGTTTTACCAACCTCGAAGTGATTGCACGCATTGATACACGGGTAACAGCGCAGGCGGCAGAATGAGCCGATTGCTACAATGGCTTTTTGGACGATTGCCTATTGGCTGGTTGCAGCTGACACACAGTCGCCCCCGCTTTGCGGCCGCCCTGGCCGGAGTGGCATTTGCTAATGTTCTGGTTTTCGTCCAGCTTGGCATCATGAATTCGATGGCTACGGCCACGCTGAAGCCTTACGAGTTTTTTCAAACCGACATCATGATCTCGGCCTCGGACGCCAATTCGATGTCTGAGGGCAGCAATGTCGCACGGCAATGGCTGTTTCAGGCGTTGGCCGATCAGGATGTAATCGGGGGTACCGGGCTGTTCATCGCAATTGTAGACTGGGCGCGTGAGACCGACAATCTAGCATTGACCACCTATGGCATTGACCCGACACTGCCACAGTTCCTTTCCCCCTCCATGGCGCGAAAAACCAGTACGCTGCAATTGCCGAACGCCGGCATCCTCGACATGTTCAGCCGTGGCCTGCCACGCGAAGAGGCCGCAGCAATACGCCCGCAAACCCCCACCTCGCTCGAGGTGCTGGGTACTAAGCTAACGCTTTACGACACATTTCAGGGCGGCGGAGGGTTTGGGGTTGATGGTTACATGATGCTCTCGGATCAGACGTTTTTAACACTGTTTCCCAAGCGCAGTTCTGCAGCACCCAATCACATTCTGCTGCAAGTCGCGCGCGGTGCTGACCCAGATGTTGTGGCGGCCCGGTTGCGCGAGTTGATCTCGGACAAAACCCTGCGCATCCGAAGCTTTGCGCAAGCCGCCGCCGAAGATCAAAGCTATCAGCAGACCGAGCGTCCGACCGGGATCATCTTTGGCTTTGGCGTGATCATCGGCATGCTGGTGGGCATCGTGATTGTCTATCAGGTGCTGTCCACAGATGTTGCGGATCACTTAAGCGAATATGCCACGTTCAAGGCCATGGGTTACCCGCAGTCTTTTTTTCTTGGTATTGTATTCGAGGAAGCCCTGATCCTTGCCATTCTGGGCTTTGTGCCTGGATTCTTTGTCGCCAGTGGATTGCTGGTGGGGATGAAGGCCGCGACAGGTCTGCCCTTGGCCATGACAGCAAATATGGCAGCTATGGTGTTCATCGGTACATTGGTCGCTTGTTCGGCTTCAGGTGCAATCGCAACACGGCGGTTGGCTACGGCTGACCCCGCAGATTTGTTCTAAGGCTCGCGATGTCAGAAGATACCCCGATTGCAGTCACTGGCTTAAACCACTGGTTCGGTACCGGCGAAGCGCGCAAACAGGCGATCTTTGATGTAAACCTGCATGTAAAGCGCGGAAGCCTGACCATATTGATGGGTCCTTCAGGGTCGGGCAAGACTACGGTGCTTACCTTGATGGGGTGCCTGCGCGATGTGCAAGACGGATCGATCAATCTAATGGGTCACGAACTGAACGTTGCAGACCACGCCCTGAACGAATCGCTACGGCGCAGACTGGGCTTCATATTTCAGGCACACAATCTGCATGGCAGCTTGACGGCGCTGCAAAATGTGCTGATGGGGCTGCAAGTGCACGGGCTGCCCGACCGGCAAGCACAACACGATGCCGCCCGCTATGCCTTATCCCTTGTCGGACTAGCGGACCGGATGGGGTATTTGCCTGCAAATCTGTCGGGCGGACAGAAACAACGCGTCGCAGTAGCGCGCGCATTGGTCGGCAATCCCGATGTGATCTTTGCCGACGAGCCCACAGCGGCACTGGACAGCGAAAGCGGTATGACGGTGGTCAAGATGCTAAAGAAGTTGGGACAAAAGCGCGGTACAACCACTGTGATGGTAACACATGACGATCGTATCCTAGAATTGGCCGACCGGATCGTGACCCTTGAAGACGGGCGGATCGCACATGACACCGCGCCGTACCACGACTAACCGTCCACAAGGGTGGTGTTGCGATCTGTCAAACCACCACAATTTTCCAACGTGTTTTCTACTACGGTCTGTGGTCATCATCTACATTTGGTTAATCACGACTTAGGGCGGCGGGCTCAACTGATCTGCTTCTCAAATCAAACGCCCCCATTGTCTGCTTTAGCCCGTGGCAAGGAGGCGCATTTAAACCAGGCAAATATCGGCTTCCCGCCCATTTCAGACATCCCAATTTCAGCCCATAACAGACACCCGGGCCGATATTATCATGTTCGGATCAACCTCGTAATTGGCAATTTTCACACCCTACTTATAGGTGGGGGCTTTCGCCGAACACCGGACAATGCATTGCCAGCGATTGCCGCTAAAAGCAAGGCGCCGCCGATGAGGGTGCGAAGGGATGCGTCCTCTCCCAAAAACAACCAAACCCAGAAGGGGCCAAGCAGCACTTCGGCGAGGGACAGTAGCGTCAATTCTGCGGCCGGGAGCGTGCGCGAACCCAAGGTGTATAGGACTAATCCTGCCCCCACTTGAAAGACTCCCATGCCCATAGAGATGCCCCCGTCGCGTGCAGACAGGACAAAAGAGAGGCCCAAAAACAGGCAAATGGCAGATGTGATGATGATGGCGAAAAGTCCAGAGAGGAATACCGCCGGAAGCATCTCGCCTGATTTGCCCCAGCGCAGTGCGACGGTGAATACCGAAAAACCGAAGGCTGAGCCAAGTGCCGCTAAGGTGCCGTCTACCACGCCGCCAGAGGTTTGGTCAGAGACCATGATCGCGATGGCGCCGATGGCCACAAAAATGGCGATCCAAGTGGCTGACCGGACGCGTTCTTGCAAGACAATCCGACCCAGAATGGCAGTCATAAAGGGCGCGGTTGCAAAGAGCAAAAGTGCGTTGGCAACAGGGATGACTTGGATGGAGTAAATACCACCTGAATAGGCCGCTACCAAAGCGAGTCCCGCGACCACGGAGGGCAGACCCGAGAGGTATGCCTGTGCGAATGGACTTTCGGTGCTGCGCAAACGGATCACAACATAAAGAAATGCACTGAGCGCGATGGAGCGGTAGAGTAAAATTTGCCAGACGCTGGCTTCTTCGATCAGCCGGATGCCAAGACCCACCGTCGACCACAGCACACCCGCGGCAAACACAAAGACCAATCCACGACGGTGACTGATATCGTAACCGGCGTTGTAATCGATGCTGGACATGGCGTGGCCTCGGTGAATTCTTCACTCTTTCACTAACGTACGAAAGATACTGTGTGCCGACTGTTTGCGACATGCTTGTGTCGGAGGCTATCTTTAAGGTCTTGTCAGATTAATTCCATCCAGTGTCAATTAACCAAGCCAGGTCACCAAATGGACGAATTCAGGTGATGTATTGAAATAATTAAAGTGATTTTGTGATATCATTTTACGAAAATATTTTGCGATTCCAAAACCATCAAATTCCTTTGACAATGCCGGCTCGGCTTCTTCAGTTTTTTCGTTTACCACCAATAATCGCGATAACACTTCCACAGAATATTATTAGTGCGATCCCGATTGCAGAATCAATTCCAATCCCTTTGTTCCAAAGTAGGAATGTCCAGATGGCTGCAAATATAAGGAATGAATACTCAAAAACCGCGACGTATGTAGGGTCACCAAAACGATAAGCCTGTGATATCAGTGACACTGCAATCACCGAACCGACTGCTTGCAGCAAAGTTAACCAATAGAATGTCTGAGAAACTGGCTGATAGCCGCGCATTATAAACAACGAAATCTCACCATTCGAAGGCCAGAATGTAAAATAGGTTAACGGCAAAATACTAAAAACACCCATAGTTAGGAATATACCGAAAGCCAGTGAGGCAGGATTTTCTGAGGCACACCAATGGCGAGTAATCATCATACCTAACCCATAAAACGCTCCGGCTATTAGCGGCAATGAGGTAAGCAAATTGATTGACCTGGGATCGATTTTTAACAACATTAATACACCTGCGAAACCACCAAGGGTGGCAAGTATTTGCCAAGCCTCAAGGCGATGAGAAAACAGTGTTGCGGAAAATATAAGAACCCAAATTGGGGCAGTGAATAGACCAGCGGCAGCTTGGGTAACCGGTAAAAATCCCAGTGTCGCGAAATACATCAATAATCCAGCTGAAACTATAACACTACGGATTGTCAACAATTTGATGTTGGAGGGTAAGATACTGGCTTTGAAAACTCGTGATCCAAGATAGAGTAATGGCAATGCCATTAATGTTCTTGTTAATTGGAACTGCCAAAGTCCGGCTTCTTCAGAGATTTCAGCAACAAAATTATCGATGAAGCTCAAAATGGCTGAAGCCCCAATAGCAAGTACTGCAGCGCTGATATTCTGATTGTATTTCACTGTGAATTCCAAACGAGGTCACTAATGCTTCATTACTTAGGTAGCGGAATGGTATTAAAGGAATAATATTAAGATCTACGCATAATGGGAAACAAAACAAAAAATGGATATGACGTGCTAAGGTTAGCTGGCCTATTTCCGCAGTGCCGTCAACCATGACTGGGCCGGCCTTATTTCCCCAACAACTAATCCAAGAGAGTTTTCGACAGGCGTGGTCATATGTTCATGGAGTAGGTTTTTTTCGGCACCGGACAGGATGTCGAGGTGGTCGATAATTGCCAGTAATGAGGTCGCGCGGGGGCGGGCATTGCCGTCAGCGATTTTCAACGCGATGCCCAGACCAAGCGTGGGTATGGCGGCTACAAGAACGCCCTCGGCACCGGTCTTAGCCAGAACACGACCATTGGTAGCTGAAATCAAGGCGCTGACAATGGTGCCATTACCAGCGGCGTAAAGTGGGTTTGCTGCGATTGCAGTGTGCAGACGGTTGATTGCGGTAGCCCGTGCGGTACTCAGAGCGACCGGTTTGGCGAAACGGGCTAAGGCGTGAGCCAGCCGCGAAAGAGGCATTGTCGGGGCCGGAAAACCACAGCCGTCAATGCCCAAAGGGAACGCGCGCAAATCACAGTCGGCTAAATCCGACAGGATATTAATTGCACGCTGCTGTAACGGATGATCGATCAGGTGATAGCCCTCCGTCGGCAACCCGAGATGCAGCGCATTGGTCAAGAATGCTGCGTGTTTTCCTGAACAATTGTGGTATGACCGACACCCATGGTGGCCCGAGGCCAGAACATGGTGCGCGGTTTCGATGTCATCTGGCAAAGCGGTACCACAAGCCAGATCGCCCTCACCAAGACCCAAATTACTGAGCCAAGTCTCAACCAGGCTTTGATGCATCGGTTCACCCTGATGTGAAGCGCAAGCCAGTGTTAACTGGGCATCAGTCAGACCGAAATGGTCACAGGCACCGCTTTCGATTACATCAATGGCTTGCATCTGTTTCAGGGCGGACCGCGGGAAAACCAGCTGCTCGGCATCACCCCAGCTTTCTAAAATATCACCATTATAATCACACACGACAGCTGCGCCAAAATGGCGACTTTCGACGGTCTTATTGCGCGTGACTTCTACGAATAATTCGTAAGACATAATTTTTCTCTGTCAGAGTTATATTTGGATCAGTTTAAAGTATCTGGCTTAAAAATAGCTTTGTGCGTTCGTGCTGCGGATTTTCAAAGAACTCCGAAGGTTTATTTTGCTCAACGATATCGCCCTCATCCATGAATATCACCCGATCAGCAATGGTTTTGGCAAAGCCCATCTCATGCGTCACCACAATCATCGTCATGCCGGTACCCGCCAGTTCAACCATAACATCAAGCACTTCCTTGATCATCTCTGGGTCAAGTGCAGAGGTCGGCTCGTCAAACAGCATTATCTTGGGGTTCATGCAAAGTGAGCGCGCGATAGCCACGCGTTGTTGTTGCCCACCTGACATTTGGCCAGGATATTTATCTGCCTGTTCCGGAATTTTCACGCGTTCAAGATACATCATAGCGGTTTCAATGGCGTCAGCTTTACTCATCTTGCGAACCCAGATCGGGCCAAGAATTAAATTCTCCAGAATAGTCATGTGCGGAAAAAGGTTAAAGTTTTGAAAAACCATACCGACTTCTGTGCGGATATGATCGAGATTTTTCAGGTTTTTACCCAGTTTGATACCGTCAACAATGATATCGCCCTCTTGGTGCTCTTCCAAAGCGTTTATGCAGCGGATCAAGGTGGATTTACCGGAACCCGATGGGCCACAGACCACAATCCGTTCACCAGTGTGTACTGTCAAGTCGATGTCCTTTAACACATGAAACGACCCGTACCATTTGTTCATCTTGTTCACTTCTATCATCACTTCGCTTGAAATTGCGGAAGCTAACTGGCCCTGTGTTTGTTCGTTTATCATGATGTTTTCCTTGATTTACAGGTCAATGCTGTTTGCCAGCCGAAAGTTTCACTTCGAGATGCCGGCTGTATTTTGACATTGAGAAGCAGAGAATAAAGAACAGGATTGCGCCAAAGATAAGTGGCTCTTTGTGAAGTCCGATCCATGGTACGTCTTTACTGATCGAGCGCAACATCCCGAGGATATCAAACAGGCCGATGATCGATACAAGTGTGGTATCTTTAAGCAACCCGATAAAGCTGCCTACGATGTTTGGGATCATATGCTTTAGTGCTTGTGGCATGATGACCAGCCCCATAGTTTTCCAGTAACCTAATCCGATAGTATGAGCCCCCTCATACTGACCCCTAGGTATTGCCTGAAGCCCGGCGCGAACCGTTTCGGCCATATAGCAGGCGTTAAACAGGATCACGGCGATGATTACCTGTACCAGTTTGTTTAGCACGAAGCCTTCAGGCATGAACAACGGGAACATGGTTGTGGCCATGAACAATACGGTTATCAGTGGCACCGAGCGGAACACCTCGATAAATGATACGCAAAGTACACGGATAACCGTCAGTTTGCTGCGCCGTCCAAGTGCTAGAATAATGCCACCGGGCAAGGATGACGCAATACCGATGCCCGAAATCACCAGCGTCAGAAACAGGCCGCCCCATTTTGTCCAGGATACACCTTCGACAGTCCAGCCCATTTGCCAGAGATAAGCCGCACCAAACGCAAGGGCCGTCAAAAGCAGCAGGATATTGCGTTGGGTTTTGTCGGCTGCGTTGGTTTGCCCAAGCATTTGAATAATAAACGCATTCAGACCAAGGCTTTTCGTCAGTCCTGCTATCATGTTTGCCATGTTGATGGCAAAAGCAACAATTGAACTTGCTATCATGAGCTGCATAAAAAAGCCCTTGTCGCCACCAGAGAAGAGGTATCCCGCAATGAAAGGGTAGAAAACTACCACAGTTGCGCCGACAAGGACCTTACCTTTTACACGGCTCATCCAGAGCGGTGCCATCCAAAGTACCAATAACAGGGCGCCGTAATTGATCCGCCATATCTGATCGCGTGGGTAACGGCCGTAAAATATGTTATCGAGCCAGTGAATAACGCCAGCCCAGCAGGCCCCCGTCAAGCTGTTATCATAGCATTCGCGCCTGTTTTCAGCGACGAATGTTGCGTCGGCGAAACCCCATACGAAAACACCGCTTACGGTAAGATAAACAATATAGAGCATTAAAATTGTCAGAAGCGTGTTGAATACAGAGCTGAATAGATTTTTATGCAACCAGCCAATGACTGAAGTTTCGAATAATGGCGCAGGCCTATCCGGCGTTTTTTCTGCTTTGATAATGGCCATTTTCAGCGCTCCACCAATTGGACACGTTTATTGTAAATGTTCAGGAAGAACGAGATTGTCAGGCTGACAAACATATAGAACGCCATGGTCATACCGACCATTTCCACCGCATACCCGGCCTGATTTAGTGCCGTTTGCATAAAAAGGGACACGACTTCGGAATAACCGATCGCAATACCTAGCGACGAGTTTTTGACCGTATTCATCCAGTTGCTGATCATCGGCGGCACAATAGCAGGCATGGCTTGCGGAATGACCACCATTGACATGACCCGCGAAGATTTCAACCCGATTGAAAGTGCCGCTTCGCTTTGCCCTATATTGACCGAAAGAATACCTGCGCGTACAGCTTCCGCGATTTGAGCCGCGTGATAAATACTCAAAGCAACAAGCAGTGCCAGAAATGCGGGGGGAACGCTTGTTCCACCGACAAAATTAAACCCGTCAAGGACTGGCATATCCCAGCTTAGCGGCATACCTGTTGCCAGAAATGTAATGCCTGGAAGCAATATAATCAGTGCCAGAGATGGAAGAAGTGTTTTAATCTGCACCCCTGTTGTATCTTGAATTTTATGCGCTTTGCGCCGTAAGAAAATTACACCCGAAATTGCCAAAGCCAAGGCAATTGGTGTCAACCAGAACAAACTTCCCAGAATTGGGGTCGCCATGTACAGTCCACGATTGTTAAGCAGTAGCATTTCGGTACCAAGCGAAATATCAATCGTCTTTTTGACAACCGGTAACAGGCTGAAAACACCTATATACCAAAATACGATTTGGATAAGCAGCGGAATATTGCGAAAAATTTCGACATAGGCCAGTGCCACCTTGGAAACCAGCCAATTATTCGACAACCGCAAAACACCGATAAAGAAGCCGAGTATAGTGCTAAGAATAATCGCAAAAAATGAAACCAGCAGTGTGTTAAGTATACCGATTACAAATATTCGGCCATAGGTGCCGACGCCGGGGGTGTAATCAATCAGTTTAAAGTCCGTATCAAAACCGGCGGAACTATTGACGAAGCCAAAACCGGTATTCATACCGCGAACTTCTAGATTGTGGGCGGTATTACTGACCAGATACCATATCAACCAGGCAAAAATTCCTGCGGTCAAAATTTGGTAAAAGGCAGAGCGTACACGTTGATCTTGAAAAAAGTTGAATTCTTCTTTTGGCCGCACACGTGCCATTGGCTTATCGCTGGTTTCGTCCGTCACTTGATTTCCCCGTTTTTGGTGTTTTTGCCAAGCCAAGACACCGTCTTAGAGTGATGGCGCCGAACCAACAGTCCGGCGCCACATATTATTTTAGCGCATTGGTGGCGAATACATTAGACCGCCATTAGTCCAAAGCGCGTTCAGGGAACCTTCGCGTGGGATCCCAATACCTAGTTCGCCGTCACCCATATATTTCTCATAAATCTCGCCGTAGTTTCCAACAGCTTTGATGATATTATATGCCCAATCAGATTCCAGACCTAAGCCTTCATTCAAATTGCCTTCGGCACCAAGCATACGCAGTACGTTCGGATCTTTTGAATTGGCACGCATGTCGTCAACATTGGCTTGGGTAACACCCAACTCTTCGGCATTGATCAGCGCAAAAACGCTCCAACGTACGATATCAGACCACTGGTTGTCGCCGTGGCGAACCGCCGATGCAAGTGGCTCTTTTGACAATGTATCCGGCAAGATGATGTGATCACCGGGAACTGGGAATGCTGAGATATTGCCAGCCATCGATGACTTATCACCGGTCGTCGCATCACAACCGCCGTTCAGATATGTATCATCACGCACGTTGTAATCTTCAAACGTTACGTTGCTGATATTCAGATTGTTCTGGCGGCTGAAATCTGTCAGATTTAACTCGGTTGTAGTACCTGTAGTCACGCAAACCTTGGCACCTTTCAGTTCCATCGCGCTGGTGATACCGCTATCTTTACGGACGGTAAAACCTTGACCATCATAAAAGTTTGTTGCAAGAAAATCGATGCCAAGCTGAGTGTCGCGTGTCATTGTCCATGTAGCAGTCCGTGACAGCAAATCAGATTCACCGTTTGCCAAAGCTGTAAAGCGCGCTTGCGAGCTGACTGATTGAATTTCAAGTTTGGTCTGATCGCCGAAAATTGCAGCGGCAACAGCTTGGCATACAGAAACATCCAAGCCGTACCAATTACCATCAGAATCCAGATTATAATATCCTGGAGATGGTGGACCAACTTGGCAACGCAGATGTCCGCGCTCCTTGACGATTTCTAGCGTGCTTTCTGCAGACGCAACTGTAGCACCTGTCGCCATTGCTGTCGTAATGGCAGCGAGTGCTGTTATATGTGTACTTAATTTCATTCCGTATTCTCCCTAGTGGTTAACTGTAAAAAGAACAGTAGGTGGATCAGCACGCGTGCGTCCAATATCAATATCAGATGAAGTCATGCAAAAAACGCATGATTTAAACAAATGATGCAAAAATATTATCGGCAATGAGGATTACATCTTCCTCTGCCCTGCATAAACATAACTGTTCTGAGTTACTAAGAATGATGTATCAGATTTTCTCTGAAAATCATACTTTATTATAAAGCAGTGTTTGCCACAGCTTTTCTGTTTTGCCGTTCTTGTATTTCAAACACTTGTAAATTTTTATATCCACAACAATATCATCTTCTTTTTTGGCTGCCCGAACCAGACGACCGTTTGCCAGGTCATCGGATACTATAGCGTTTGGTACCCATGCCACCCCGAAGCCTTCGATTGCCATTTCCTTTAGTGCCGTTGCTATTGATGACTCGTAAACAGTTTTAAACGAAAGATCAGCATACCTCTTTTTGATATGCTGCTTGATCGGCCATAAAGCAGGAGATGAAGTCGTGTGAAGGTATGGGATCGGGCCTTTCGGGTTATCGGGCAACCACCAGATTGGTACACCATTTTCATTTGGAGCAACGACAGGGATAAGTGTGTCTTCACCAAGTTTTATTGATGTAAAGGAACTTGCATCGCCCAGAAAACCGACGCCGGGATCTTCGTAACAGACAAAAAGGTCAACAATGTTTTTTTCTAAAGCCTCATGGTAATCAGAAATGCCTCCAAAATCTGTTCTGACAACAAATCGATCAGTGTCTATGAAAGGTCCAAGGCTTTTCAGCCAAGAGGGCATAAAAAACTGTGCCAGTGTGCTGAGCGTGGCGAAATTGATCTTCGCCTTTTCGACGTTAATTACGGCCAGGATGTCGTCGCGCGCACGCGCATCCATTTTGACAATATCCTGCGCCACGATGCGATAACGTTCCCCCGCTTCAGTTAGGTGCGAGGGCTGTTGGCTGCGGTCTACTAATGTGGTACCGACCCAGGCCTCAAGCGCCTGTATCCTGCGGCTGAATGCTGGTTGCGATACATTACGCTGCTCAGCAGAAATACGGAAATTTCCGGTGGTAGCCAATGTCAGAAAATCCTCCAGCCATTTTATCTCCACGCGGCATCCCTTCCTGCTTGCTGGTGCCATTGATCAACTTATTACACCAACCTAAACTACCAAGGGTGATTGTCGCCATGAAACACCAAGACACACACCCCACTCGGTTCAATCTATTATGTATACGTGTCTTGCAGCGCGCCACCATGACGATGCCCATTCCCAGAACAAAAGTCGAGTTGCAATGTTTTTAACACATGAGAGTAAGACAAACCAGTATTCCCGAAAACCGTTCCTGAACATGGATAACAATACGAACCTCCTTATGAATGTTCGCTTCTTATTTCCTGGCAATGAAAATACACTTCGCCGTTGAACAACAGTTTTCCACCAAAGCTACCGCACCAATCACAGTTTTAAAAATCAATGCGCGATTTCACCATATGAGCAGTTTTACAAATTTACATTTTCAGGAAGGTCTGCTTTTAATTAGCCAACCGTAGTTGACACGCTTACAGAGAATGCCTGCTTCTCTAATTGGGTGTCTGGATCAAGCTCTTTTTCCTTCTATTTTATCGATTGAGATCGTTTATCCGGGTCACGCTTCTCTTCGCAGTCTGGTTTGGCGTTCGAAGTGCGCCGCTGCATGCATGTGTCGGATTGGAAGTGGAGAGCCCCGCTTTCCGGCGCGCTTCAAGTTGCGCAGCAGACATTTTCGGCTTCATCTATTACCAGACAGGGCATGTTTACATGCCCGAGAGGGCACGAACCTCGTCCGGATTGGACGATCCCGTCAGGTTAGGTGGTAGATTATTTGATCATGTCGTACCTCCAACTTGTTCCTGACGGAATTCGCTGCCGTCGATCCATATACGGTGTAGAAGAACGGCGAGTTTGCGGGCAACGGCGACAACCGCACGACGACGACCTTTGGTGCGCATCAGTCGCATGCCCCAAGATTTAATCTGTGACCCTGCCATCGTTCGCATCAGCAATGCATTAGCCGCAGCGTACAAGGTAGCACGTACGTCTCGATCACCAGCTTTCGATATCCGGCCAGGATTGTCATGCTCACCCGACTGGAAACGTCTGGGCGTAAGCCCAAAATGCGCTGCAACGGTTCGTGATTTTTTGAACCGCGTTGGATCATCGACTGCGGCCTTGAATGTGTGTGCTGCAATCGGACCAACTCCCGGAACGGTCATCATGCGCATGCAAACATCATCTTGACTGGCAGCCCGCTTAACCCGTCGATCCAGCTCCAGATAATGCTGGAACAGGACCACCCGAGCATCAAGCAGCGGAATGATCGCATGCGCTAGAATCTCATCCATCTCGATCATGGGCCGTACCAGAGCATCGAAAGATCCGTGCTTCACTGTTCGGGGCAATCGAACACCAAAGATCTTCAACAACCCACGCACTTCATTTGCCAGATCCATAGCCTTCTTAAGTAACGCCTTTCGTGTGCTTAAAAGCGCCCGCATCCCATGAGCCTCACGGCTCTTCATATGAACGGGGCTGAACCAACCTGTGCGCAGAATCTGGGCTATACCTTTAGCGTCGGTTCTATCGGTCTTATTGCGCATTGCAGATAATGCAGCGCTGACCTGTCTTGCCTCCATGCAGACCACGTCAAAGCCTTCACCTTGCAAACCAAAGAACAAATGTTGGCTCATCGCACCTGCTTCAAAGCCAACGCGTTCGATGGGATAACCAAACCTGACTAAGCACTCAGCAATATCAGTGATTTCACACGGTAGCTCTCGTTCGAGCTGCACTTTGCCTTTGTTATCGACAATGCAAAGCGCACATGATCGCAACGACACATCTAGTCCAACATAGTATTCCATTCTAAGTCTCCCTTGTTCACAGTTATTCTGTGAGCTTACTGGGAGCTCGACCAAAGTGTAGGGTCAGCCCAATTACGCATGCTTTCCGCCCAAAGTTGCTATTTTCTGAGATATCGGAAACGGAAGCTTTTCCGCATAGTGCCATTCATATTCCCTGAAACTTCGTCTGATTTCCTTGTTCTTTAACACTAAATTCCCTGATAATTTTTCGACCTTTGGCCGCACAAAGCCAATATACATTGTCAATTAGCTATAGTTTGCTGCCAATAGATATCAAAATCACGTGTTTTCCCTGTAAATTACCTGTTAACCAGGAAAATATAGCCGAGACTGGGTTGCTCAAGACTGCGCACACAGCCAGTAGCTTTCAGAAAAACCTGTCGTTGATTTCTTCGATACCCTTGCGAGGGTTTGCCAGATTCTGCCCCAATCGAGGTGTCCCGCGGAACGACCAGTTTGGGTGTTCTGGGGGTGTTGCGGGTGTCTGTAAAACGAGTTGGATAGGCCTTCTTCAAAGAAGATAGAATAGATCCCGTTGGTTCTATTTATTGTTCGACGTCATATCCAAAATCTATGCCGCTGAAACTGCAAACTCAAGTTTCTTGTGACAGTGCCTTTTCCGGGCCATCCCACCAATACGGATGTCCCGGTTTTGTGTCACCGGGCCATGTGAGCATCAGTAGTTGCCTTTGACCCGCTCTTTGGTTGGGTCGAAATGTGGGAATGTTGTCACCTTGGCCTTCAGGCGTTTCTGCTCGCCATCCAACTGCCCGATTTCGATATCGGTTCCGGGTTCACAATAAGCGATATCAACACGGGCCAGTGCAATGGTCTTACCTAGATAAGGCGACTTCATCGCAGAGGTCACAATGCCTACCTGCGCCTTGCCGATGCGTAGGCAATCGCCATGCTGTGGAACAATGCCACCTTCGACATCCAGCCCAATCAGTTTGCGATGTGGGTGCGCTTTACGCTTCTCGATTGCATCACGACCAATAAAATTATCTTCTTGCGTCTTTAGTGGCACAGTGAAACCGATACCGGCCTCAAAAGGATCGGTCTCGTCGGAAAACTCATAACCAGCGAAGACCAGGCCAGCCTCGATCCTGAGCATATCCAGTGCCGCCAGTCCAAGTGGCACCATACCTTTGGGCTCGCCCGCTTTCCAGATCGCGTTGAAGACTTCTTCGGCATCTTTGGGATGGCAGAACACTTCGTAGCCAAGCTCGCCTGAATATCCGGTACGACTGAGCACAATCGGTGTGCCTTGTATGTCTCCGATTCGGGCGGTTGTGAACCGGAACCAGCCCAGATCCTCAACAGTAGAATGCGTAGGTGGCGTCCACAAAACTTCGCCCAGAATCTCCCGGCTAAGCGGACCCTGAACCGCGATATTGTGGTGCTGATCGGTCGAGGACTTGACCCAGGCATTCAAGCCATGCTTTTCCGCCTGATCTCGCATCCATTTACCTGAACTGTCGCAGCCGCCAATCCAGCGGAAATTGTTATCGCCCAACCTAAATACTGTACCATCGTCAATCATGCCGCCATGTTCATAGCACATGGCCGTGTAGACAATGCCGCCAACGCTGAGTTTTTTGATATTGCGGGTGACGCATAGCTGCATCAACGCTTCGGCATCCGGGCCGGTTACTTCATATTTGCGCAGTGGGCTTAGATCCATCACAACGGCTTTTTCACGGGCGGCCCAGTATTCGGCAATCGCCCCGTGGTTGCTCATTTGGTTGGCTAGCCAATAACCGTTATACTCTACAAATTCACGTGTGTGCTTGGCAAAGCACTTATGAAATCCAGTTTCTTTAGTAGGTTCCACGTCCGCCTCCGGTGTCTTACGCCATCCAATGGAGCGCTTAAAATCTTCATTTTCCTTGTACACCCGCACCTGTATATCGGTGGGGTTCCAAGCGTTAGTCGGGTCGATGTCACAAGGACATGCTGTTGAAACGGCTACAAGATCAGTCAATGCACGAAGCAACACAAAGTCACCGGGCCGCGACCAAGGATCGTCGATGCTCATTGCATGGTGATCGTCAATCATCGTATTGAAAAAGTAGTTGATCGACGGCCAACCAACGCGGGGTTTAATGTCCCACGCCGCCAATTCAGCGTTGATATTGTCCGAGCAATTTATGTGCCCAGGATAACCTGCGTCATCATAGTAGCGTGGATAACACGACAACCCGTAAGCATCGTGGCGCCCACAAGTATCTTGCACAACCTCAAACAACGGCTCTTGATCAACGCTCCAGTATTTCGACATCATGCCGGGCATCGGATAAACACAGCCGGTCAGCGACCGTGTGGTTGTCATGTTGATATCACGTTCGATACCGCGATCCAGTTCCGCCATCGAAAAGCATTGAAAATCTGTGCATTCGCGCCCCTGCACATCCATGATCTGAATAAACTGACCGTTGCGCACTTCGTATGCTTTTGCTTTACCGGGTTGAATATTATAATCTTGCAAAGGATCGGCCAGTGGATCCGCCGGCTTGCGCCCGCCTTTTCCCTGAGAGGGATTGGCCCTACGCACATAAATAACGATCTCAGTCGGCGCGTTTTGCTCCCACGCGCTCATAGGGCCGCCTACGGCGCATACAATTAACAAACCATCGGCGGATGCATAAAACCCTGCTGTTTCACCCGCCTTGGAAGATTCGGAAAACAAACGCACGCCATCGGCGCGACCGATGTCAAAACCGGATTTTTTAAGTGCTGCCAAAATGCGTTTTGCAGAAAGATCACCGGTTGACAGTACAGCCTGTAGGCCGACGGGTGTATGCCCACCAATTGCACCTATCTTTGACGCATCCGAAGATCCATCTGGTGCAAAGAACACCAGTTCAACTGGCTGCAAACCCTCACGATCTACAATCGAGATTTCATCGCCAACTTCGATGGGCAAAGCCCGCGAACCGCCGCCAGGGATGACATAACGTTCCACCCCATGCGGCAGTATCGGCAAGCCGGGGTTGCTGATACCATTGCGCTCAAAGGGCGTTTCAATAACTGGTCTTATATTCATTAGCTAAGTCCCAAAGCATTTTTGCGCTGAGAAGCCCATGTATTGATCAAATGATCAACTGCAAGGCCTATGAACGCGACACATAAGCCCAGCATCAGCCCGTTCCCGATGCCTTGCTTGTCAGACAGTGCTTTTAAGATGTACTGGCCCAGGTCGTCAGTGCCAATCATTGCACCGATTATCACCATGAACAGTGCAAATATCACAGTTTGATTAACCCCTAACATGATGTGAGGAAAAGCCAGCGGTATATCAATTTTTACCCACCGTTGAAATGCAGTGGCGCCCGACATCATTCCAGCTTCTTTAAGCGATGCGGGTACATTGCGGATACCTTCGATCGTGTAGCGCACCGCAGGAATGGTTGCATAGATAATGACCGCTATCAACACCGATGTATCCGTGACGCCGAACAACATTATCACCGGGATCAGATAGATGAACGACGGGAATGTCTGTAACGTATCGCATACCAACAGTGCGGCCTTGGAAGCAAATGTGTATTGTGCGCAAACTGAACCGACGATCAGACCGATAGTGACAGAAATGATGACCGAAAACGAAGCCATATACATAGTGATCAGCGCGCGGTCCCACCATTCTGTTAATGCAATGAACAACAATAGCCCACCAACAATCAAAGCCGACCTTATCCCGCCAATGATATATCCGATACCCATCACCAGCAGGAACGTGGCACTAACTGGCATCGCTAGATAAGCGTTTTTCATTGGTTGCAACACGTTGACGATCAAGCCACGGTTGAAACCTTGCAGACCTGCATACCAGTTATCGACCATCCAATCGACGCCGCTCTGCCAGAACAGTTCAGTTGTGATGCCCTTATTGTGCGGAACCAGATATAAATAATTGATCCCGTCCTGAAAGATAAGCCGACCTAACAATGCCAATGCAATGCAACCCACGAAAAAACCCGCAAATAACAACATATATTTGTGCCGTTCAACAAAGCTTAAATCGGCAAAATAATCGGTTTGTTTATTGGCAAAGGCCAATGAGAGTTTGTCCAAAACCACAGCGATCAGTACAATGCAGATGCCCAGCTCTAGCGCCTGACCGATACGCAGCTGGTTCAGAGCAAGCAATAAGTTGAACCCTAGCCCCTTAGCGCCGATAAACGACGCGATCACCGCCATGGCAAGACATTGCATGATCACCTGATTCACCCCTATCAAAATATCGCGGCGAGCAGTTGGCACTAGAACCTTAAACAAAATCTGCCTATCATTACTGCCGTTCATAAGGCCGGCCTCGACAACCTCTACTGGAACTTTCTTCAATCCCAGAAGCGTTAAACGGATCATGGGTGGTGTGGCGAAAATGATAGTCGCAATGGCACCCGCATGATCACCAAGACCAAAGAAAACAGTGACCGGGACCAGATATGAGAAATGCGGCATAGTTTGAGCTATGTTCAAAAGTGGTGCCAGTATCGCTTCAACGGCGTGGCTTTTGTAAGACAGAATGCCAAAAAGCAAACCCAACAAAACGGATACTGGGGCCGCGACCAAGACAAACGATAGTGTTTCCATTGCAGGGTGCCACTGGCCGAACACTGAAATATAAACAGTTGCTGCCCCGGCCAAAAGGGCAAGGTTCCGACCATTTAATGCATAACCCAGAATGGCGGCACCGCCTGCTACAACAGTCCAAGGCACCGCTGGCCAAGCCGCCCACGGGTTTTCCCGAACAAACTCCCAGCTGGTGAATGCAACAATCGTTTTGACACCGCCAATTAAGATTTCTCGGATGAATTCGATCATGAACAATACACCGCGCGAGAAACCTCTTGTCAATTCGCGCAACAATGCCACTTCTTCATATTCTTCGATATGAGGATCGTAAACCTGGATTGGAAACCAGTTGAACATCAGGTTCTCTGCGAAATCGTTGATAATTCCGGGAAGTGATGCCAGCAATGACGGGAAGCGCCACAAAACATTTGCCTCATTAGGCTTCACCAGAATAACCAAGGCAAAAAACGCGATCAGCAATATCCCGAATTGGCTAAGCTTACGGTGCTTGGTGAAAAAGCTTGTGTCCATATCAGGCACCCGCCTGGGCATCATCATCTTTGCCGAACAAGATGTGAATCATCTTATCGCAATGGACCGATCCAATAATGTTGTTGTCCTTGTCCATGACACGAACCGGTTTAGTTTGGGCAAGCACTGCCTCTGCAACAGTTTCAATAATTGCGTCGCCTGAAATCGTCAGGTCGCTAAAATCAGTCTCGTCAGTGATCGGGTCCATGACAGATTTTATTTTCAGCACCTTTTCACGTGGCACCTCTTCCGTGAACTTGCTGACATATTCGGTGGCTGGGTTTAAAACAATATTGGCAGGGGTATCGATTTGTTCGATCACACCGTCCTTCATGATGGCGATCCTATCGGCAAGACGCAGCGCTTCGGCGAAGTCGTGTGTCACAAAAAGGATGGTCTTATTCAGCACCCCCTGAAGTCGTAGAAATTCATCTTGCATCTCTTTACGGATCAACGGATCAAGCGCGGAAAACGGTTCATCAAGAAACCAGATGTCGGGCTCCACCGCTAGGGAACGTGCAATACCTACCCGTTGTTGTTGGCCACCGGATAGCTGTCTTGGAAAATAGTTTTGGCGGCCGTCTAAGCTAACCAGTTCAACCATTTCCATCGCGCGCTTCATCGCATCCCGCGTACTTATGCCTTTGATCTGCAAAGGAAACGCAATATTTTCCAAAACAGTCTTGTGTGGTAATAGCGCGAAACTTTGGAACACCATGCCCATCTTGTTTCTACGTAATTCGATAAGTTGCTTGTTGTTCATGGCCAACAAATCTTGGCCATCAATATGAATGTTGCCAGCAGTTGTTTCTGTAAGCCGGGAAATGCAACGCAACAACGTTGATTTACCAGATCCGGATAACCCCATCACAACAAGCATTTCGCCCTTGTAAACTTCGAACGACGCGTCGTTTACACCGACAACACAACCCGCTTCTTGAAACTTGGCCGCGTCAACATTGCCATTTGCTGCCCGTAGCATTTTGTCTGCGTTTTCGCCGAAAATTTTGTAAACCGATTGGCACTTGATAACCGGTTCATTTGGTGTTGTTTCACTTGGTGTTGGCATATTAATTTTTTCCGTACAAGTTTGTTTGCGTGATCGCGCGTGCAAAATTTGCGCTCTGGTTTATCATAAACTCAAAGTGTTTCATTTAGCGATACAATTAATACAATCACTGCCCCCCGCACGCTAATGCATGCAGGGAGAGTTATTTGGTATTTATTCTACAAACGGCTTCCATACGTCTTCATGATCAGCCAGCCATTTTGTAGCGGCGTCTTGATGGCTCATGCCGTCGATGTCCACCAAAGCAGCCATTTGACCGATGTCCGTTGACGAAAAGTCGATCTTGGAAAAGGCCGAATACGCCGCAGGATGGGTTTTTGGAAATTTGTAATTAGCCGCTTTTTTCAACCAACCCTTTGGTGATCCGCAAGCTCCATCACCACCGTCAGCAACACGGCATCCATCCGTATAAGGAGGGAATTCGATGAATGCAAAGCCTTCCGCATCGGTAAAGTTCGGTGTCCAGTTAAAGGTGATGATGCCGCGACCTTCTTTCTTGGCTGATGCCAATTCTGCCCAGATGGCATCGGCACCGCCGGCAAATTTCACGACATATTGATCGCTAAGCCCGAGCGCGGCCAGCCGTGTAGGCATCAAGTCACCGTGCCAGCTTTGTGGGCCTTCCAGCCAACGGCCTTTGCCTTCTGAATCTGCGGTGGCAAATACTTCAGGGCAATTCTTTAGTGCTTCCCAATTAGGTAAACCTGGGCATAGATTGTCGTCGATCACATACTGAGGAACGCCCATTTCTTCAAGCGTTGCGGCAGAATGTGTTCCGGCATCGATAATGCCGCCTTTGGCCATGGCATTGTAGAAAGATGCGCCAAAAGTTGATTGCCAGACTTCGTGAGAAATTGTGACATCGCCGATGCGGATGGCTTCGTAGACAGCTTGGGAATCTGCCGGAACATATTCAACAGTGTCTCCCAGGCTTTCGAAAATGCCGCCAATCACATAGGCCATAACGACCTGACTGGACCAGTTATGCGTCGGAATAACGATCGGCTCTGCAGAGTCCGCTGCCATTGCCTGGCTCCCGATCGAAGCTAAGCCGATAACGGCAGCCGAAAGTGTGTTTCTAATTTTCATGATAACTCCCCATTGATTTCTGTATTGGTTGCTCGAAAGCTACATCCCAAAAGCCCATCGGAACATGACAATCGAAGTGGAAACACAATGTCAGGGGTCGTTGATTTCTCTGCACATAATTTTGATGGGCAAAGCCCTTGTATTTTGATGGCAAAATTGATTAAATGTGGATAAATCAATGTGTTAATCACTGGTTCGATTTTGGACAGTAAAAAAGTTGATTAGAATTCATGCGCTGGCGAAGCGCTTTATCACACTAACAACTGCGAAAGGGAACATGGGTACAAATTACAAGTCTCTTCCACCACTTGACCACTTACTTGCATTTGAGGCAGCGGCGCGTTTTGAAAGTTTTGCCGCGGCCTCTAGGATTCTGAATATCAGCGAGAGCGCAATAAGCAGGAAAACACGCTTGGTGGAGCTGCACTTTGGTGTGCCGCTATTCTTGCGCGGCCATAAATCCATTTCACTGACGCCGCAAGGGCGGCATCTTTTGGACCGTATTTCACCTGCCATGCAAAGCCTACGGGATGCTTCTAGCGATCTCATGTCACGTCATAATCGAAATGAAGTTTCGCTGGCGGCGACGAATTCCGTTGCTGCATTGTGGTTGATGCCCCGGCTTCGCAAGTTCAACACTCGGAACAAACAATTGAAAATAATGCTATTCGCGTCCGATAGCGACGCCGAATGCCTGAGCGAGAGTAATGATCTTGCTATACTTCGCGGTGAAGGTGACTGGCCTGGTTACAAGGCAAAGTTATTGTTCGGCGAAAGCATCTTCCCGATCTGCTCTCCGGCCTTTCTGAGCCGCCATCCAAATGCCTGTGATCTGACCGAGCTGCCACTGCTTCCACTCATTGAAGTTTCCAGCGATCACACAGAATGGATGAATTGGGAAACCTGGCTTTCTGAACAAGATGTTCAGGCTGATCAACCTGATGGTGTGGCTACATTCAATACCTACCCTCTGGCGGTGCAAGCTGCGGTGGATGGGCTTGGAATTGCGCTAGGTTGGGGTCATCTGGTTGATCATCTGTTAGAAACCGGGGCATTGGTACGGCCACTAAAATCGTACCAGACACGGACAACCAGCGGCTATTACCTGTTGCGCCCTGAAAAACAGCGCACGGTCCCCGAACGCCGCGTGGTCGAGGACTGGCTGCTAAAAGAAAGTGCTGCGCGCAAGCGTTATGGATGATCCAGTCTATTTCTTGAGGTAAGCGGCCATGCTATCATCAAGTGCATCCACCCACGGTGTATGATGCGCGGGTGCTTGAGCCCCGGTCATTGGTGATACATACCCGTGATCGCGGAACGTCATAATGCCCTTTTTCTTGTGTTTCTTCCAGCTGTAAAACGCCTGATTGGCTACCTCGATGTCAAAACTGGGATAGTCCGTCTCGTCGATCAATTCGGCGGTGTAGGCACCCTGATATGCAATACAGGCATAGTCATCAGGTAATGCATCTTCGGCGGCTTCGCGCGCTTTCGGGTCTGCCTTCATTGTTGCCTGATCCGGTAAATCAATCTGCCCCAGAATCACATCGCGTACCCACCAAGCTTGCGCATCGAACATGTTGAAAGTGAACCACTGGTCTTGCATGCCAAGATAAAACAGATCGGGATTGCCAGTATAAACCACACCTTTGTACAGATCAGCGGTTGCCAGACGGTTTGCCGTTTTCAGACGTAGATCGTCTGGCATGAAAGGGAAGTGATGTTTGTATCCGGTACACAGGATGATCGCATCGACATCTTTTGACGTACCATCAATAAAATGCGCGGTGCGTCCTTCGACACGTTCAAGACATGGCACTTCCTGCCAGTTATCCGGCCAATCCCAGCCAATAGGTGCTGTACGATGTGAAACTGTCACCGATTTGCACCCATATTTCCAACATTGAGAACCAATGTCTTCGGCGGAATAGCTGGTGCCAAGGATCAGGATTTCTTTATCGATAAACTCGCGTGCATCGCGGAAATCGTGGGCATGTAAGATACGGCCATTGAAGCTTTCAAAGCCCGGATAATATGGTACGTTTGGCGAAGAAAAATGCCCGGAGGCGACGATAACATGGTCGAAGTCTTCAATCGTTTCCGTGTCGGTTTCGCTGTTGCGTGAGATCACCGTAAACATCCCATCCAAATACCGTACATCGCGCACGTTCGTGTTAAATCGGATTTTGTCGCGCACACCTGCTTTTTCCACACGGCCCTTGATGTAATCCCACAAAACCTCGCGCGGTGGATAGCTGGCAATCGGGCGGCCAAAATGTTCATCAAAAGTATAGTCTGCGAATTCCAAACCCTCTTTTGGGCCGTTCGACCACAGGTAACGATACATCGAACCATGACAGGGATTACCAGCCTCATCCACGCCGGTACGCCACGTGTAATTCCACAACCCACCCCAGTCAGACTGTTTTTCAAGACAGGTGATTTCAGGTATATCCGCACCTTTATCCGCGGCGGATTGAAATGCGCGTAACTGTGCCAGACCTGACGGTCCCGCTCCAATGATACAAACCTTCTTTTTCATCATGTCCCCTCCACAATTATTTGAACGCTCTCAGATGCCGACATTCGCAGCGCCTTGGCGTCTGCATAATCATCTGAATGGTACCAGTCATGGGCCGCTTGTAAACTTGGAAACCTGATGACCACGATACGTTCGCCCGGTGCTTGGCCCTCGGGAACTTCTATATTACCACCTCTTACCAGAAACACGCCCCCAAATTTTTCAACAATCGGTTGAACCATTGCCACGTATGTTGGATATGTGGCACTGTCGGTTACGTTAATTTGACCAATTACATAACCATAAGCAACGTTATTACCCATTGTTCTGATTGAAACTCGACGCCGACCAATCCGGCTCAAAACCCAATACCACGCTTTCATTCGGCAGCGCCGGGTTGAACAACCGGTTATGCGTCATCGTAGCCACAAAAAGTGGATTATGCGCGGCCAATTGCCAAACTTTGCAATCCAGTTGCCAGCTTTGCCCGTATGCATCAAACATCAGATTGCATCTCTCAGCTGCGCGAATTTGCGCCGCCCCTAGCGACGCCGGTGGAAATGTCGATGTCAGAATATCGGAAAACTCTGTGGCTTTCTGGTAATACGTAGCCGACAAAAATTGCAACGCATCGTTCCGTATTTGCGCCGGGTCGTTAGTTTTGCCCAGCATGTGCTTCATTTCGGGAACCAGCGAGTAACTGGGTGCCTTGTTCATAATTGTGATAATATGGCCCATGGGTTCCAGCGCTCCGGCAGGAACCACTGACGGCATGATTGATGCATCCGGTCGGCCTTGATTATCGCGCATCATGATTTGTCGGGTCAGGCATTGCCACTTCAGAAATGATTTTTTAAGCGGGTGATCTACGAGGCTCTGACCCATTGTGGCAGCGATTGAGCTCATGCGCTTATCCTTGTTTTGTTGTTTTGTAATGAAAATGGACGGTCGTGTTCAAGACTAGGTATGCGCGCCCTTGCTTCAGCTACCTTGTCCAAATCCAGTGTCGCATATACCACGCCCGGTTGTTCACCACCATCGGCCAAAACAGTTCCCCAAGGATCAACAACCAAAGAATGACCATAAACCGAGCCGCCACCCGGGACGTTGCCAGTTGCACAAGACGACACGACGAACGCACCATTTTCTATGGCCCGTGCACGGTTTAGAACGTGCCAATGAGCTTCGCCTGTTGGTTTGGTGAACGCTGCGGGTACACATATTATATCAGCCCCGGCCTGTGCAAGAGTGCGGTAAAGCTGGGGAAACCGTAGGTCATAACAAATCGAGTGGCCGATCCGGCCAAATGGTGTGTTGTAAACAACAGCCTGATTACTTGGGCGCACAGTCGCGCTTTCACGAAAAACTGTGTCGTCATCAAGTTGAATATCGAACAGATGAATTTTATCGTATGCCCCGTTGATGGCACCTTGGTCATCGATCAGATAACCTCGGTTGGTAAATTTACCCTGCCCCACATCAATGGCCAGCGAGCCGATCAGAACCCAAACATTGTTGACACGCGCAAAGTCCCTAAACGCTTTTAAAAAAGGATGTGCCACCTCAGTTGCCAGTGGTGGTATCAGGCGTGGGCCATCTGCGGCCATGCCGCCGCAATATTCAGGTAGAAACAGAAATGACGCGCCAGTTTTCACCGCCTGTTCTGCCAGAGGCAGTGCTTCGGCAAGTGCAGCTTTAAAATTCGGCATCGGCCGAGTTTGCAAACAAGCAATGTTTAATTGGCGCGTCATAGTTTTAAAACTTCATGTAGGCTTTCCGAAGCATAACCAACGGATGTCGGTCTGACATCTGGAATTTTAACAACAATTCACGCGCGATCATATCACGGTCTTGCTGATTGTCCGGTAATTCAATGGTGTCGGGAATTGATACCCAGCCATTGTTGTTCCGATCAAACACCGCCGGGGCACCTTCTTCGTATCCCATGTGGATGTCTTCCAACCAATTCAGATCATCCCAGCCCATGGTTTCCATGTACTTGGTCAGGAATGGGGTGATCCGATTGTAGTCAGGCACAAGGTTAACGTCGTAACGATATCCAATGTGCTGGCCGATTTCCTTTTCACGCTCTGATGCCAGCCCCGCCGCATCGTTGACGAACTGATCGACGTCTGTAATTTCAGAGCCTCTGTACTGTGTTCCAGCCATATCGCTTCTCCTTACAGGTTGTGATAGTCGGCAACGCCAACTGTGTGATTGGTGCCAGCCAGCGGAACCGCTGCCATAGCTGATGCTTCCATTGTCAAAGCTGCCAAATCTTCTGGCTCAAGGCTGTGAATATTGGTTTTGCCGCAAGCACGGGCAAATAGCTGTGCTTCGATGGTCAGCGTGTGCAGGAAGTTGTAGACACGCTCAGCAGCTTCATCCGGGTCAAGACGCGCACGAAGTACCGGATCTTGCGTCGCAACACCAACCGGACAACGACCCGTATGGCAATTGTAACAATGCCCTGGGGATTGACCGACTTCTTCTTCGTAGTTGGCCTCGGGGATGTCCTTGTTACAGTTCAATGCCATCATGACCGAATGGCCGATAGCGATGGCATCTGCACCAAGGGCAATGGCCTTTGCAACATCTGCACCGTTACGGATACCACCGGCATAAACCAGACTGATTTCACCACGTTTGCCCAGATCATCTATCGCTTTGCGCGCCTGACGGATTGCGGCTATACCCGGAATACCTGTATCTTCGGTTGCAAGATGCGGTCCGGCACCTGTCGAGCCTTCCATACCGTCGATATAGATACTGTCAGGATCGCATTTTACGGCCATACGAACATCGTCATAAACACGCGCAGCACCCAGTTTCAGCTGTATCGGGATTTGCCAATCAGTCGCTTCACGGATTTCCTGAATTTTCAAGGCAAGGTCATCTGGACCCAACCAATCAGGGTGACGTGCAGGAGAACGTTGGTCGATACCAGCAGGAAGTGAGCGCATCTCGGCAACCTGGTCGGTCACTTTTTGACCCATCAGGTGGCCACCAAGGCCAACTTTACAGCCCTGACCGATGAAGAACTCAACGCCGTCAGCCAAAACCAAGTGGTTCGGGTTAAAGCCATAACGTGATTGGATACATTGGTAGAACCATTTCGAGCTATAGCGGCGCTCATCAGGGATCATACCGCCTTCACCGGAACAGGTTGCCGTGCCAGCCATGGTTGCCCCACGGGCCAGCGCCGTTTTTGCCTCATATGATAAGGCACCAAAGCTCATGCCGGTCACGTAGATCGGTATATCCAGCTCAAGTGGACGTTTGGCACGCGGGCCAATCACTGTCTTGGTCAGGCATTTCTCGCGGTACCCTTCGATCACAAAGCGTGTCAAAGTGCCCGGCATGAATGTCAGATCATCCCAATGTGGAATTTTCTTGAACAAAGACATGCCACGCATACGATAGCGCCCGAGTTCCGATTTGATGTGAATGTCGTCGATGACGCGCGGCGGGAAAATAAAACTATCCCCCATCCGGGTTGTATCCCGGTCGAGCGGTTTCTTCGTTTTGATGTCACCATCAGCCATTTTGCTATTCCTTTCCGCCCTTTAAAGAACGATCTTCTTTTCAGAAGGTTCAAGATTATCGTAGTTCCACAGTTGTCGGCCAGCGACAACTTTGGTGAAATGATCAACACCCTTTTCGGGCATCAGACCATATTGGATCAGCTTGCGGGTCAGCCATGCTTTGTCGAGGTCGGTTAGTTCGCCTTCAACTGCATCCACCCCGAACGATTTGATGTCACCACCGACATAGATCGTGCCGTCGTACATCGAGTCGCCAAGATTTTTACCCGCGTTGCCACAGATGACCATGCGGCCACGTTGCATCATAAATCCTGTCAATGCGCCAGTGTCACCACCGACGATGATCGTACCGCCCTTTTGGTCGATCCCGGTTCGCGATCCGACAGATCCTTTGGACACCAAATCACCGCCGCGGATCGCCGCGCCGAAAGTCGATCCGGCATTTTTTTCGACGACAACCGTTCCAGCCAGCATATTCTCACCGCAGGACCAGCCAACACGTCCGTTGATCGTCACATTCGGGCCATCAAGAAGGCCAACACCAAAATACCCAAGTGATCCTTCAAAAATCAGCCGCAGACGTGTCAGAATGCCCACACCAAGCGAATGCTTGCCGCGTGGGTTTTTGATCACAATAGTGCCATACCCTTCCTGCATAAGTGCGCGGATTTTCTTATTTGCCTCGGTCGACGTCAATTCATCCACATCCAATTCGGTACGCTTGTTAAAATCAACATCCGGCGCCCATGGGTATTCAAACCGTTCTTCTTCGTCTGGATTGAATTCGATCCGCATAGCCCGACCCGTCAGTTGGTCAGTGCGCATTCCGAGCGCGGTAACCCGCTCTTCCTGGGTCATTTCTTTTAAATCAGCATCACTCACGCTTGCCATACCCGAACCTCCTCATCATAGGGATCAGTGGTGTCTATTTCGTGCGGCAGGATCGCGCGAATGGCTACCTCTTCTGATGCCATCGCGATTAGATCGTCGCTTTCGTACAGAACCAGCGGTTTGGCAGCCATCGTATCTTTGGCCATGCCCAGTTGATCCTTGGTGGCCACAAGATAAGTAAACACGCCGTCAATTTCTTCTATCGAACGCGTCAGACTTTCCTCTAGCGACACGCCATTGGCCAGATTGTCGGCTGTGTAAACCGCCAGCAATTCACTATCACAACTGGATTGAAACCGGTGGCCTTTACGTTCCATTTCACGGCGCATGATCCAGTAATTGGTGATCTGACCATTATGAACCACTGATACATCGTTGTATGGGAATGCCCAATATGGATGCGCCGAGCGGATATCCACGTCTGATTCCGTCGCCATCCGTGTATGACCAATGCCATGGCTACCTTGGAAATTTTCGAGTCCATATTGTTCGGACACGACGGCGGCATCGCCAAGGTCTTTGATCAACTCAAGACCGTTGCCCATAGACATGATCTCGACGCCTTCAATATCTTCGATGTGGCGCGCCATTTTTTCGGTGTCGCCATCATGGCTAATGATGAAGCGATGGGCGTAATCAGTGGCTTTTTCACGGCCTTTTATTACAGCACCATGTAGCTTCATCCGTTTTTCAACTTCTTTCAAGCGCTCGGCAACAACCTCGTGCATGTCAAAGCCCTTGTTCATGTCCTCCTGTTCGGCCAACACAAAGCGCATAATATAGTCGCCCTCTTTGCCTTCGCCGTAGACCGCGTAACCGGTGCTATCTGGACCACGGTGTTTGAGTGCCTGCAACATTGCAGTCATCTCTCCCCCGACGTTAGAGCTTTTGCCCTTATGAATTAGTCCTGCAATTCCACACATTAGATGCGCTCCTTCTCAATTTCGCAGAAATCGGACGGCGGGACGAACCCGCCGCTGTTAAGTGGAATACTCCTTAAGGGAGGCATTCCATGTAAGTGTCTTTGTCCCATTCGGTCACGCTCGCCATGAAGCGGGCATATTCATCCGACTTGTATTCGTGATACAGGCGATACATTTCACCTGGTAAACCGCGTTTCACAACTTCACTTTTCTCCAGATGTTCCAGCGCTTCACCCAAGGACATCGGCAGTTTCTTGACCTGCTTGCCCGCTTTGATGGCGTCATAAATGTTGCGCTCTTCCGGTTCACCCGGATCCAGCTCGTTAGTGATGCCGTCATCCATGGCAGCCAACAATGTCGAGCCCATCAAATATGGGTTCACCATAGAGTCAACTGAACGGTATTCAAACCGACCGGGGGCGGAAACCCGCAAACCCGTAGTACGGTTTTGGAAACCCCAGTCAGCAAAGACCGGTGCCCAAAAACCTGTATCCCAAAGACGACGGTATGAGTTCACAGTCGACGAACCGATTGCTGTCAGGGCCTGTAGATGGTGAACAACCCCGCCAATGGCATCTAGGCCTTCCTTGCCCGGCATCTGCGGGTCATCGTTGTCTGGCATAAATGTATTTTGGCCACCTTTGACATACATGTAATTGTCGGCCATGCCCGGCAGGTTGTCGACATCGTTGCCGCAACGCACCAACTCATCCTCGCCACCGCGCCATAAGCTCATGTTGTGGTGACACCCGGATGCAGAAACGCCTTCGAAAGGTTTGGTCATGAAACAGGCGAAAATGCCATTTTCACGGGCGACCTGTGCGCATATCTGACGGTAGGTTGTCAGACGGTCAGCGTTACGCAGGACATCGTCAAACATCCAGTTCAGTTCCAACTGACCCGGCGCATCTTCGTGGTCCCCCTGGATCATATCCAGGCCCATTTTACGCGAATAACGAATGGCCTGCATAGACACGGGGCGCAAAGATTCAAATTGGTCGATATGATAGCAATATGGTTTGGAATAGCCATCATTCGGCTTGCCGTTTTCATCATATTTCAGCCACATCATTTCTGGCTCGGTGCCGATGCGTAGGCTGCGGCCGTGCTTTTTCTTAAACTCTTCATGCATACGGCGCAGGTTGCCGCGACCGTCTGAAGTCAGGTAGCCACCCGGATTTACTTTTTCTTCGCGATTGCGAAACAGCGTGGAATACATCCTGCCAATTTCCGGGGCCCAAGGAAGCTGCATAAAGGTTTCCGGCTCTGGAATACCAACCAGTTCGGCGGCTTCAGGGCCATAACCCAAATAATTTCCGGCGCGGTCAGTGAACAAATTCATTGTCGCGCCGTAAACCAGTTGAAACCCTTTTTTAGAAACGGTTTCCCAGTGATCGGCAGGAATACCTTTACCCATGATCTTACCGGTAATCGAGACGAATTGAAGATAGAGATATTCAATCCCCAATGCGTCAATCATCTTACGGACTTCTTTGATTTTTTCGTCACGCCCCGGCGCGTCTACAAATCTTTCTAGGTCTGTTTCAGCCATTTTTTACTCCCTAATTGGTTTCAATAACGGGGCTTTTCACCCCTTAGTTTTAATTCATTAGCTCCATGGATATGGTGAATTGGACACCGGGTGCAGTTCACCTTTTTCAAAGCGGTCGAACCGGAAAGGTTCCAATAATTCCTGGGTCTCACCCAGAACTTCGTCGGCAATCAAGTGACCAACACCCAGCATTTTCCAGCCATGGTTGCTATCAGCAATTACGGTTGCGTTTTCATGAAAGTGGTCAAAAACAGGAAAGCTGTCCGCCGTGAAACAGCCGATGCCACCCGATGCTTCACGGTGGTATTTTCCCATTTGCCCTTCATAACGTTTCTGGCAATGGGCCAGCGCGGAAACCCACATATGGGCAAACTCATCGGATGCTACAAATTCCGGGCTGGACGGGCCGTAGGGGTCGATCTGAACTTTGTCCCATGGCGTTTCGACCTTATAAGGAGATGCACCGCCTTGAATGCCGCCAAAGTGCCAGTCCGGTTTGTAATAGATGCCCCACATTTCATCCGTTACCAATGAACCATCCACAGTCGAATACAAAGGGGCATCCGTATCAACATGGATCACAGGTGGCAGTGTCCCATCATCGGCGCGGCCAAGGTCAGGATCTATTTGAAGAACACCTTCTTCAAGTTGCCAGAACCGCCACATGTCAACGTCATTATGAACCACGCCATCCAGCCCCTTGACCGTAATTTGGCCTGGCATATCCAACATCGCCCAGAAATCACGCGCCCACGGTCCGGCTGCAATTACAACTCTTTCGCAAGTAATTGCACCCTTATCGGTTTCTACAGATTGGATGCTTGAAGATCCGCTTTCGGAGTTAAACCCTTTTACAGTGACACCCGAGATTATGCGTACACCCAGCTTTTCGACTTTGTCAGCCAGCGCATACATTGTCTTCGTCTGATTGGAAAACCCGCCGCGCTTTTCGTGTAAAACACTGGTGATATTCTGTGCCTGCCAATCGCCAAATATTCCACGCATGTACGACGTTGATGCTTCTGCACCTTCGATTAACACGCTCTCATATCCGATGGCCTGCTGTTGCGCGTAGATAGACCCAACATCATCGCGCATAGATTCGCTGGAAATTTGCATATAGCCGACAGGATGATAAGAAAGTCCTTCAGGATCACTTTCCCAGACATCGACTGAATGGGCCATAAGGCGGCGCATGGCCGGTTGAAAATAATTGTTGCGCACGACTCCGCAAGCAATTCCCGACGCACCGGCTGCAATGCCGGTTTTATCAATGACAACCACCCGACCGGCAACAGTTTCGCCCTTTTCGGTAAGACGTTGCGCCAACCTCCAAGCAGTAGACAAACCATGAATCCCAGCACCAACTATAAGGTATTCGACATGGGTTGGCATAGCCATATTGATTTCCTCCAAAAGCGCCCAGGGGTTTTGACAATTCCAATGCACGCCCCCACAATGATCCTAAATACAGAAACCACCGTAAATCAACCATTTTTGAACCAATCTGACAAAATAAGTGGAATTACGCATAATTGGAATAGTTTTGGTATAGTAAATGAGCGACGTAAACAAAAATCCCCCCAGTAAGCGTCAAGGTGCCGCTGAAATATCATTGCATTTGAGAAACGAAATTCAGAAAGGGAATCTGCAATTTCACGACAAACTACCCTCTGAACGGAGTATGGCAGAATACTACGATGTTGCTCGCGGAACGGTGCGCGAAGCATTGGCACGGCTCGAGGATGAAAAATTTGTCGAAACCCGGCCTGGAAGTGGCACATATATCGTGCACAAAAGCAATGATACCGTCTTATCACCAATTGATGACGCCAACCCTCTAGAGTTGATTGACGCACGATTTGCGCTTGAGCCTCATATTTGCCGCCTGGCAGTTTTACATGGGCGAATACAGGAATTCGACCGCTTGGAAGCACTGTGTGATCGCATGGAAGCAAATCGAATTGACCCGTCTTCATTCGCTGAATTTGATACAGAATTTCACAAAGTCCTGTCCAAAACTACTGGTAATAAACTACTTATATGGATGATATCTCAGATCACAGCACTACGTGGTCAGAGCGATTGGCAACGCATGCGACAACTGACTTTAGATACTAAAATCATCGCAGAGTACAACAGGCAACACCGTCAAATAGTCAAGGCTATCCGGACCCGTGAACCGGAAGCGGCCGCAAATCTGATGAAAGACCATTTGGAAACAGCGCGGCTGTCTTTGACCAGGGCGGCGGAAACCTGATCAGGTTTTAGCCGATGTCTGAAGCCAATTAATATAGACCCGTTCAGCCATTTCGTTAAACTTGGTCATCTGCCGCTCACAATCAATGGCGAGTTTACGCACCCCATCCGGCCCCATCTCATTTTGCAACGCATCAGAATATTCGGGAATATCTGCCCAGTTTGTTACAGTGTCAGGTTCAACTTCCAAATGAAATTGTAATGAATATGCGCGTGTATTCCAGCGCATCGCCTGGAATTTACATGCAGGAGAAGTTGCAAGACATTGGGCACCAGGGGGCATATCTGTGACCTCGGCACTGTGCCATTGCAGCGTCTTGAAACACTCGGGTAACCCGTCAAACAGAATTCCGCTGGCACCTGTTTCAGTCAACTGGACATCCATTACGCCGATTTCAGGTGTTTCAGATTTGCCAACTTTACCACCCAAAGCTTCCGCTAAAAGTTGATGCCCAAGGCACAGGCCTAAATAGGGCAAACCATATTCTGTTACAGCTTTGTGAATAAAGGATTTTTCTGCTTCTAGCCAAGGGTGTTGATCTACTTGCCAAACGTCCATTGGTCCGCCCATAACCCAGAGCGCGTCATAGCCGGAAATTTCTGGCAAAGGTTCCCCCAGATTCAGGTTCACAGCATCCCAACTATGACCGTCCTCCGCAAGAAACCGGCGAAACACTCCAGGGTGTTCAACAACGGCATGTTGTAAAACTAAGATGTGCATGGCGGTATCCTCTCGTTTGTTAAATGTGCTGGCAAAATGCTATCCATATATCCTTTCTCTGGATTTGGACGGTGCCTCGCCAAAATGTTTACGGTAAGTCGTAGAGAAATGTGATGAATTGTCAAAGCCCGTCGCAAGCGCAATTTCGGTCAGCGGCAACGAAGATCTTCTTAGAAGGTTCTTAGCTTTTTCCAAGCGCATAACCCGATAATATCCCATCGTGCTTTGGCCCAATTTGTCAGAAAATAATCTATTTAACTGGCGCCCTGACACACCAGTGACAGACGCAATTTGAAGTAGTGTCAAAGGGTCGGCAATATGGATTTCCATCACCTTGACCGCGTCCAGAACCGTTGCGTTTGTGGTTCCGATCCTGTCCACCATTCCGCCCCGCTGGTGACCGCCCGACGGGCGGATGTCTGTATGCAAGAACCAGTCACTGACCAGTTGCGCGAAACGCGTGCCGTGATCCTGGCCAATCAGGGCGTACATCATATCCATCGGTGCTGTGCCACCAGCACAGGTAACCCTGTTGCAATCAACTACAAATAGCGTTTGTTCCAGTGCCAGATCGGGCGATATTTCAGCCAATGTTTCTGCATATTCCCAATGAACTGTCATGCGCCGCCCGGCCATCACACCCGCTTTTACAAGTATGACTGGACCACCAGACACCCCCCCAAGCATCGGGCAAGACCGCGCCATACGCGATATCCAGTTCAAAACGTGCGTATCAGCAAAGGCCGCCGGATTGTCACCGGCAATGACCAACAGTAAATCAAGCGCAGGCTGATCCTCAATTTGCGCATCCGCTTCTATGAAAGCAGAGCCGGAACTTGGAACTATTCGACCCTGCGTGGTAATATTAATAATTTCATAAAGTGTTTGCCGCGCCAACAGATTTGCTATCCGTAGAGGCTCTACAGTAGATGCATAAGACATGATTTCAAAACCGGGTAACGGAAGGATGCCGATTCGCTTTACCGGAGTCATTGTACCAATACTGTCCATTTTTATAATATATAAGGCCATTATAGAAAAGTATAGGGTAGATTAGTAGACGAACGTTGTTTAACAAGGTTGTCATGCGTTATTCGACGCTCAAATTATTTACTCTGGCTTTAACTGGCAACAAGGGCTGGATGTCTTTCTGGCGTGAACCGGATCCAAAAGTTGGATATGATGTCTTCATCGTAGGCGGTGGAGGGCGGTGTCATCCTTGCCATCCATACGGAAGCTGTGTTCCTGCACCCTGATCTGATACACGCACCATGACGGGAAGATGCTATGTGTACAAAGGTCTGTTGTGCAGGCCTTAGCTTCGCACAATACGAACGTCTGCCTTCAGCCGCTATATTTTTGTTGATTGGGCTCTCTGGCTGCTAAATCAATAGCTTTTTTCTGAGTTTGGCATCGAACGGCGTCTGAGAACGCATCCATCCATGTGTCGATGGCCGGTTCAGAGAAAAAGCCTAAATGCGAAGATTCGACAACCAGCATGTCTGAATCTTCCGCCAATAGCGGCCGCCAGATATCGTATCGTTGATCTTGTGCATGAAAA
>SWCD01024062.1_pt1 | contig 43601 bp, 43 predicted proteins | sample 4693011 | NCBI WGS metagenome assembly SWCD01 (sample SAMN10267278, study PRJNA491770) | bioreactor metagenome | isolation source: DHS bioreactor inoculated with marine | place: Japan: Omine Ridge, Nankai Trough
TTTTTTCGGTCACATTTTAATACCTACATCACCTTTTACTCTGCTATCTACCAGAAAACATGCCCGGTACACAGGCCTTAAACTGTGGTATAGATTCCCCTTTAATTGTAATTAGATTAAACTATCAACCTCTATTATAATTACGCCTTTATCGAATCAAACTCAGGCAATATCCTAATGCAAACAAATGAATTATCAGTAAGTGACCTCCAGTTAACAGCACCAGCACAACAAAAAATGGCTGAACTGATCGGCGATGTAGAAGGCGATATTGCTGGCATCCGTATTTATTCACAAGCAGGCGGATGTAGTGGTATGAGCTTCGGAATGACATTTTCTGAGAGACTGGAAGATGATGATCTCGTACGTGACAATGATGGCGTAAAACTGATTGTGGCGGCAGACACTATCGACCATCTGCGTGGAGCAGAGATTGATTTTGTTGACAGTGGTAATGGTCAGCCATCGTTCATATTTAACAATGTTCCTGAGCCAGTAAGTGCTGGCGGCTGCGGAACCTGTCCATCATCGCAGGGTGGCGGTTGCGCTTAATTCGCTGCTAATATTCTTAAGTATGATTTTAGTTTTTGACTTTATGATTGACATTAGTCCCTTACCTTCCCTTTTGCACCATGAGCATGCTTAATTCTTGATGATGCTATTTGTTGCCTGCGTTCTTTAACTTGGAGATATAGGCAACTTTATCTCTTTGATTTTATGTAGCTTAAGGTGCCTTTTTTATGGTGAAAACTGGAACGGTTTGGCAAGAAAAATTAGCTTAGGACTGTTGACTTAGTACCACAGTCACTTGTTATGCCTCACTTACAGGTAAGAGAATACCTTGCTGTACTTTAGTGGGCTCATACCATATACCTCCTCCAAGTTTGTAATAATCAGTAATCATCTTCAGTCGGTCAGTATGTGACTCGAATATAGTGAACCGATATTCCTTTGAAATATTTGCATTCTCAGTATCGGTAGTGATGTTAACAATCATTTTATATTCCCCAGGCTCCCAAATGAACTTTGCGTTAAAAAAATCTAAAGCCTGTTTTACTAACTCTTCAGGATGCTCAACTTCGTGACCGTCTTTACCTGCATCTAGCTCTTTCGCGTTTTTTCTGTAATCCGCAATCATGCTTGCCTCAATACTTTGATATTGGTTTTCTTCCTCGCGATTATAAAAATTGAGAAAATTGGTTATGTGTGCCCACTCATTGTTGGGATTTAAAGAAAATGGCGTAAACAAAAGTGTATTTTGATCATTCTGGTTTTGCAGGTAATTTTGAGCGGGGAAAACACCAAGGCTGCTACCATCTCTACTGAGGCTTATATTTATATCTTTAATGCGTATCTTGCGGCCGCCTATGTTTGCCAAAATTAGATGAAGTTGTATATTTGGATTGCCCATCCTGTGAGTTATGGATATTTTTGTGTAAGCCTCTAGCTCAAGTTTCGCTTTTTTTAGTAGTTGTGAAATTGGTGGCATTTGTGAAAGTGCCACAGCAATAAATGCAATCACAACTGCCCAAAATGACCAGTCAAGGTAGAGTGGTATTGCTTCTGGTATTTCAGTGCTCATAATTTCTCTTAGGCCTAACGCTTTGCTCAGTGGCGTTTTATGCGACGGTTGTATTGTGGAACAATGGAGCGTAGCGCAATGTACAATACAAACGGCGTATAAAATGTCCACTGGAGCTGATTGTTAGCTTTTTAACGACCAGCATTCTCGAGTACCCAATTTTTTTGAAGAATAATAGGTATATCATATCTTCTTTGCACTAATTTAAGGCTTCTATTTGTACAATATAAGACACCTAGATGTTCAAGAAATGCTAGAAACTCCCGCATATCTGTATTTTCATCTAACCCTGTTGAGTTCATAATTGTTCTGAAGGAGAAAGACGTTTTTTTGCCACGATTTGATAAAAAGGTATGCAGTGCTTTTCTCCATGTTTCATTCGTTACACAACTAATAAACATTTTGAGCATAGTGTTCTGTAATTCTCCATATGCTTCGACTATATGGTCACGTTTAAATAAAGGATATTCGCCATTATGGTCTAAATGTATTTTTTCGCCAGGTTTATCTCTATAGTAAGCACTCGATAAAGAAATTAATTTTTCTAAAAATAAAATCATTATTCTAGGCGTCGCTGAACCGTTGGCTAAACAAAAATGATCTTCTAGATAATCAAAAATATCTTCCTCAGCTTCGATTGATCCATTTAAATTGAAATGATTTACTGCACGAGGCAAAACAGATGTAATAGAGTCGCGCCATACTTGATCCATTTCTGTAACATCCCATGCGTCACGGTTATCCCTCTTTAATAAGGTGTTTATGTCCTCAATGCCAATTTTATGAAGAACTTTCTCTAAAATATTTTTTCTTCTGTAACTTTTTCTTTTTAAAACAAGGCTTTCTTGGCTTATGGTAAATGCAAAGTTTTTGTTAGTTTTTAGTGTTTTAGATAAATTGTTTAAGATTCGTTCAGCGATAAATCTACGTATATCAGAATTAGACCACTGGAGACTAATTGTTCTAGGTGATACCTTATCGTAACCTCCCACTTCGCTAAAGTTTAGCTTGTGAAATAGGTCTTCTCTCAAGAATAATTTTACTTTTATAAGAGAGTGTCTCGAATAAGACTTACTGCAAGTTAACAATCCTTGGAGTATTTTCTTTTGGATGGAATATTCTTCGCGTGCAATAAAATCATCTACATGGTCTATCAATACATACACAGCAGACTTGTTTTTTCTCAAGCAGTTGTTTAGCAATGTTTTTATTTCATCAATATTTATAGTTCTTGGATCTATGTCTTTATTTTTGTTTTTCTTATCGGCTGGTTCGGAAGAGATATAGAAGTCAGGCATTGGAAGAGCTGGATTTGTGTAATCCAGTTTAAATCCAGCGGTCTTTTTAGAAGATGAAAGAAACTCTAATATTGTTGGTTTGCTAGTTGTTGTGCGAAAAAACTCTGTTAACAAGGCTAATCGACTACTTAATTCTGTGTCTTTGATTTCATGTTCTTTTACTATAACAATAGCGATTCTATAAAGTATGTATACCTCCCATAAAAACCTATATTTTGTATCTTCTGATTCAATTGATGTCTCCATCACCTCATGCAGTTTCGAGCTTATTGATAAGTATTCAACAGATTCATCAATTGAAACAACTATTTGTTTAAAGTTTTGTTCATTATAGAAGTTAATTTTTTTCTCTTTCAGCAGCCTAAAAACTGCTGTTTTACCCGAGCCTTTATTCCCAAGTAAAATATCTTTTTTTCCTTTCAAATATTCTTTTATAGGAAAAGTGTCGCAGTAACAGTCCCATAATAAATTATCATCTAATGCTTCAACTTCTCCAATATCAAAATTGGATACAATGTCAGCCTCAATCGTCTCTGGTAAATTAGTAATCATTTCTATTCCTTTATAAGCTAACAGTGTATTAGATGGAAGGCATGAATGTTGCGATAGGCCGACTTCCGCCTATCACCAATATGCAAATCTGCCAAAATCATAACTTAATGTTTTACATGGAAATCATTGCTCTTGCAATGTATGTGTTTTTTACCGTTTTTGATTTTGACTTTTAGTCCGCTTCAATGGGCTCCCCCGTTTTTTTTGGGTGTGGTTGTTGTGGCGGCATGTTACAAAACACCTCCTGTGTTTTTCTTTTCAGGCCAGCTATAAAATAGCTGTTCAATTTTGCTCCCAGCAAAATTAGTCTGGGTACTCTTTTGGGCTGTAGCAAAAGAGTACCTTGCCAGCGGGGCGAGACCCGTAATGCTAAAGCAAGCGCCCAATCGTAAATATCAAACAGCGAAACCCCAAAAAGACCATCCAATAAAAAAGGCGGCTACTGCAAAACAGTAAGCCGCCTTCGATAAGCCCGCCCTGGAAGAGCAGTGGACTAAAGTGCCGATCGATTAAAGCGCGTGCGCGAAACCAACCATGCAAAGTAACATTGGAATAGACAAAGCCGTATTCGTACGTGAAGCCATCAGCGCAACTTTCTTCGCACCAGCAATCACATCCGCACTATGTTCCAGACCATCCAGACCCAGAATCTTCTTCTGGTTAGGCCAGATCAGAACCCATACGTTAAACAACATGATGGTACCTAACCATGCGCCCAGGCCGATAACGCCCATGCCGTTCTGGAAAGTGAATGCATCGATGATGCCCTGCATGCCACCGCCGAGTGTAGCTAAAAGGCTAAGACCGGTCAGCCAGGTTACGGCTGCTGCCATACGGAACCACAGCAGTGCAGTCGGTGCGACGTATTTGTTGATAGCCGCTGGTCCGGGACCGTCTGTGTCAGCCAGTGCTGCGCCTACGCCGGGAACCTGGACGAAGTTGAAGTAGTACAGTAAACCGATCCATACAACGCCGGCCATGACGTGTAACCAGACCATGCCTGCAGCTTTTAAGCCGTCAGCGCCGGTGCCTATGCCAAAAGCGACGGCTATGGCGAGGATAAAACCAACGGCTAAAGTGCCCTTGATTGTCATTAATGGATTCATGATATTCTCCTGAAGAATTTGTTTAATAAATAATAGTTTTTTTGGGCCACAGGTAATGGCCGATCCGCTGGGCGCTAACGATAGGGCAGTCGGGTGTATAATGCAACTCTAATTTACCAAAATGACGTGTTTTTCTCAATAAAAACAATCTATTCCATAATTTTTATAAGTGTTATTTTTCCAGATATATGCCCGATATTGATACCTCAGTGGATGTAATTGGCCTAAGTATTTTTGCTAACCGAATCGACGCAATTTGCGGCGAGATGGGAGCCACCCTGCAAAAATCGGCGTTCTCGCCAAACATCCGTGATCGCCTGGATTATTCCTGCGCCGTGTTTGATGCGCAGGGCGAACTCTGCGCGCAGGCAGCGCACATACCGGTGCATCTGGGCAGCATGGCGTTTGCCATGAGAGATGTGGTCACAACCATCCACTGGTCTGCCGGTGACATGGTGGTACTCAACGACCCTTACCGGGGCGGCACGCATCTGCCCGATGTCACGCTGATTGCGCCACTATTCATCGCCGGCGAGCTGGTCGGGTTTGTCGCTAACCGCGCGCATCATGCAGATATCGGCTCGGAAACACCGGGGTCTATGCCGCTATCGTCTGATCTGTCTGAAGAAGGCCTGATTATTGAACCGACGCGGCTGGTTAAAAATGACCAGCTGGAAGCTGCGTATTTCGCCAGTCTGATGAAACACATGCGTAATCAGCAGGAATCATCAGGTGACTTTATTGCACAGATTGCCGCCAACCGCCGTGGTCTTGCTCGACTGACGGTGCTGATCGAGAAGATGGGCATCGACGATTATCTGAACAGCCTGGCCGCATTAAATAATTACGCCGCCACCCTGGCAAAAAACAGCCTGGCGGATATCAAAGACGGTGAATATGCTTTTGAAGACGTGCTGGATGATGATGGTCAGGGCCATGAAAATATCGTGATACGTGCGCTGGTGAAATTTGCACAGGGAAAAATTACGGTTGATTTTGCTGGCAGCGCGCCACAGGTGAAGGGCAACATCAACTGTCCTTTGTCGGTCACCGCGGCAGCCGTGTATTATGTTTTCCGCTGTCTGATGCCGGCGCAAACGCCCGCCTGCGCCGGCAGTTTTAAAAATATAAAAATTCTGGCAGCGGAAAAATCGGTGGTAAACGCCTGTTATCCCGCTGCTGTTGCCGCCGGTAATGTCGAGACCAGCACCCGCATCGTCGATGTGGTGTTAGGCGCGCTTGCCAAAGCAATACCCGATCGAATTCCCGCCGCCAGTCAGGGCAGCATGAATAATCTCGCCATGGGTTATGTCGGCGATAACGTGCATGCCGCGTGGGATTATTACGAAACCATCGGTGGCGGCATGGGTGCCAGTAAAAATTCAGACGGCCTTGATGCGGTGCAGACGCACATGACCAACACCTTGAATACGCCGATAGAAGCGCTGGAGATGAAATACCCGCTGCGCGTGACACGTTATCAAATTCGTCAGGGTTCAGCGGGCGCGGGTCTGCATTGCGGCGGCGAAGGACTGATTCGTGAATATGAATTTTTATCGCCAGCGCAGGTGACGATTTTATCGGAGCGAAGAACGCATGCGCCCTGGGGATTGAGTAATGGTGCGAATGCGCAGCCGGGCATGAATCGTTTGAATAATGAAATGCTAACGGGTAAGAGTTCGTTTGTTGTAGAAAAAGGCGACGTGGTTCGTATTGTTACTGCGGGTGGTGGTGGGTATGGCAGCGAGTAGGGTGGGCAGGTTTTTGCCCACGCGGTTTTATCATGTAACATTGGCGCACGCGTGGGCAGAAAAACCTGCCCACCCTACGAGTCTAAGAATTTAATTTTATGTGTGGAATATGTGGTGAGTTAAGGTTTGATGGTCAGTTGCCGGATCGGCAGCTTATCGAACGCATGAAAGAAAAATTGCAGAAACGCGGGCCGGATTCTGATGGCACCTATGTCAAAGCGCCGGTAGCGTTTGGTCATCAACGGCTGGCGATCATCGACCTGTCGGACAAAGCCGCACAACCGATGCTGGATGACGCAGCGGGTGTTGCGCTGGTGTTCAACGGCACCATTTATAATTACCCTGATCTGCGCAAACAGTTGCAGGCGTTGGGGCACCGTTTTAAATCGACTGGTGATACCGAAGTCATCCTGCGCGCCTACATCGAATGGGGTGAAGACTGCGTGACAAAATTGCAGGGCATGTTCGCTTTTGCCATCTGGGATGAAAAAAAACAGCGCACCTTGTTAGCGCGCGACCGCACCGGCATCAAACCGTTGTACTACTCGCAAACATCGCAGCGATTATTGTTCGCCTCGAACACGCAGGCGATCATCCACGCTGACGACAGCATCGATACCGCCATCGATGCCACCGCCTTGCATAATCTGTTCAGCTTGCACGCTGTTGTGCCCGCGCCGCGCACCATCATCAAAGGCATCCGAAAAGTAAAACCGGCGCATTATCTGCTGATCGATGCGCAGGGCAAGGTTAGCGAAAAACGTTACTGGAAGCTGAGCGCAAAACGCCCGGACACGAAGATGACCGAGCAGGACTGGGTGCAGGCGATTCACGATGAGCTGCGTCGCGCGGTCGAAAAGCGGGTGAGGATCGCCGATGTGCCAGTCGGTGTTTTGTTGTCTGGCGGTATCGATTCCAGCTTGCTGGTCGGTCTGCTGGCCGAGGCCGGTCAAAAAGGATTAAAAACATTTTCCGTGGGCTTTGAAGATGCGCCGGAAGAAAAAGGCAACGAGTTCGAATACTCTGATGCAGTGGCAGAAATGTTTGAAACCGAGCATCACCAGTTAATGGTGCCGAACGATCAGGTGTTGCCACGCTTGCCGGAAGCGTTTGCCAATATGTCCGAACCCATGTTCGGTCAGGATGCGGTGGCGTTTTATCTGTTGTCGGAAGTGGTGTCGAAAGAAGTCAAAGTGGTGCAGAGTGGACAGGGTGCGGACGAGGTGTTCGGCGGTTATTTCTGGTACCCGCGCATGCATCATTCCATAACACCGGGTATTAAACGTTTTTCTGATGAGTATTTTGACCGCGACCACGCCGAATATCTGGAGACGGTCGACCCGCGTTTTTTTACCGAAGATGTCACCTCTGAACTGATGCAGGGCCTGCTCGATGAAGTCGAAGCCGATGAGTACCTCGACCGCGTGCTGGCAGTTGATGTCACCACCCTGATCGTCGATGATCCGGTAAAACGCGTCGACAACATGACCATGGCCTGGGGGCTGGAAGCGCGGGTGCCTTTCCTCGATACTCAGTTGATCGAACTGGCGGCGTCGATGCCGCCAGAGATGAAACTGCCCAACGGCGGCAAGCACGTATTAAAAGAACTGTCGCGCGGTTTTCTGCCGGACAGCGTAGTGAATCGCAGCAAGGCTTATTTTCCGATGCCAGCGTTAAAATATGTGCGTGGTGAGTTTCTCGAGTTCATGAAAGAAATTTTATTATCCGATGGCGCAAAGCAGCGTGGTTTGTATAATGGTGAGTATGTCGAAAAATTACTGCGCAAACCGGAAGAGCATCTGACGCGTTTGCAGGGCAGTAAGTTATGGCATCTGGCGGCATTGGAATTGTGGTGGCAACAGAATATAGAAAAATAATGAAAAATTTAAAAACAATATTCAGTTTAAGCGTTTTGGTTCTGATTTCTAGTTGTGCCAAAGAGGTCAAACAAAATAACCGGCCGGACTGGATCGACAAACCGGATGGTTATTTTGTTGGCAGGTGCGCGACGCATGTAAAAGGCCCGATCGCGCAGGAGCAATGCGCTTATCGAAAAGGTCTGGCGTATATCGCGATGTCGAAGGGGGTTTCTGTCGATGTCTCATCGAAGATGATGATGCGACAGAGCTCGACCGAAAAGACCGGCAGCAGTTATGGGCAGGTTCAGGCCGTGGTTAAGATGGATGAAAAAAACATCCGCGTCAGTGGCTCTATCATCGATAAGTGGCATGATAAAGCCAGTGACGTAATGTATGTGTTGATCAAGGAAAATTAGATAGGCTTCGAAGTCGCTCCATGTTCTGTGTGCTTTATGGACTTATTCAGTTGCTTGTGTTTCCTGTTTTACTTTCCAGTGCTCATAGTTCGGTTCCTCGGTGTAATCGCCACTGAGTATATAACGCAGGATGCCTCTCAGTCGGCGCAGTTTTACCACTGAATCTATGCGGTAGATTTCATTACCGGCTTCATCAAAAAAGACGATGGTTGGCGCGAAGAATAACCCCAGATTTTCCGCCCAATCGACAGCGGTTTGCTTGTCACCCGAAGGCGTGATCACAGGGGTGTCTGACCACATATCCAGCTGTATCGCATTAAACTGTGCCACTAATTTTTGTACGTCAGTTTGACTCAGTGTGCCGTCGTGTAGTTGTTTGCAGGTTTTGCAGTCGCCTTTTTCAAACAATACCATCAGTGGTTTGTCTGCCACCTGGCGACTGCGATCAAGTTTGTAGGGTGGTGCTTCAAACAGGTCAGGGGTTTTATCATTGAGTGCAGAAATGTGCGTGGCTTTTGTTGTTGCCAGATATTCCCTGAAGCGTTGTGTTAAATACTGTTTCTCAACAACGTAACGTAACGCGGATTTGAATTTTTCGGGCGGGTAGTAACCTCTTAAGCGGAACACCAGGTTGTTTTCGGTATCGTAAAAATCCAGTGTTGGTGTCAGTTCTGCCTTGCGTTTTACAGCAAAATCACGTTCGCTCAACTCTCTGCCGTCGAGATCGGTGACCGTTCTGTCGCCATAGATATCCAACACCACGACATCAAAGTATTTCTGAGTATATTGCGCGATTTCAGCGTTGCCAAAGTCGTTTTTGATCAGTGCATTACAGTAAGCACAATGCGGCTGTCCAAAAAATTGAATGACGCCGGATTTATGCGCCTTTTTGGCTTCATCGATATCTTCTTTTAAGTCCAGAAAACTTTGCTTGAACCACTTGGGGTGGATGATTTGATCGACGGGTTCATCGGTAAATTCGGCGTCAGCCCAGGCAGGGCTGTACATTAACAAACATATCAGCATGCTGAGGATCTGGTTGGTTTTTAGCATGTTGTTAAGACCGGGTGGTTAGTGTGAAAAAGATGCCGGGATAAATTATCAGTACATTATACATATAAGCCTGGCGTGTTAAGTCGAAAGCACTTTAAAGAGATTAGTTATTTCGGATATAGTTTCATCCTGGATTTGTAAACTTGAAATTAATTGATTTAGCCCCATGTTGTATTTACCCGGTTATATAAGGTTACTTATGGCGAACTCAGGGTATAATGACTCCAGAGAAAATTGAATACAGGTGTTTGAAATGGCTGATGTTTTAGAAAGAATTGATGAGCAGGTTAAAGGCAACAAGGTGATGATCTATATGAAAGGCACACCGCAGTTTCCGCAGTGTGGTTTTTCCGGTCGTACCGTAGAAGCGCTGAAACAGGTAGGTAAAGAGTTCGGTTACTGTAATGTACTGGCCGATCCCGAGGTCTTCCAGAATTTACCGCGTTATGCCGACTGGCCGACGTTTCCGCAGGTTTATGTCAATGGCGAGCTGATTGGCGGCTGTGATATTACCCTGGAAATGTTTGAAAATGGTGATCTGAAGAAGGTGATCGACGAAGCGACTGCTTAATAGCTTCTGTTTTAGATTGTAAAAAAGCCACTCTTTAAGAGTGGCTTTTTTAGTTTTTTTTACTGCCAACTAATTCCCAAATCAGTAAGCGATGCTCAGTGCCATATCGTTACGCGCCTGATCGAGTTTGCTGCCTGTGCGTTTGAGTATTTCGTCGGCGGAGATGATGGCCTCGTCGCCGCGATAATAATGTACGCCAATGCAACCGGTGATGCTCAGGTTGCCAACCGAGGTTTTATACGCACGGTTATTGATCATAGTGAGTATGCGTTCGATGGCGGAGGGTTTGTAATCTTTGGTCTTGGTGTGGTGCATGATGATGGCAAAGATATTGTTGTTCAGCCTGGCGACTACATCGGTGGGTCGAACCGCGCGGCGTAAGCGGCGATGCTGGCTGATCAGTATTTCATCAATAATGAACTCGCCATGTGCGGCAGAGAGCTCTTCGAGTTCGCGTAGTTCGACCATCGCCAGACAGACGCCACCGCGACGAGTCGAGGCTTCCAGCAGGTGCGCTTTCAGATTTTTCATCAAAAACTGCTGATTACCAGCACCGGTGAGTTCGTCGACCAGCGCCATTCTTTTCAGGTTGAGGATGGTCTTTTCCAGCTGGCGCGAGGTCTCAAGCAGATCATTCTGTAAGGCGGCAACACGTGCCGCCGCATTCACGCGCGCAGCCAGTTCCTGAGGATTGGGTGGTTTGCATAGATAATCATCCACGCCGTGGTCGAAGGCTCTGACCAGATAATCGACACCATCGTGCGCGGTGAACAGGATGATGGCGGTATATGTGCCCTTTTCTTCATCGCGCTGCCGGATGCGCTGGGTGAGTTCCAGGCCGTCCATTTCAGGCATCATCCAGTCTGCCAGTACGACATCAGCGGGTTTCTGCTCGATCATGGCGAGGGCTTCGGTGGCGCTATCGGCCATGCGAACCCCGTTATAACCGGCTTTTTTCAGTGCTGTTTTAACCACGATGCGGCTAAATTGCAGGTCATCGACGATTATGATGGAGAGGTCTTTACTGCTCATGAAATCCTTGAGGCCACCTTGCGGGAGTAAAATGTCGATAAAAAATACTGATAGTGAAACTATAGCTAATATTTATCGATATTTCTCTGTTTTTTTAGAGTTGGTCGAGACAGGTACCGGCTTAGTTGTTCTCATCGCTCCACACCGGGCCGGCGGTCTCCGACCAGCGGTTGACGATGGCGCAGAACAGTTTGGCCGTCTGGCTGGCGTCATACAGTGCAGAGTGTGCTTCGTTGCTGTCCCAGTCCAGTCCCGCCGCCTGGGCGGCGCGGGATAAGACAGTCTGCCCGTAGGCCAGGCCTGCCAGACTTACCGTATCGAACATGCTGAACGGATGAAACGGGTTGCGTGAAATCTTGCAGCGCTCAGCAGCGGCAAAAATGAAATTGCGATCCAGTACTGTGTTATGGCCGATCATGATCGCGCGTTTGCATTTGTGCTGTTTCATCTCTTTATGGATAAAACGAAATAACTCGCGCACGCCGGTCTCTTCGTCTTTGGCCGCCGCCACGCGAAACGGATGATGTGGGTCGATACCGTTCACTTCCAGCGAAGCCGGTTCCATGTTGGCGCCTTCGAACGGATTGATGTGGCAGTGGTATTCATTGTTGGGCGACATCAAACCGTTTTCGTCGATCTTTAAAGTAAGTGCGCCGATCTCCAGTAAAGCGTCTTTTTTTTCGTCGAAACCGCCGGTTTCCACATCGACGACGACCGGGTAATAACCGCGAAAACGGCGGGCCATTAATTTAAATTCATTATCACTCATGATGGTTACTAATTCTTATTTGGTTTATTGCCAGGTGTACTACTTGCGGTATGGACGCTCAGTCGGTGGCAAGTTTCCAGTTGATGGTCTGCCCGGCCAGAAATGGTACCAGTGTATCTGTGCCGAGCGGGTATTCGTCGGGTATCTGCCAGTCTTCTTTCACCAGGGTGATGGTTTTGCTGTTGCGCGGCAGGCCGTAAAAAGCCGGGCCGTTGAAGCTGGCGAAAGCTTCGAGTTTGTCCAGTGCGTCCTGCTGTTCGAAGATCGAAGCGTAAATTTCGATGGCCGCGTGCGCGGAAAAGATGCCGGCACAGCCACAGGCGGTTTCTTTTTTGTGTTTGGTGTGCGGCGCGCTATCGGTGCCTAAAAAGAATTTGTTATGACCTGAACGGATTACCGCTAACAATGCCTGCTGGTGGATATCACGTTTTAACACCGGCAGGCAGTAGTTGTGCGGCTGCAGTCCGCCCTGAAACAGGGCGTTGCGGTTGAATAACAGATGCTGTGGTGTGATGGTGGCGCCGATATTATCGCCGGCCTGCTTCACAAAGTCTGCGGCTTCTTTGGTGGTGATGTGTTCGAATACGATCTTTAGTTCAGGAAAGCGCTGCATCAGCGGTTGTAGTATCCGATCGATAAAGACTTTCTCACGATCGAACACATCGACCTGCGGGTCGCTGACTTCGCCATGGATCAGCAGCGGCAGGCCGCTCTTCTGCATCTCTTCCAGCGCGGCGTCGCAGTTGCGAATATCGGTGACACCGGCGTCCGAATTGGTGGTGGCACCGGCGGGATACAGTTTCAGGCCTTTGATAAAGCAGCTCTTGCGCGCAGCGATGATCTCTTGCGGCGGCGTGTTGTCCGTCAGATACAGTGTCATCAGGGGTTCGAAATCGCTGCCGTTCACCGCGGTCAGGATACGGTCGAGGTATTCGACGGCTTGCACCACCGTGGTCACCGGCGGATTCAGGTTCGGCATGATGATGGCGCGGCCGAACTGCTTTGCGGTAAACGGCGCGACACTTGTCAGAACGTCGCCATCGCGCAGGTGCAGATGCCAGTCATCAGGCTGAGTGATTGTTAGTGTAGTTTTTGTCATAATACAGGAACCGTATTATGCACTAAGTTGATATGTCTGACCCCAAAAAAATACCAGGAAAATTACTGGCTTTACTGTTTTTGAAAGCCGCGCCGGAAGATCTGCCTTATTCACCACGGTTGACGATACAACTGGTGGTGTTTTATGTTCTGTCCGGCATCGTCGTATTGCAGACAACGCTGGCACCTGATGACGTGTATGCAGGTATACTACTGGGTGTATTTATACAGTATGTATTCGCCTATGCGGTACTGGTCGCACTCAATAAAAGTGCGCGCCTCATGCAGACCTTTGCGGCGTTGATCGGTGTAAGCCTGTTGTTTAATGTGATCTCATGGCCGGTATTTTCAGTGCTCGCCGATGGCACTGCGGGCGAAGCGTTAAAATCAACGATGTCACTGGTGTTTTTATTATTGATCAGCTGGGAAGTGCTGGTGAAAGCACATATATTCAAGCATGCCCTGGAGATGAAAATGTTTGCCGCATTGGCATTGTCTTTTTCATTGTTTTTTATTTCTATCACCCTGTCGCAATTATTGCTTCCCGTGGAAGCGGTCAACTGAAGCGGCGGGTTAATGTTACTGTCGAAGTGACGGCTTTATAAGGAGTCTGTTTTTGAAAATTCATATCCTGGGTATCTGCGGTACCTTCATGGGCGGCATCGCGGTGCTGGCAAAAAAGGCCGGGCACGAGGTTAGTGGCTGTGACGCCAATGTCTACCCGCCGATGAGTACCCAGCTGGAAGAGCAGGGCATCCGCCTGTGTGAAGGTTTTTTTGCGGCGGATATTCCCGATGATGTCGATGAAGTCGTCATCGGCAATGCCATGTCTCGCGGCAACGAGGCGGTGGAATACGTGCTCAATAAAAACATCGCTTATAGTTCCGGTCCGGAGTGGCTGTCAAAACACGTGTTGAACAAACGCTGGGTGCTGGCGGTTGCCGGCACTCACGGCAAGACCACGACCTCCAGCATGCTGGCCTGGATGCTGGAGTATGCCGGTTTGAATCCCGGTTTTCTGATCGGTGGCATCCCGGCAAATTTTGGCCTGTCAGCGCGCATTGGTGATGATCCGTTCTTCGTGGTCGAAGCCGATGAATACGACACCGCTTTTTTCGACAAGCGCTCCAAGTTCGTACACTACCATCCGCGCACGGCGGTATTAAATAATCTCGAATTCGATCACGCCGACATCTTCGAAGATCTGGATGCCATAAAAAAACAGTTTCATCATTTCGTGCGTACCATTCCCGGTGACGGCCTCATCGTTAAAAACGGGGAAGATGAAAATATCACTGCCGTGCTCGAGATGGGTTGCTGGTCGCAGACCGCGGCTATTCACAAAACGCATGACATCAATCATAGTGATGATGACTGGTCGATCGGTGAGACCAGCAGTGACGGAAAATATTTTGAAGTGCTGCTGGATGGCAAAATGGTCGCCAGCGTCAACTGGCATCTGCACGGCTCACATAACCGGATGAACGCGCTGGCCGCCATCGCCGCTGCACAACACGCCGGCGTGCCGGTGGAGCTTTCCTGTGAAGCACTAAAAGAATTCAAAGGCATCAAACGTCGTCTCGAAGTCAGGGGTGTGGCCAGCGGGATAACCGTCTATGATGATTTTGCGCATCATCCAACGGCCATCGAAGAGACCCTGATGGCGATGAAAGAAGTGCAGGGCGAGGGCAAAGTATTCGCCGTGCTGGAGCCACGATCAAATACCATGCGTATGGGCGTGCATAAAGACAGTCTGAGCGCTTCCTGGCAGCAGGCCGGTGAGGTCTGTCTGTATCAGCCCGAAGGACTGGACTGGAATCTCGGTGATGTTGTCACTCAATCGAAAACGCCGGTGAACATTTTTTCCGGCACCGATAAAATAATTGCGCACTTATTATCAGAGGCTACGGCGGGTGATTACATATTAATAATGAGCAATGGCGGTTTTGAGGGCATCCATCAACGTTTGCTTGATGCCATCACAGAAAAATACAGGTAGTGCGGGCACTGCCCACCGATGCTAAAAACAGCTGCGACGGTGGGTTTTATAAACAGTGAATAGTTAAGAGTGTACTGGAATTGTTCCGGACAATTCCAGCATCTACTCCATCCATAGAGATAAATAGTGAATAGTAAAAACAAACAAATAATATCTTTGGCGATAACGGGTGCGTCTGGTGTGCAGTATGGTTTTCGTTTGCTCGAGATGCTGCTGCAGAAAGAGCACACAGTTTATCTGATGGTGAGCAAGGCGGCACAGGTGATCATCGGTATGGAGACGGATATAAAGTTGCCGGGTCGTTGTAATGACATGCAACAATTTCTGGCGGAAAAATATCAGTGTGAAAAAAATTTGTTACACGTGTTCGGTGAAGACGAGTGGACCGCGCCGACGGCGAGTGGTGGTGGCCTGGTCGACGCGATGGTGATGTGCCCCTGTTCGATGGGTGCGTTATCCGCTGTCGCCACGGGTGCGAGTAATAATCTGATCGAGCGTTCTGCGGATGTGATCTTGAAAGAGCGGCGTAAACTAATTCTGGTGCCGAGGGAAACGCCGTATTCTGATATACATCTGGAGAACATGCTGAAGTTATCACGCATGGGTGCGGTTATTCTGTGCGCAAATCCTGGCTTTTACAATAAGGCAGAGACCATCGACGATCTGATCGATTTTGTGGTTGCAAAAATTCTCGATCAGTTAAAAGTCGAACATGATTTGCAGCCGCGCTGGGGTGAGTAGGTTTTTATGATGATGTCGTATTTGGTGGTTTAGTGATGTCTTCTGAAAACTTCTGGAAAACAAAAACGCTGGAACAAATGAGCCCGGAGGAATGGGAAGATTTATGTGACCACTGTGGTTTGTGTTGTCTGGTAAAGCTCGAAGATGAAGTGAGTGGAAAAATATATAACACCACGGTCAGTTGTAAACAGCTGGACATCGAAACCTGCCACTGCCGGGATTATGAAAATCGTTTATCTGATGTGCCGATGTGTACCAGGCTGACGCTGAAAAATATTGCGCAACTGCACTGGTTGCCTGAGACCTGTGCTTATAAATGTTTGTATGACAGCAGGCCACTGCCGTCATGGCATCCGCTGATCACCAGAGATAAAAATTCGGTGCATCAGGCTGGTGTCTCCGTAAAGTGGTTTGCGGTCTGCGAAGAATATGTTCACCCGGAACAGTTGGCAGATTTTGTGATCGAATAACGTTGTTGTAGATAATGAAAAATAAAATCGTCGATAAACTATTAAATACCCATCAGAAACTGACGCATTCGGAGATGGCGAGGGTGACCTCGCACGTGCAACGTGATACCAAAGAGTGGGTGATAAACACCATCATAATCGAGGGATGCGACGTGCCGTTTAAATACAAACGAAAAAAGATGTACAAAAATATAAAAGGTCAGCGGGTAAATCTGACCTACTACCCGGTAACCGAATCAGTCGCTGGTATCGAGATGGAAATCATGAAAGTGGTCAGAATAAAAATCGCATGATGCAGCGGTTTTATTGTTCTGTTATCTGTCTGCTGGTATCAAACGTTGTACACACTTTGTCGCGGCCATTCTGTTTTGCCTGATACAGAAAGATATCGGCGACCTTGAATAGATCGTCGATGCTCTGCGTGTTTTCGTCTTTGAGCGCTACTCCCAGGCTGGCCGTGATATGTATCTTTGATGCGCCCGAGGTTAACTCTATTTCCGAGATGCCTGTTCGGATCCGTTCAGCGATCTGTTCTGCCTGTCGGATTGACGTTTGTGGCAGCAGGATTGCAAACTCTTCACCGCCCCAGCGGGCGAGCACGTCACCATCGCGCACGATGTTATCTAATACCGCAGCGGTTTCTTTCAGTACCAGGTCACCGATGGCGTGACCGTACGTATCATTGATAGTTTTAAACCGGTCCAGATCCAGCAGGATAATGCACAGCGCCTGTTCGCGCCGCATGGCGTTATGCCAGATGGGTGTGCTGATCTCGGTGAAAGCGCGTCGGTTTTTCAGGCCGGTGAGCATGTCGCTGTGAGCGAGTTGTTGTGCCTGTGATTTTGCCTGTTGCGCGCGGCGTATCTGTTCGGCAAGTGCGAGTGATAATAATAATGCATCGATCGAAATGGCGACTTCTGCCGCGCGGTAGGTCAGAGTGGTATAAGGCAAAATGCCCCACACGGTCAACGCAGTGATGATGGTGCCGAACAGGGTGGCGACGGTGGCGATGAGATAATAGATGGCGTCGCGATGACCGCCTTTCAGGCTGATGATAGCGGCATAGAAAGTAAATATCGAAAAGAAAGAAACGAAGGCGATGGCGACGATTACGCTAGCGGCCTGTTTCCCCGAGAACATAAATAAGGACTGCGTGAGCCAGAACAGCGCACAGAAAACAAATGTTTTCAGATACAGGCTGGGGAACAGCTGCCGGATCTTTAAAAATGAAAAGGCGAACAGGATGCCGCTGGTGGCGAACAGTGAGATGGCCAACGGATTGATCCATTGTTGCAGCCATACAGAATCCGGCCAGACCAAACTGTAACCATGTCCGGTGTAGGAGCCGTTCGCAAGCAGGAACATCAGCAGGTAGATCACGTAGAAAAAATAACGTTTCTGTTTTATCGAGAGATACAGCAGCAGGTTGTACAGCAGCAGTGCGATTATGATGCCGTAGAGCATACCGTAGCTGTAACCGTTGATAACATCACGCGCGGCAGATGCTGTTTCATCGCCAAAAAAGATGGGAAGAAGCATGGGGTCGGGTGTGGCCGCTCGAAGATAGACTTCGCTGATGCCCGGCGTGTAGTCGTGATCGAAAACAAAAAAACGGTGTTTTACGGAGCGCTCGGCGAAAGGCTGGCTGTCACCCTGGGCTTTATGGAAAATTGTTTTACCATCTTTAATGATGAAAACATCGGCATGATCCAGCCATGAGTTTTCGACTGTCAGGCGGCGCGTTACCGTTTCATTACCTTTATTGGTGACAGTAAAGCGCAACCACACCGGCGAGGCCCCGATGCCAAATCCCAGTACCGGCCTGTTCCATTTTGAAAAAATACCCGAGCCGTAGGCCGCCTGTGCCTGTTTCAGTGTCAGTGGTTTATTTGTTTCTGCGAGGTAGGTAACATATTCGCCGATGCCGTCATAATTTTTACTGGTGTAGATCGTTTCAGAAGTGTCGGCGTGTGTGACTGAACAGGTAAGCAGAAAAAATAATAGTGCAAAGATGCGGCTCATAAAACTCTGGGTTTTGAGTGTGGCAGAATCCACAGAGTATAGTGTAAAAAAAAGGCCGCTGCGTTGGTAGCGGCCTTTTGAGGTTTGATGTCTGACGTGGCTATGCGCTGGTCACATCAACGGCCTGCAGACCTTTTTCGCCTTCGGCGACAGAGAAGATGACTGCCTGCCCTTCACCCAGTGAGCGGTGGCCTTTACCCTGAATCGAGCGGAAATGAACAAAAACATCTTCACCATTTTCACGGGTGATAAAACCAAAACCTTTTGCAGCGTTAAACCATTTGACCGTGCCGCGTTCCTGATCACCTGAGATTTCAATATTAGAACTGGTGGATGTTGAGCTGTTGGTCTTTGCGGAAAGGATAGATGCGATAAGGATGCTGGCGAAAGAGATTGCCCATAGTTTTGTGTATGCTGGTGTCATCAGTAGCGAGAAGCTCTCACTGATACTGTTTGACTGGATGCTGATAAGTGAGGCGATGATTGAGACGATAAGACTGATTATTAATATTTTTATAAATGACATTTAGGTACTCCGAATATATGTAAAACCGGAACAGGGTGTTTGTTCCGAGGTTAATCTTTAGTTCATCAAAAAAAGTTAGGGTGATGAATGGATACATTATAACCGAGCTGGATTGTATCTGGAAGGTCTAAACGGGTTTAAGTTGATGTTTTTGTTTGTTATTTATTTGGAGAATCCTGACGCTTGTGGTTACCGGAAAGACTGTTATCGGCCAGCAGCGGACGTAACGATCAAAAGCAATATTTCTCGCAAAGGTGCAGAGCTCGCAGAGAAAAGACAAAAAATCCGTTCTACCTGTCATCCTGAGCAAAGTCGAAGGATCTTAACAGCCTGAATAGTCGGGTGACAGCAAGATCCTTCGACTTCGCTCAGGATGACAGAAACTTAAAAGTGTTTTTCTCTGCGAGCTCTGCGCCTCTGCGAGAGATAATTCCTTACTTCCGTTATGTGTCGACAGCGGACAACGAATATCCGGTAAATCACTATCCGTGTTTTTTGTTTTCAGCAATCCGCGCCATAATCGCTTCGAGGCTTTCATTGGTGGGTAATTGAATATGAAAACCATGATTTTCAAGGTTATTGATTACAGTCTGTGAGTCTTCTCTGGCAAGCTTCGTACCGTCAGTGATTTCCAGTTCCAGGGTGAACTCGACGATGCCCAGCGAGTTGAAAACCTCTTTGGGCACATTGTCGAACACATCTTCTTCCGCCAGATAGATATACATATCCGGCTTCAGGTTGCAGCGGTAGATAAAGGCCTTCATTGCTTACAGATCTTGTAAAACTTTGGCGGCGGCATCGATGGTATTTTGCAGATCATCTGTGCTGTGCGCCGCAGAAACAAAACCGGCTTCATACGCTGACGGTGCCAGATACACGCCCGCATCAAGCATGCCGTGAAAGAATGTTTTGAAACGCTCGACATCGCAATGCGTCGCCTGCTCAAAACTGCTGACCTGCTGGTCGCTGAAGAACAGACCGAACATGCCGCCGACGCGGTTGCAGGTCATATCGATGCCGGCGGATTTTGCCGCGTCGAGGATGCCGTCGGTAAGGAACTCAACTTTTTTCGTCAGCTCGTCGTAGAAACCCGGTGTTGAAATCAACTCAAGAGTTTTCAGTCCAGCCGTCATCGCAATCGGATTGCCGGACAGGGTACCAGCCTGATAAACCGGGCCAAGCGGCGCGATGTATTCCATGATCTCGCGCTTGCCACCGAACGCGCCGACGGGCATGCCGCCACCGATGACCTTGCCCAGCGTGGTCAGGTCGGGTTTGATGCCGTAATATCCTTGCGCGCCGCCGAGTGCAACGCGAAAACCGGTCATTACTTCATCGAAGATCAGCACGATGCCGTATTTTGTGCAGGTCTCGCGTACGCCTTCGAGAAAACCGGCTACCGGCGGAATGCAGTTCATGTTACCGGCTACCGGTTCGATGATGACGCAGGCGACCTGGTCGGCGATCTCGGCTACCGCGGTGTTGAATGTCTCAAGGTCGTTATACGGCAGGGTGACGGTGTGTTCGGCGAGTGAAGCTGGCACGCCGGGTGAACTCGGCTGGCCCAGCGTCAAGGCACCGGAACCGGCTTTGACTAATAAGGAGTCAGCGTGGCCGTGGTAACAGCCTTCGAATTTGACCAGCTTGTCGCGGCCGGTAAAACCACGCGCCAGCCGGATCGCGCTCATGGTCGCTTCGGTGCCCGAGCTGACCATGCGCACCATGTCCATCGATGGTACCAGTTCACAGACTTTGTCTGCCATGACAGTTTCGATCACTGTCGGTGCGCCGAAACTGAGGCCGTTGCCGGCTGCTTCGCGCACCGCCGCAATCACGTCCGGGTGTGCGTGGCCAAGGATCATCGGTCCCCAGGAGCCGACGTAATCGATGTATTGTTTGTCATCTTCACCATATATGTAAGCGCCCTGCGCACGTTTGATAAAAACAGGGTCGCCGCCTACGCCAGCAAAAGCGCGGACGGGGGAATTAACACCACCCGGGATATGGTTTTGTGCAGCCGTGAAATTTATAGAAGCGGGGTCAGACATGTGATTACCTAAACTTGAAACGAATTATGATGAATTAACAGAGCCGCCGTAGCAGATATTTCTGGAGGCGCGATTTTACCTTAAATACGATGATGTCGCAGGTTCTGTTAGTGGTTTGGATTTGACCTGGTTTGGTGTTATGGTTTTTACCTGCAGTAAAAGTGCAGGCAAAGGAGAGGCGACATGAGCGAAGACAAAACCCGATACGCCGGGAAAGAGATCAACGTGGAATGGGATGGCCGGCTCTGCATTCATATCGGTGAGTGCGGTCACTCGGAAGGCGATCTGTTTGTCGGTGGTCGTGAGCCGTGGTGCAAGCCGGATCTGGCGTCAGCCGATGATGTGGTGGGTGTGGTAAAACGCTGCCCGACGGGTGCGATCACTTTTGAGTCGAATGATGATGCGGTAGCAGAAACCGCCGCGTCAGAGAATTCTGTAACTGTTAGTTATCAAGGCCCTTATTTTATCAGTGGTGATCTTGAGATCGAAGGCGCGGCAGATGATATGTCGGGTGTGAAGTTTCGCGCTGCGCTGTGTCGCTGCGGTGCTTCAAAAAATAAACCTTTCTGTGATAACAGTCATGAAGAAATCGGTTTTAAAGATTATGGGGCAGTCGGCCAGAAAGGTGAGCCGCTGGAATCGACGGGTGGAAAATTAACCGTCACGCAAGTGAAGGACGGCCCTGTTATGTTGAACGGTAATGTTGTTCTGCGCAGCAGTAGCAGCCGCGTGGCCTGGTCGGGTAAAAAAGTTGCGCTGTGCCGTTGTGGCGCCTCCAAAAACAAACCGTTCTGTGATGGCAGTCATAAGACGGCGGGCTTTAAATCGGATTAAGTAACCAGGGGTGGCCCTTGTGTCAAAAATACCGGTGACGGTATCCTAAATATCGTACTATCACCGCATGCAGGCAATCGTTTCAATAAAAAATTTATCCAAGATTTATAAGTCAGGGCATCATGCGCTGAACGATATCAATCTGGACATTGCTGATGGTGAAATCCTGGCGTTACTGGGGCCAAATGGTGCGGGTAAAACCACCTTGATTTCTATCATCTGCGGCATCGTGTCTGCCAGCTCGGGTTCGGTCACTGTCAATGGTTACGATAATGTTTCCGGCTATCGGCGTACACGCGAACTGATCGGTCTGGTGCCACAGGAACTGACGTTAAATGCGTTCGACAGCGTGATGAATACCGTGCGTTTCAGTCGCGGTTTGTTCGGTAAGAAAAAAGATGATGCTTATCTCGAGCAACTGCTGAAAGACCTTTCTTTATTCGACAAAAAAAATGCGGAGCTGAGAGAATTATCCGGCGGTATGAAGCGCCGTGTTTTGATCGCCAAGGCCCTGTCGCACGAACCAAAAATATTGTTTCTCGATGAGCCAACCGCCGGTGTCGATGTCGAGCTGCGCAAAGACATGTGGAGCATCGTGCGTCGTCTGCGTGAATCGGGTGTTACCATCATCCTCACCACGCACTATATCGAAGAAGCCGAAGAGATCGCCGACCGTATCGGTGTCATCAGCAACGGTGAGTTATTGCTGGTCGAAGACAAGCAGACCTTGATGCACGAGCTGGGTAAAAAACAGCTGATCGTCGAGTTAAAAGAACCCGTTTCAGGTTTGCCGCCATCGCTGACGTGTTACGACCTGATGTTGTCCGACGAAGGTAGCAAGCTGACGTATACTTATGACACCATGGGTGACAGTACCGGTATTACTGCGCTGCTGCAAGCGATTCACGAGGCCGGACTATCACTCAAGGATTTGCAGATCACGCAGAGTTCGCTGGAGGATATTTTTGTCGACCTGGTGAAGGTCGATCAGATGCAACCGGAGAAGCGGTCGGAGAATACCGAGGTGCGACGATGAATCTTCAGGCGATAAAAGTCATCTACCAGTACGAGATGCTGCGCACCTGGGAGACCATGTTCCAGAGTGTGGCATCACCGGTGCTGTCGACCTCGCTGTATTTCATCGTGTTCGGTTCGGCGATTGGCTCGCGTATACAAAGTATCGAAGGTGTGTCTTACGGCCTGTTCATCGTGCCGGGCCTGACCATGTTGACCCTGCTCACGCAGAGTATCGCCAATGCGTCTTTCGGTATCTTTTTCCCCAAGTTCACCGGCAGCATCTACGAGATACATTCAGCGCCCATCTCGTTTTTTGAAATTATTATCGGTTACGTCGGTGCCGCGGCCACCAAATCACTGATCATCGGTTTTATCATTCTGGTTACCGCCAGCTTTTTCGTCGAGCTGAATATCGCGCACCCGATCTGGATGCTGGCTTTTTTGATACTCACCTGTGTATCATTTAGCCTGTTCGGTTTCATCATCGGTCTATGGGCGGATGATTTTGAAAAATTACAGGTCATCCCGCTGCTGGTGATCACGCCGCTGGTTTTTCTCGGTGGCAGTTTTTATTCGGTCAGCATGTTGCCACCGTTCTGGCAGACAGTGACGCTGTTTAATCCGGTGGTGTATCTCATCAGCGGTTTTCGCTGGAGTTTCTTCGAGGTCTCGGATGTTAGTGTCGGTGTAAGCCTGTCGGTCATCCTGGGGTTTCTGGCGATATGTGTTACCGTCGTGGGCTGGATGTTCAAAACCGGTTATCGGGTAAAACAATAACGTAAAAAAAGCATGATGATGAAAGTCAAACTGAAGTATCTGTTATTTATAATGGTTTTTAGCTCCAGTCCTGTAGGGGCTGGCACCTATATGGGGCTGGCAACGTCACTGATAAACATCAGAACTGACGATGGTTCTACCAGCCCGATACTGGCGGATATAAGTTTAGGCTATGCGCTGGATGTGCATAAGCTTGAGCTGGTTGTGATGTCCAGTATCCGCGATGATAATCTGAATCAACTGGTCACGGATGTGCCCACAGCGGGTTCTATACTTTATCGTTTTACCACCACGCCCCGCAGCACATTGCATTTAGACCTCATACTTGGTTATAGCCAGGTCGAAGTCGAGTATTCCTACGCGCAGGGGCCTGCTTCTACGGAAAAATTCAGCGGTGTGAGTTACGGCATCGGGCTTGAAGAAGCGCTGAAGAATATTCCGCAGCTTAAATTTAAACTGGATTTCATACAGTTGTATCGTGGCGATCAGCTGAAAATTAATTCGTTTAATGTGGGATTTCGCTATGAGTTTTAGATCGTTTTATGGTTGTTTTCTCTGTGGCCTGTTGTTTCTGCTTACTGCCTGCAGTAATGCTGACAACGAAAAAGAACTGGTCGATCTGTTCACCACTGCCAGTCAGGATCTGATCGCCATTAATTTTTCGGCAACAACGCAAAACCTTATCTCGATCGATACGTTTGTTGATTACAAAATCGAAGGATTGAAATCGAATAGCATCGATGTGGTGCCGGTCAATGATAATATCCGCTGGTCTTTGTCTGATGGCGCAGTGAGTGTTATCGATAAAAACGGCCGGTTGAGCAGTGGCTCCGTTGCTGAAGTGCTTACCATTACTGCTAGGGTCGGTATCCTGACCGCGACGCAGGAGGTTACTGTTTCTGCTGCAAAATTTGACCGGGTAGTAAAGCTTAATGATGCGCCGGTAATTATCAACATGTGCCAGAGTCAGCAGATACAGCCCATCGCTAGCTATCTAAACGATGATGGCACAGAAGAGATACGACTGGTCGATAACACGATTATTAATACCATCACATGGCTTATCAGAAATCAGGAGGATACCTCGCCATCACCAGCGCCCTCGCAACGTGCTTTCATCAAAACAGAAAACAGCCAGGCAGAATTGCAGGCACTGCAAACCGGCAATGTCATCATTCAGGCGCAGGCGAAATCACTCAGCAGTGGAAATATCATCGCTTCGGCCGATTTCAATCAAACCCTGGATCATAATCTCAACAGTTTAAAGTTGTGCCTGAGTAGTGATACAGATTTAGTTTCATGTGTTTTAAGTAATATTAACCTGGTAGAAAAAAGCACCGTCTCAGTGATGGCCGTCGGCAATTTTCAGGCGGCTGACGGTTCAAATTTTAATCAGAATATCAGTGCTTTGAGTAAATGGGGTATCGATAACAACAGTAATGCCAGCATTGCTTTCTCTGCAGATCGTCAGCGACTGGATGTTACGGGAAATACGCCGGGTACTACCGCGACAATTTCGGTCGCCTGCGGTGATATCGAACAAACAGTGCTTGATAGTGAAATTGAAAAAGGTGTGGTATTAGGAACCGCTGTAACCTGTGCCAGTGGCAACGTGAACTGCTTGCGTTCTACTGCGAGCATAAATATTATTGGTCAGACAGTATTATCATCGCTTACGGTTACTGCTAATGGCAGTGTACTGGTTGATAATACGGCGCTGCTTCTCGCTATCCAGCCTGTGACGATTACTATGACTGTCACCGCCAACTTCTCAGACGGTAGCAGTCAGGATGTAACGGCTGATGCAACTATAACTTACAATAATCGGACTTCGACGATTATCGCTGATATATTCAACACCCCTGGCGCCTATACTGTGTTATCAAATGGTGACGCTGAGATACAGATTGTTTTTCAGAACCTGACTTTTATCGCTAAAATAACCATTCCATTGTGATCAAAAGGCAATGCAAGGACCGTCATCTTCCCCGCTCTGAAAGTGGCATGCAAAAAACATTTAAGTTGATGTGTGATATCCATCCGAGGCCTGTTGTTAACGGCCGCAAGATGCCGGCACGACGGCGATAGCATTGGCAATGTCGGTTTTGTTTTCGCCGACGGCTTCCATTCCGGGAACCGGGGTGTCCAGTCCGCAGATCCATGAGATCGGGCTTTTCGGACTGCCGGTGACTACCGCTGGCCGCAAGGTGAGTATTTTTCCCTGTAGCGGTTTGGATACCTTATTACCGAAGGTGATGTGTATAGCACCGTCTTCCACTTCTATATTTGTTACAGTATTGCTGATTAAAAGATCTGGCTCGGGTACGCCGGCTTCACTGTTGTCGGATGGGAATGAAAGGTTGTAGGTGTAGTAGTTAGTAACGCTGTCACGAACAGTGTCAGCCATATGCACACCTTCGGTGACCTGGCTGCGCAGGCGTTGATTAAGGTTTGATGGAATTGCGATGCTCGCCAGGATGGCAACCACGGCAACGGCAACCATTAGTTCAATTAGTGTAAACCCTCGATTGTCCGTGGTGGTTTTTTCGAAGCCTTCAGATAGATTCATTCAGTGTCCTCTATTTTTTCTTCCTTCGCGTTTTAGCGGGACGGGTTTTATTGCGAATAATTTTAGTCTGACTGGCCTTGTTCGATTTTACCGGTCGATTCCTTTGTGCCAGATTGTTGAGGATGGTATCACGGCTGCCCACCGAGTAACCGGGCACTTTTATGCGCTTTATACGCTCACCGATCAGTCGCTCGATGTTATTTAGAGTACGTTCTTCTTCCCGGCTGACAAAAGAGATGGCCTGACCCTGGCAGCCGGCGCGGCCGGTTCTGCCGATGCGATGCACATAGTCTTCGGCCAGATAGGGTAGATTGAAATTGACTACGTGATCCAGGTCTTTGATGTCCAGACCTCGGGCGGCGACTTCGGTGGCAATCAGTACCTGAATCCTGTCAGCTTTGAAATCGGCGATGGCGCGGCGTCGTGCGCCCTGGCTTTTGTCACCGTGGCAGATCGCGGTTTTGATCTTTGCCGGTTTTAGTTTTGCCATCAGCTCGTCGGCCTGTGCTTTGGTGCTGGTGAAGACCAGCACCTTGAACCAGTTGTGCTGTTCGATCAGCTCGACAAATAAATCCGCCTTCTGGTGTTCGCCGACAGGATAGACCACGTGTTCGATGGTTTCGGCGACAGCATTCTGCCTGGCGACGCTGATCAACTGGTGATTGTTTAATAGCTTGTCTGCCAGCGCTTTGACGGGTTGTGAGATGGTGGCGGAGAACATCAGGGTCTGGCGTTTCTTCGGTGTTTTTTCCAATAGTGTATTCACATCGCTGATAAAGCCCATGTCCAGCATACGGTCGGCTTCGTCAAGCACGACAAATTCCACCGCGCTGAGTTTTACATTGCCTTTTTCCATGTGTTCTAACAGGCGGCCGGGTGTGGCGATGACGATGTCGATACCCGCTTTCAGTTTTTTCTCCTGTGCGCTCAGTTTAACGCCGCCATACAGTGCCTTGATGGTAAGCGGTAAAAACTGTGCGTAAGAGCTGATGGTCTGTTCCAGCTGTTCGGCGAGTTCGCGCGTCGGCGTGAGGATGAGCGCACGTGGACTGCCGGTGATGGCCTGCTGCGGACGGTCGCTCATCTGTTGCAATATGGGCAGGGCAAAGGCGGCGGTTTTTCCAGTGCCGGTCTGTGCGTTGGCGAGGATGTCCCTGCCGCGCCGCGCCGGGATGATGGCCTGCTCCTGAATGGCGGTCATCTCGCTGTAGCCGCAGGCATTCAGTGCTTTTTGAATTTCAGGGGCAAGATCTAAAGAGGAAAATATCATGGTGTTAGTTTGTAAGTTCGATGGGTGGATTATAGTGAATTCTTTGTGCCGCCGTGAAACTGATTGCACCGTGCCAGCTGGCAGCGACGCCCACCGCCGGCCTGGCTACCGGCCCACGCACTACGAGCGTAATCTATAGATCATATCCCAGGCCGATAAGAATTCTAAAATCATCTCGTTCGGGGATATTGCCATCCTGGTCCTGAACCGGGCTCTTCACTCTGTCCCAGACACCGGTTACATCAAAATCAAGTTTGTTAGTCAGTTCTGTTTCGATGGTCAAGATAGAGCGGTGTGTGTAACCACCTGTTTTACTGTCGCCAAGTGTGATGCTGTAAGTGCCTTCCAGGTCTACCTTGCTGTTCAGTTCGGTGTCGAACTTCGTGGTTAATATCAATGTGGCGGTGTTGTCTTTTGCGCTCTGTCCTGGCTGTACGCTGACAAATTTTGTTTCCTGATATGCCGGGCCGCCGGATATATCCCACTCTGATTCACTGGTGTTTATGATGGTGTAACCGACCGCGATACCAATATTGGCCCGTTGTTCGATGTTTTGAAACGGGTCGCGAAAAAATTCTGCGGACACGGGTGTGATGAATAAATCGCGGCTGAGAAAAATGTCGTAGGTGGTATTTAAGCGGTGGTTGTTGATGGTTTCGGTGTCTTCGACTTTTGTGAAACTTCCCAGGTATTCGAGCAGCAGCCTCGAGTTCACGGTCCGTCGTTTGGCGTTTATCTTGGAAGAGAAATCTGTTTGATTGGTGTTACCACGTCGTGCATTGATGCTGAAGGTTATCTTGTTGGTCCATTTGCTTATTTCTGTTTCATAGCCGGAGGCGATGCTTAGTAGTTCGCTGCGTTTAAAACTCTGGTCGTCATAATCGGTGGTGACATGAATTTCGGTTTGCGTTATTTCGATGGCGCCGGTCGCTTGCGTCTTGTCATCAAAGCGCAGGCTGTAGGGTTCCGAGCTTTTGATGTATTTAATTTTTTTCCAGTCTATCTCCAGATTTTTAAGCTCATCGCTGTCGAATTCGAGACTGTCTTTTTGCATAGCGATGATTCGTCCTCTTAGCCATTCGCCAGAGGTGAGTTGCAGCCAGTCTGCACTGACACGTTGCGGGCGTGTGTCTGCCCAGTTTGTTTGCTGCGTTTTCTGTTCTGAAGCGCCGGTACTGGTTGCTGCTTCTGTCGTAGTTTCATCGGCTGGCGGCACGGGTGTTTTTTCTACGGCCGGCTCGTTGGGAGTCGCTTTTTTTTCTGCCGGCCCATCTATGGTTCCTGGTTCGTAACTGGATTGTGGCTGTGAATTTATTAATGGCGGTTGTGGTGTCGGTGTTGCTGTGGAAAGTTGACCGTCAGGCAGTATGTCGGGTGTGACCATATCGTCAGCCAGCGCCTGTGATAAAAAACAAAGGTTCAGTAAAACGACTGAAACAAAAAGTGTTTTTAACGATTGAAGGTTTATCACGGCTTATTTATTGCAGCTTTGTAATGGCCTGGTTATTTGAAATTCTGGCTGAGAATGCTGGCAGTGCCTTTTATATTATCGCTGGCAAATAGACAGCTGATTACGGCAGCCATGTCCGCACCATGATCGATGACCTGTGATATGTTTTTTTCGGTGATGCCGCCGATGGCGCACACGGGAATGGTCAGTTGTTCTTTTGCGGTGGCGATCAATGACGGGCTGGCGTCGCGGGCACCGGGTTTGGTCGGTGAGGAAAATATCGCGCCGAAGGCAACATAGTTCGCCTGATTTTTTTCTGCGATAAGTGCGAGCTGTAAGTCATCATAGCAGGAGATGCCGATGATGCTGTTTTCGCCGAGAAGTTTTCTGGCCTGTGATATCGAGACATCGTCTTTCCCCAGATGGACGCCGTCGGCATGGATGGTTCTGGCCAGTTCGATGTCATCGTTGATGATGCAGGTGGCGTGGTACTGGGTGCAGAGTGAGCGTAGCAGCGTCGCCTGTCGCAGCCGTTTACCCGGGTTATTTGATTTGTCGCGATACTGGATGATCCTGCTGCCACCTTGCAGTGCGGTCTTTACTGCGTGTTCGAAATTTTCTTCACTTAGTAAGTTTTCATCGGTTATCGCATAGAGCCCTTTGAGCTTTTTTGTGTGCGAACTTTTTATCGTCACTTCTGGTCCCAGAAAAAACGGTTGGGGTGATATTGCCCCATGCCGATCCGGTTGGCGTTGACCAGTGTTTTATGGGTGTATTCCAGGCCTTTTCGAACGGCGCCCAGCACATCCTGTCCCAGTGCGATCTGTGCGGCGATGCTCGAGGCCAGGGTGCAGCCGGAGCCATGATATTTATGTGGCAGGCGTTCGTTATGAAAGGTTTCCAGTTCGCGGTTATTGCTGAACAGGGTATGCACCACATCGGGTGTTTTGCCGTGTGTGCCGGTTAACAGGATGTATTCGACGTCAGATTCCAGCAGGCCCATAGCGGCAGCGGTTGGTGTGTCTGAGCCGGGTGACAGTGCGTGTACTTCGTGGATGTTCGGGGTAAGGATTTTGGTCACGGGTAATAACAGGGTGCGCACGGTGTCTACCAGATCTTCGGTGCTCAATGCGCCGTCGGTTTCGGTGCTGAATACCGGGTCATAGATGACGGGGATGTCGGGGTAGTCGGTGATGATCGAATGGATCGCCATAGCGATTTCTGCGCTGCCGACCACGCCGATTTTTATGGCGGCGATCGGCATGTCTTCGAGCACCGCGCGTGCCTGTTCGATAACCAGGTCAGATGGCATGGGCGCAAAGGAGAGGACGTCGATGGTGTCCTGCACGGTCGCTGCGGTGATAATCGATGCCGCGATGCAGCCGTGGCTGCTCAGGGTTTCGATATCGGCCTGTATGCCCGCGCCGCCCGTAGGGTCAGCGCCGGAGAAACATAAAACGACTGGGGGATTTGTTGATGTCATGAATCGTTACCGCCTGCTAAACCAATGTGTCCGTAATTATTATGTATAGAACACGGGCTATTCTAACGCATTAAAGACTGTGTACAATAGCATCATTATTATCCGGAGAAGAGTATGTCATATAAAGTTTTGACCTGTATCGTGTGTGGTTATGTCTATAACGAAGAATTAGGCGATGAAGAGCACGGTCTTGCGCCGGGTACCCGCTGGGAAGATGTGCCCGATGACTGGGAATGCCCGGATTGCGGTGCGGGAAAATCGGATTTTGAGATGGTTGAGAGCTAAGTCGTTCAGCCGGTCAATCAAGCAGAGATTAACAAGGCTGTCATATAGATGGCCTTTTTTATAGCTGTCGGGATTTGATAATGTGAAATTTGGGTATGTACAATGATGATTACGAAGTATAAATCTGTGATTTTTACTCACCCATAATAGTCACGGCGATGTTGCGTTTATGTGAATTGGTGCGATGTTCCCACAGAAAAATGCCCTGCCAGAGACCCAGGTCACATTTGCCTTTATCTATCGGAATGGACAGTGAGCTCTGCGTTAGTATGGTTCGGATATGTGCGGCCATATCGTCGGGGCCTTCGTCCTTGTGTTTGAACAGGCTGTCGCCGTCTTTCACTAACCTTGCCATGTAGGCATTCAGATCTTCGCGAACCGTCGGATCAGCGTTTTCGCACAGGATCAATGAAGCGCTGGTGTGCTGGATGAAGATGTGACAGATGCCGAACTTGATGCCCGCGTTTTCGATGGCTTCGGTGATCTGTTTGGTGATGTTATATGTGCCTCGACCCGTTGTAGAAAAGCGTAATTTTTTTTGATATAGCATTTAAATGCTCCGCGAATGTATTGGGTTTTGAGCTGTGGAATTAACTGGTAAAAGTTTAGTTCAATTTACCCGTTTAATAGCTAATCTGGCGCGATTTTTTCAGATTGTTTATCCGTTGTCAGGCAGTGCCTGAAATTTGTGGCGATGCTTCGCATGATTTTAAACCATGCTTCCCTGTCATCATTAATGTTCAGGCCTAACGGGTCTAAAGCCACGGCTTTTAGTGTCGTGCCTGTAGTCAATGTGTTGATGATGCCAGGTTTCGGTGGCTGATACAGCAGGCACTGTATATTGTTTTGTTCTATCTCGGCCTTGATCTGGTGCAGGTGTTTCAGGCTGGTACCGGCTTCTTCATCAAAGTTTATCGAATCGATATAACGCAGTTTGTTTTCATCTTCAAAATATTGAAAAGCATCGTGGTAGGTGATGAAGGGCTGATGATTGTTTTCCAGGTCGGTTTTGATCTCGGCTGCCAGCCGGGTGATTCTGTCGGTTAATCGCTGAAGATTATTTTCGTACCGAGCGGTGTTTTGCGGGTCACTGATAATCAGCTGCTGAGCGATGTGTTTGCTGATGGCGATGGCATTGTGTGAGGATAGCCAGATGTGTGGATCCAGGTGGTCGGCTTTTTCATGATCATGTGCCGGATCATCAGCGGTGTGCAAGGCGTCGTTTTTTATCCGCCGATCCAGCAATTTCACGCCGTCGGCCTGCATCGCCGAGACGATGATAGCGTGACCGTGAGGATAGGCCTGTTGCTGGATGACCTTGTCCAGATAAGATTCCATCTGCGGGCCGATCCAGACGATCATTCGGGCATTCGAGAGCAGACGGCGGTCAGACGGACGCATGGTGTAATGGTGTGGTGACGGCATCTGTTTCATCAGCAATATCGGTTTTTTTACGCCCTCGCTCAGTTGTGCGACCAGCGAGTACAGCGGTTTTATGGTGACGACGATGTGACCAGACGTTCTGGCATGCACATGAACCGGTAGCGCAAATAAAATAAAAAGGCCGAGACACAGGTGGCGTGTGCAAAAAAAAGATTTTAACGTTTGATGCATATGATGGGCGTGCAGATATGTTTGCGTTTTGTGAGTTGCGATTACTAGCGCAGGCAAAACTTTAATGACCACTTACAATCATTGTTTATAATCGCCATAGTACCATGTAATATCTATTCTAATCCTCATCTGAAACAACTATGCCAACTGCACATCAACAATCCGTTAACAAGATCGATGCCGAAACCCGACCGCTACTGGCCGCCGAAAATATCGGCTATTGTGTGCGTGGCAAAACGATCCTCAGCGATGTCAGCCTGCAGTTGCACCGCAGGGAAATTATCACCTTGATCGGCCCGAATGGCGCGGGTAAAACAAGCCTGATCCGTATTTTACTTGGACTGAATGATGCCACCAGTGGCAAGGTGCAGCGTCAGCAAAACCTTCGATTAGGCTACGTGCCGCAACGTATCACGGTGCCGGAAGTCATGCCGATACGCGTCATCGATTTTCTCAATGTTACCGGTTTGTATGATGTTGAGCAGTGTCAGCACATGCTCGATGAGGTCAACTGTGCCTATCTGTTATATTCGGCCATGCAGAATCTTTCTGGTGGTGAGATGCAGCGTGTATTGCTCGCGCGGGCGCTGTTAAAAAAACCGCAGTTGCTAGTGCTCGATGAGCCGGCGTCGGGTATGGATATCATCGGCCAGCAGGCGCTGTATGAGACCATCCGGCATATCCGTGACAATCATGACTGTGGTATTTTGATGGTGTCACACGATCTGCATCTGGTGATGGCGGCGACGGACCGGGTGATCTGTCTGAATACGCACATCTGCTGTACCGGCCACCCGGACGATGTCACCGAGCACCCGGAATATATCAAATTATTCGGTGATGCCATCGATGGGCTGGCGCTGTACTCGCATCATCACGATCACGAACACGATCTCAGCGGTAATATCGTGGCGTCTGAACATTGTCACAGTTGCGAGCACCACCAGGAAAATAAATGATGGCCGCCCTGTGGACTGACAGTTTTGTTTTGTATGCGCTGGCAGCGGGCATCGCGCTGGCACTGGTCGCCGGTCCCCTGGGCAGTGTGGTGGTGTGGCGGCGCATGGCGTATTTTGGGGACACGCTTGCACACGCGGCGCTGTTAGGTGTGGCGCTGGCGGTGGCGGCAGACAAGTTGCCGATGGTCGGGGTCGGCATCATCGGTGTGTTGATCGCGGTGTTGTTGTTCTGGCTGGAGAAGCAGCGTGAGCTGTCAACAGATACCCTGTTAGGCATCCTCTCACACAGCGCGCTGGCGTTGGGGCTGATTGTGCTGTCGGTGATCCAGGCGCAGGGATTTAATATCAATCTGATGTCGTACCTGTTCGGTGATCTGCTGGCAGTGGATCAGTCTGATCTGATGCTGATATACGGCAGCGTAGTGCTCATCCTGCTGGTCTTTAGCCAGATACTTTCACCGTTGATCTCGATCTCGGTCAACGAAGAACTGGCACGAGTGGATGGTGTTGCGGTCGAAAAAGTTCGGTTTGTTTTTATGATCCTGCTGGCGCTGGTGATCGCGGTGGCGTTGAAAGTGGTTGGCATCTTGCTGATCACCGCGTTATTGATTATCCCGGCGGCGACCGCCCGGCTGTTTTCGAAGTCGCCAAAGCAGATGGTGTTGATGTCGGTTATGGTGTCGGTGGTGGCAGTGGTTCTCGGCTTGTTTTCGTCACTTAGCTGGGATTTTCCGACCGGGCCGGCGATCGTGGTGTCGGCATCGTTCCTGTTTTTTGTGTCGCGGATTGTTGTTCGTTAGATTTTTTCTTTTCGTGCAACGCTATTTTCAGCGCCGTTTTTTTATCGACTTGATCGCCTCGACTACTTCGTCGAATGCGTGCTGGGCGATCTCATCGCGCGTCTTGTCTTTGCTGTGAATCGGTTTCAGGAAGTGCACTTCAACATCGATGCGCGGTGCGCGTGTTATCCGGTCAAAAGATTCACCTATCGTGGTGTTGCCAAGAAACAGTGTCACCGGATTTATCTCTATTTTATTGGTCTTCGGGTTTTTGACCGGATAAAAAATTGCGACCGGCTGCACCATCGCATGTGCGTCGATCGCGCTCTGCATCATGCGGCTGTGGAATTTTCTGATGTGGCCATCGGTGGTCGTGCCTTCGGCAAAGATCAAACCATTGTGCTGTCGGTTTAGTGCAGTGGTGATCTCACTGCTGGACTCGCTGGCAGAACGTTTATTGCCGCGTTTTATATAAAGTGTGCCAGCGCGCGTCGCCAGCCAGCCGAACACCGGCATGGTTTTTACTTCGTATTTTGACAGGAAGTGTATCGGTACGATGCTGCCGAGGATGAGGATGTCCAGCCAGGAGATGTGGTTTGATACGAACAGCGTTTTTTCAGCCAGTGGCGTGCCATAACATTTTATCCGCACGCCGAAGATACGGGCGGCAAGGCCCAGCCATTTTTTGACGATGAGACTGCTGACGCCACGGGTAGGCATGGTGTTGCGTAAAAAAATAAGCGTTAACAGGATGCCGAAAATCAGCATCAGGCCAAACAGGATGATCCGGTAAATTTTCCTTAGCGAGGACATTGGTGCGGACATCTATGGCATCACCATCGGTTATTGCAGTCGACCTGCTCAGTCAAACCGCATCGACAGATCGATGGCTTTAATGTCTTTGGTCAGTGCGCCGGTAGAGATGTAATCCACCCCGGTTTTGGCGACAGCGTGGATATTGTCGAGGGTGATGTTGCCGGAAGCTTCGGAGATGATCTTGCCTTTGCAGGTTTTAACCGCCTGCGACAGGGTTTCGCTGTCGAAGTTGTCCAGCAGCACCCGGTCAGCGCCGGCATCGAGCGCCTGTCGTAATTCATCCATGTTTTCGACTTCGACTTCGACGTTTAATTCCGGGTTATGAAAACGTGCTTCGCTGACTGCGTTGCTGATGCCGTCGCAGGCATTGATATGATTTTCCTTGATCAAAAAAGCATCGAACAAACCCAGGCGATGGTTCTCGCAGCCGCCGCAGGAGACCGCGTATTTTTGTGCCATGCGCAGACCGGGAATGGTCTTGCGGGTGTCCAGTATTTTTGTTTCAGTGTCGGCCACTTTTTCGGCGTAGCGTGCGGACAGGGTGGCGGTGGCCGACAGCGTCTGCACGAAGTTGAGTGCGGTGCGTTCGCCGGTGACGATGTGCTGCGATGATCCGCTGATGGTGCAGATGATCTGTTCAGCGTCGATGTGGTCGCCGTCGTCGACGCACCAGTCGATCAGGATCTCTTCATCGATCTGGCGGTAGGTCTCCTCGAACCAGTCGAGGCCGCAGAACACACAGGCTTCGCGGCTGATGACGGTGGCCAGTGAGATATTGTCGTGCGGGATCAGTTCGGCGGTGATGTCGCCGTCGCCAATATCTTCTTTGAGCGCATTAAAAACATTTTCTTCGATGACGCTCTGCGGTACCTGTAAAAAATTCATAGATTAAAAAAGCTGGTGATGCTTGTAGAAAATTAATTTAACGGTTTGCATAAAACTTTTGAGTTGCGCTGATAGTTGTACAGCGATTTTTTTTCCATCGGCAGGTCGTCCGCATTGCATTCGCTAAAACCGCGCTCGATGAACCAGTGCATGGTTTGCGTGGTCAGTGTGAACAGTTTTTTTATGTGTTTTTTTCTGGCCTGCCATTCGATGTGCTGCATCAGATCATCTCCGCGCCCCTGTGTCTGGTAGTCCTGGTGTACGGCGAGGCAGGCGAGTTCGGCGGCCTGGGTCTCGGCAAAAGAAAACATCGCTGCGCAGGCGATGATCATGCCGTCACGCTCGATCACGGTGAAGTTGTGGATGTCGAGTTCCAGTTGTTCGCGTGAGCGTTTTACCAGTACGCCCTGTTCTTCCAGCGGCGAGATCAGTTCCATGATGCCGCCGATGTCGTCGATGCAGGCGGTGCGCAGGCCTTCGTAATTTTCGGCGGTGACCAGGGTGCCGACGCCGTCGCGGGTGAAGAGCTCCAGCAATAACGCGCCATCGATCTTGCGGCTGAGCAGGTGCACGCGTTTGACGCCATCACGGCAGGCGTGGGCGGCGTTGTTCAGATGTGTCTGGGTATCGATGTTTTTATCCAGTGCTTTTTTGTCGTTGTGTTTTTTTAGCCAGCTCTCGGCCTGTGACAGATTGAGCTGCTGTAACAGCCTGTCTTTTTTATCGGTAACGCCGTTGTTCTCCATGATAAAAATTAATTTGTCGGCGTCCAGTTCGATGGCGACTTCGGTAGCGACATCTTCGGCACGCAGGTTAAATATCTCGCCCGATGGTGAGTAACCGATAGGGGAGACCAGCACCACGTTGTGCTTTTTCAGGTGCTGTTTGATGGCATCGGTATCAACGCTGCGTACGTTGCCGGTCTGGCAGTAGTCGACGCCATTGCGGATGCCGTAAGGCTGCGCGGTGATGAAATTGCCGGACACCACACGGATCGAGGCGCCGGCCATCGGCGTGTTGGGCAACCCCATCGACAGCTTGGCTTCGATGCTCATGCGTACCTGGCCGACCGCCTGTTCCACCGCAGGCATGTTCTCATTCAAGGTGATACGCATGTTGTCAGCAAATTCGGACTTGATCTTTAATGCGGACAGCTGGTGTTCGATCTGTGGTCGCGCGCCGTGTACCAGCACGATGCGCACGCCGAGACTTTCCAGCAATGCGATGTCGTGGATCAGGTGAGCGAAGTTATCCTGCTCGACCGCTTCGCCGCCAAACAGGATGACGAAGGTGCGGCCACGGTGTGCGTGGATGTAGGGCGCTGACTGTCGGAACCAGTCGACACGCGTGATATTTTCAGATTTTTTGCTCACCAAATTGATCTCAGTACTACTTTAGTCACTATTAAACTTGTAATATACGCGATTCTGTTTTCACTTCAACAAATAAGTATAGTAAGGAAGCCTCTGAATTCAGAATTAATCAGAGGCTTCTAAGAGTATAGAAGGTTTAGTTCCCGGAAGGTTAGTTATGGCAAATGATAAGACACGTAAATTTTCATCGATCATTGTTGACGGTGTGGCGCAGGCGCCCAGTCGTGCGATGTTACATGCGGTCGGTTTTAGCGACGATGATTTCAAAAAACCGCAAGTCGGTATCGCTTCGACCTGGAGCATGGTGACGCCCTGCAATATGCACATCAACAAGCTGGCTGACGACGCGGCGCGCGGTGCGAATGCAGCCGGTGGCAAGAGCATTATTTTCAATACCATCACCGTGTCTGATGGCATTTCCATGGGCACGCCGGGCATGCGTTACTCGCTGGTGTCACGCGAGGTGATCGCCGATTCGATCGAGACAGTGACAGGCGCGCAGGGCTTTGATGGCGTGGTTGCCATCGGTGGTTGCGATAAAAATATGCCAGGCTGCATGATCGGTCTGTCGCGTTTAAATCGCCCTTCAATCTTTGTTTACGGCGGCACTATCAAACCCGGTGCGAAACGTCGCGACATCGTGTCTGTGTTCGAAGCGGTCGGTGGCTATGCGGCGGGCAAGGTGTCTGAAGCAGAGTTAAAAGAAGTTGAAGATACCGCGATCCCGGGACCGGGATCATGCGGCGGCATGTACACTGCCAACACCATGGCGTCGGCGATCGAAGCGCTGGGCATGAGCCTGCCCAACAGCTCTGCGCAGGAAGCAGTGTCTTACGACAAGGAAGAAGATTGCGTGCGCGCCGGTGAAGCGGTGATGAACCTGATCGAAAAAGACATCAAACCCAGCGATATCATTACACGCAAATCATTTGAAAATGCGATTACCGTGGTCATCGCCATCGGTGGTTCGACCAATGCGGTGTTGCACCTGCTGGCGATGGCGCATTCTGCCAACGTCGAACTCGAGCTGGATGACTTCACCCGCATCGGTAAAAAAGTACCGGTACTGGCGGATGTAAAACCCAGTGGAAAATATCTGATGTCAGAGTTGATTGAAATAGGCGGCATCCAGCCGTTGATGAAAGTGTTGCTGGATGTGGGTCTGCTGCACGGTGATTGTTTGACGGTCACCGGCAAGACCATGGCAGAGAACCTGGCGGATGTGGATCCGTATCCCGAGGGCCAGGACATTATTCACAAGCTGGAAAATCCGATCAAGAAAGACAGCCACCTGGTCGTGCTGTACGGCAACCTCGCGCCTACCGGTGCAGTGGCGAAAATCTCTGGCAAGGAAGGTCTGAGCTTCAGCGGAAATGCGCGTGTGTTTGAATCGGAAGAAGCGGCACTTGCGGCTATCCTGGACGGTACCGTGGTGAAAAATGATGTCATCGTCATCCGCCATGAAGGCCCGGTCGGCGGCCCCGGCATGCGTGAGATGCTGAGTCCTACCGGCGCCATCATGGGCAAGGGCATGGGCAAAGATGTGGCGCTGATCACCGATGGCCGGTTCTCCGGCGGCAGCCACGGTTTTGTGGTCGGTCACGTTACTCCGGAAGCGGCTGTGGGTGGTCCGATCGCCATCATCAAAGATGGTGACGGCATCACCATCGATGCTGAAAGTCGTACCTTGAATCTGGATATCCCGCAGCAAGAGATCGATGCGCGTTTAGCGAAATGGACGGCGCCAGCGCCCAAAGAAACACGAGGCATTCTGGCGAAATATGCGAAGCTGGTAAGTTCAGCGTCTGAAGGTGCGGTGACGGACAAGTTTTAAAGTGTCGTAACGGCTTCCAGTGCTGACCGCAGACGTGCACCGAGCACTGTGTCGACGGCATAAGAGACAGGCCGGCGGGCGGGAACTCTGGCGTAGTTCTTATTCACGGATTTGAGATAGACTATTGCCATGAAAAACAACAACCCGCAGTTTGATCTACTGAGCTTTTTTTTTATAAACCTGATGGCGCTGACAGTCGCTGGTCTGTTGTCCAGGTTTGTTTTTGTCGTTTATAGCTATTCCCAGTTTTCCGCTCTGCCATTCACTGACACCGTTTACGCATTGCTCTGGGGGTTGCGCTTTGATCTTGCGTCAGCCGCTCTGATGAGTCTGGTCAGTTGTTTTATTCTCTGGTTCTTCTATCGTTTTTTACCGGCCAGGAACCCTGCATTCTTTCTACTGGGTTTTATGTTGCTGGTGCAGATGTCATTGCAAATCGGTGACACGGTTTATTTTGTCGAGACCGGTCGGCATGTAAGTTATGAGATGCGCGATGTGTTAACCGATGCTTCCGGCCTGTTCATGACGGCGGTGACCAGGCACGGTATTTTTATCGTGTTGAGTTATGTTCTGGTTTTGACGGTTATATTTACCCTGTTAAAACTGGTGAAAGGAGTATGGTCGCATTATAGGGGCGTGTCCCTGTTTCCGGAATTTAAACTGAAACATGAAGCCGGTCTTTTTGTTGTGCTGTTACTGTCGGCCATTATCGTGCGTGGTGGTGTTAGTGGCTTGCCGCAGAGCGTGACCTCTGCATTCAAGATCGGTGATGCGCAGCAGGCGATCATCAGTATGAACGGTGCGTATAGCGTGGTTTATGGTGCGCTTAACAGCCACAAGGAAATCACCCGGGTTGCGGTCAAGCTACCGCCGGGTACCGACGTTAAAAATATCATGGCTTCATTGTATCCAGTGCCACTGAATTTTTCGGTATCGGCGGATGATATAAAAAAACACAATCTGGTTTTTATTCTGATGGAAGGCTGGCCGGCAGATATGATGTCGGCCTATGGTTATGAAAAACAGACCACGCCTTTTTATGCCTCGTTGAAAGCGAAAAGTGTCGCGCCGCTGGGGGTCGTTTCAGGTGGTGTCAGAACCACGGAAGGTATCTATGCAATATTTTGTTCGCAGCAGAACCCGCTGGGCATGACCGTGGCGCAAACCAGTCTGCAACATAATCAGTACAGCTGTCTGCCGGATATTTTAAAACAGCGGGGCTGGCATACCGTATTTTTTCAGGGAACTCACAAGGAAACCAGCGGCACCGGTGCGTTTGCGCAAAGCCTGGGGTTTAGTGAGAGTTTCGCCAAAGAAGATATGTCGGAGGGGCGTTATGAGCGTAATTACTGGGGCGCGCATGACCCGGACATCTACGATTTCGTTCTGGATAAACTGGATAACATGCCGCAGCCGTTTTTGATCGGCGTTAATACGAACAGTACGCATGATGTGCAGATGCCCGAAGGCGTGAAAGCATTTTTTGATGGTAACAGTAGAAAGCAGAAATATCAGAGCATTCTGCGCTTTGCAGATCAGGCAATGCAGGAATTTTTCGAGAAGATCAGGGACAAGCCGTATTATAAAAACACGATTTTTGTGTTGATGTCTGATCATACCGGCGGTAAACATAAAACCACGGCGGCCAGGTATTTTATTCCAGGAATTATCTACGCCGAAGACCTGATAGCCGGGGCCACAGTTGATCGTTATGTCTCGCAGCGTGACTTTTCACCAACCGTGCTGGATATCCTGGGTCTTCCGGCATCACCATCATTTGCAGGAAAATCTTTCTGGCCGAAGCCCGCATCGATGCCGGAGGATAATGTGCATTTCGCGGATTATTTTGATTCCGGCACCATCGGCTGGGTGAGTGATGATGTGCTGCTGGAAACCAGCGTCATCAACCCTGCGGAGATAAAATGTTATTCGATTGAGAACGGTCTGTTACATGCCTTGTCTACTGCTTGTGATGATCGCTATAAAATACAATCAATAAACTCATTAGTGTTTACATCGTACAGCCAGCGCCTATTATTCACAGGGGAAACACAAATATTTAATCAATTTAATGGGCAATAACGTCATGTTATCTGTTGCAGGCATCAGAAGAAATTAATTATGAGTTTTAAAGTTATCGATGCTGTTATCTCACCGAAAGGCCAGCTTGAAACCTTGTCGCAGTTCGAGGTAAGTCGAATATTAAATACCAGCGAAGGTGAACTGGCGCAGGTATTTCGTAGCTGCTCTCTGGCAGTTTTAAATTGTGGCTGTGCGATAGATGACAGCACCGAGCTGCTGGCGCGTTACCCTGACTTTTCGATCGATGTCATCCAGCGCCAGCGTGGCATAAAACTTTCACTTAAAAACGCACCGGCGATTGCTTTTGTCGATGGCGAGCTGATCGTCGGTATCAACGAGCATTTGTTCACAGTGCTGCGCGATGTTATCTACGTTCACAATAAAGTTGTTAATTCACCACGATTTAATCTCGGTGAGTCTGTTGACGTGACTAATGCCGTTTTTCATATCTTGCGTAATGCGCAGGTTTTTATTCCCGGTCTGGCGCCTAATCTTGTGGTCTGCTGGGGCGGTCATTCCATTGCCCAGCCTGAGTATAAATACACAAAAGAGGTCGGTTATGAGCTGGGTTTACGTAACCTGGATATATGTACCGGTTGCGGCCCGGGTGCGATGAAAGGGCCGATGAAGGGTGCGACCATCGGCCACGCCAAGCAGCGTACTGGTGTCGGTCGATATATCGGACTGACTGAACCGGGCATCATCGCGGCGGAGTCACCGAATCCGATCGTGAACAAGCTGATCATCATGCCGGACATCGAAAAACGCCTGGAAGCATTCGTTCGAACCGGTCACGGCATCGTCGTATTCCCTGGTGGTGCGGGCACGGCGGAGGAAATACTTTATATCCTGGGTATTTTGTTGCATCCTGATAATGCATCAGTACCTTTTCCGCTGATCTTTACCGGACCGAAGAGTGCCGAGGATTATTTTAAGCAGATAAACCGTTTTTTACTGGATACGTTGGGGCTGGCTGCGCAGCAGCGTTATAAAATTATTATCGATGATCCTGAGCGTGTCGCTATCGAGATGAAAGAGGGTATGAAGCACGTGCGTGAATACAGAGAGCGACACAGTGATGCCTATCATTACAACTGGACGCTGACGATCGACGAACAGTTCCAGAAGCCATTCGCCCCTACCCATGAAAACATGCGCAACCTGGCATTGCACAAAGATCAGGAAGAGCACATGCTGGCAGCAAATTTAAGACGTGCGTTTTCCGGTGTGGTTTCGGGCAATGTAAAATCCGAGGGTATCCGTGCCATCGAAGAACACGGTCATTTCGAATTGAAAGGCGATAAAGAGATCATGGAGCCGATGGATGCCTTGCTCACCGCTTTCGTAAAACAGCAACGCATGAAGCTGCCGGGAACAGAGTATGTTCCGTGTTACAGGATCGTTAAATAAAAGTCGTAAGTTATAAGTTTCAAGTTAAATACGTATATTCCGGTAATTGCCTTTTTTAATAACAATAATGCACAATCAACTGCCGGATAACATCAACTGCCGGATTTAATATTTTCATTTCGATATATTCATCCGGCTGGTGCGCCTGTTTGATACTGCCCGGTCCCATGACGATGGTCTGTAGTCCGATCGCGTCATAGAAGGGCGCTTCGGTGCTGAAAGCAACCACCTGAGATTCTGACTTCGTCATTTTTTCTGCGAGTTTAACCAGCTCGGAATTTTTATCGGTCTCCATGGCATCAACACCGTCGAACAGCGGAACCGTTTTAAACTGGATGCCGGTCTCCTGTAAGACATGTTTTAGCCGTTGCTGCATCTCAGCGCGCAGCTGTGAAGTTTTCATGCCGGGTAGCGGCCGAATATCGATCTGTAATTCGCAACTGCCACAGATGCGATTAGGGTTGTCGCCACCGTGGATGTGACCCAGATTCATGGTCGGCACGGGGACTTCAAATAAAGGGTTGTTGTATTTGCTCTGCAACTCTTCTCGCCAGCGTAATAATTCACTGATAACTTTGTGCATCGCTTCCAGGGCGTTATTGCCTAATGCCGGGTTGCTGGAGTGACCGGCCTGGCCAACCAGCTGGATCGCTTCCATCATCATGCCTTTGTGCATGTGTACCGGCCGCATACTGGTGGGTTCGCCGACGATCGCATAGCGTGCCTTGTCTATGCCGAATTGCGATGCCTGTCTGGCGATCGCTTTCGCACCGGACATGCTGGTTTCTTCATCGGCGGTGGCTAAAATAATTAACGGCTGTTTCAGCTGTTTCAGCTCGACAGATTTCAGTGCTTCGATAATCACCGCAAAAAATGACTTCATATCACAGCTGCCGAGACCGTAAAAGCGGTCATCTTTTTCGGTGAGGCCAAAGGGTTCTACCTGCCAGCGGTTCTCGTCATAAGGTACGGTGTCGGTATGGCCGGCCAGTACCAGCCCGTTATTGCCGCTGCCCAGCGTGGCGATCAGATTGGCCTTGTTTCTTTGCTGGTCCAGGAGCTGGATCTCACAGCGAAAACCAAGATCTTCGAACCAGTTCGCCAGCAGGTCGATGACGTGCAGATTACCCTGGTCGATCTCTGTGGCAGTGCAGCTGATGGAAGGCGTACTCAACAGCTGATTTATCAGGTGTTTTATGTCGGGTATTTTTCCATGTTTATTATGATGCATATCAAGACGTTAAAACTATTTCGAAAATAATGCAAAAAAA
>SWCD01023751.1_pt2 | contig 43585 bp, 36 predicted proteins | sample 4693011 | NCBI WGS metagenome assembly SWCD01 (sample SAMN10267278, study PRJNA491770) | bioreactor metagenome | isolation source: DHS bioreactor inoculated with marine | place: Japan: Omine Ridge, Nankai Trough
TATTTGTTTCAATACCTATTCGATTTTCAATCATATATTCAACCAATATAGGATCTTTAGTGATATTGATCGCGTGACCTATCCTTGTAGCACCCAATACTTTAATGGCGTTCCAGACACTTTCTGGCCCAGCAGCCTCCCCCGCATGGACGGTGATCTCAAAACCAGCGTCCCTTGCCTGAATAAAGTGGCTTTTAAATAATTCAGGGGGGTAATTAAATTCATCCCCAGCGAGATCAAGCCCCACAATATCATCTTTCTGGGTCATTATGGCTTCGAGTTCTTTCCAGGCTATGTCGACACCATAGGTGCGGCTGAGAATGCCGATTAAATTAACTTTGATATTTGACAGATCCTTATCAGCTTGTTGAACACCTTCCACAACAGCCTCGACGACACACTCTGGTGCTAAGCCATGGGCCTCTGCCATAAACCAGGGACTAAAACGAAGCTCAAGATAGTCAACACCTTCATTGCTTGCATCAACCACGTTTTCATAAGCGATTCTTTTACAAGCATCATAATCAACAAGGACACCTACTTGCCATTCAAATTTCTCAAAGAAAGCTAAAATACCGGGTTGAGGTTCTGTAACTTGAACATAAGGGCGAAGTGCTTCAAGGTTTTTTGCTGGCAAGGGAAGGTTATGTTTCAACCCAAGTTCTAATATTGTCTCTAACCGAACACTCCCGTCAAGATGACGGTGGAGGTCAATAAGGGGGAGATCATTATGGATCATCGTAAATCCTCAATTCCAAAATATGTTAACAAAAAAGGTGCACCATTGAGGATACACCTTTTTTATAAATAATTTGCTTAGATTTATTCTTTTTCGTATGGTTTTCCACTTGCCGCAGGCATTTGCCCTCGGCCAACTACTCCAGCCAATACGATCATCGTAGCGATATAGGGAGTCATCAGCAAAAATTCTGAGGAGATGTTGACGCCTAGAATTGCTAATTTTGACGCCAGGGATTCAGCAAAACCAAATAATAATCCCGCACCAAATGAGCCAAACGGAGACCAGTTACCAAAGATCATTGCAGCAAGGCCGATAAATCCACGCCCAGCGGTCATTACTTCGTCAAATCGTCCAACTGAACCGAGGGTAAAGTATGCACCCGCAAATCCGCCCATCATACCGCTTAAGATCACTGCCATATAACGGGTTTTAATGACATCAATTCCAAGCGTATCCGCAGCCTTGGGATGTTCACCAACAGATCTAAGTCGCAAACCCCAACGAGTTTGGAATAAGGCAAAATATAGAACAAACATAAAGAAATACATTGCATATACAAAAATATTATGATCAAACAAAATTGGACCAAAAAAAGGAATTTCCGACAAAATAGGAATCGGGAAACTATGGAAAATTCCGGAGGAATTAAGATGCTGATATTTTTGTAAAAATCTTGCAGAAATAAATGAGGTTAGACCGGTAGCAAAAATTAATATCGTCGTACTAGAGATGATCTGATCCGTCTTGTATTTTATCGAAAGAATACCGTGTACCCAGGCCAGCAGCGCTCCAACAATCACCGCAGCTAATATACCAAGCCAAAGATTGGTCAAACTTCCCACAACAACACTTACCAAAGCACCTGCAAGCATTTTCCCCTCGATAGCAATATTCACTATTCCGGCACGCTCATTGATCATGGCTGCAAATGCGCCTAATGCAATTGGCACCGCCCGGATCACTGTACTTCTCAATAGACCGGCAAGGTTAATCGTTTTTTCTGCGGTGGCCCAACTGAGAAAAGAAAACACGAATAATCCTACGACAATCGACAATATAAGATTGGTTCGATTCCCAAATCCTTTAAAGAATTGATACGCACCGAAGGCAAAAGCGATCATTGCAAAAGTATTCAATGTAGGCAGAGTTGAAAACACCCAATTGGGTAGTACTAGATCTGAACCACCTGGGGTCATAAAAAAGGTAGTTAAAGTGCCAGCTTCAAGTGATCTTGAAAAAATAGCCCAAATCCCAAGTGCCAATGCCATTTGGATACCCCCCATCCAACGTTGACGGGCGGGAGAAATATAATTAATTTTTTTACGTAATGAATTTGTTGTCATATTAGTTTGCTCCCCAAGATGTAACAAAGGTTTGCTCATCCCCGTCTTTTGGCTCTTTCAACCTATAAATTGATCGGACAATGGCGGGAGCAGCTATGAAAATGATCACCATTGCTTGAATGATGGTAATGATATCGATTGGAATGCCCACTAATTGCATTCGAATTGCACCATTTCTCAGGAAGCCAAACAAGATCGCTGATAGAACGACCCCTAAAGGATGGCTTTTTCCCAATAAGGCCAATGCGATTGCATCAAATCCATATCCTGACGAAAAAGCAACTGCAAGGTTATGATTGACACCCAATACTTCGTTAGCTCCAGCTAATCCTGCCAAGGCACCAGAGATAACCATTGCCAAAATAGTACTGCGAACAATGTTCATTCCAGCATATTTTGCTGCACGAGGATTAGCCCCAACGGTTCTGAGATCAAAACCCCATTTGGTTTTGAACATAAACCAATAAACAAGAAATGCTACCAATAATGCGATAAAAAATCCTAAATGAAAGCGGATCGGTGCTTCAAAAAATCTAGGTAGTTCGGCCGTTTCCAAAATCATTGGGCTAACAGGGGTAAAGGTATCCGGCCGCATCAATGGTCCTCGTAATAGGTATTCACTCAAGCGGAAAGCCACATAGTTCATCATGATCGTATTGATCACCTCATGTGCTCCGGTCTTGGCTTTTAACCAACCTGGAATAAATCCCCATAACGCCCCACCTAACGCACCTGCAAGCAATGCCAAGGGTATATGAATGATGGCGGGCAATCCTTTCACCGCAAAACCAACCCAGACTGAAAAGATGGCGCCCATGAATAACTGGCCTTCGGCACCAATATTGAATAATCCAGTTTTGAAACCTACCGCAACCGCTAAACCAGCAAAAATATAGGGGGTTGAAGCTACAAAACTTTCTAAGAAAGGATTGAACGCTCGCCTGATGAAAAGCTGATATTATTTTTGTAGGGCTCCCAAATGAACCTGTGAATAAGGCCACGAAGGAATCTTTCATTGCGTTAAACCCAATACCCAAGCCTTCGAAAACTTGCCCATCCCCAATTGCTATATACATTTCATCGGTAGTAAACATTACGATAAGACCACCGATCAACAAGCCACTGAAAATCGCAAGTATGGGAATTAACCAAGAACTTCGGGAAACTTCATCAAAAAATACAGATATTGCAGATTTTTTATTTTTAGTTTCTTTTTCTATATTTGTCATCGATTACTCTACTTTAATCATTTTTTTTGCTTCCTGTGGATTCACACCTGCCATCATCAATCCTACAAGATCTTTAGTGGCATCTTTTGCGTCCAACACATCGACAATTTCCCCCCGGAACATCACCGCAATACGATCAGAAAGCTGCATGATCTCATCTAATTCAGAAGAAACCAGTAAAACAGCAGTGCCCGCATCCCTTTTCTCTATCACCCTGGCATGGATGTATTCTATTGAGCCAACATCTAATCCGCGAGTAGGCTGGGATGCGACAATAAATTTTGTTGGGCGTGAAAATTCTCGAGCAACAATGACTTTTTGCTGATTTCCACCAGAGAGTGAACCTGCAGAGGTCTCTGCATTTGGGGTTCTAATATCAAATTTTTCAATTAATGCCATTGCAGATTTTTTCATTACTTCTTCTTGCAAAATTACACCGACTGCAAATGGATCGAGATAGTAGGTATTTAGCGCTAAATTATCCGTGATCGAATAGCTCAGAACCAATCCATCCCGTTGTCTATCCTCTGGAATATGTGCAGATCCATATTCGGTTATTTTTCTGGGAGTAGCATGTGTTATTTCGTTTCCTAATAATTTGATTGAACCCTGAAAATTATCACGTAAACCAGTAAGGGATTCAACTAATTGGGTCTGCCCATTTCCCTGCACGCCAGCTATTCCTAATATCTCCCCTTCTCTTACCTGGAAGGATACATTATCTACAGCCAATTGACTTCTATCATCTAACACATTCAGATTGGAAACATCTAGGATCACATCTTTTGGCTTAGAAAGTTTTTTAGTTACATTTAGCATAACGGCACGACCTACCATCATGGATGCTAATTTTTCTTCATCAGCCTCTTCGGGGGTTGTCGAGCCAACTAATTTCCCTTGCCTAATAACTGTAATTCGGTCAGCCGCTTTTAATACCTCTTTCAATTTATGGGTAATAAAAATAATCGATTTACCCTTTTCTATTAAATTATTCATCACTGCGAATAAACCATCTGCTTCTTGTGGTGTTAACACTGCAGTAGGTTCATCAAAAATCAAGATCTTAGCCTCGCGATATAGAAGCTTGATGATCTCAACTCGCTGTTGTACACCCACAGAAAGATCGCGAACATAGGCATCCGGATCTACATCTAGATTATATTGCTTCGATATTTCAAGAATCCGTTTTGCAACAATCTTTCGATCTAAAAACACCCCCCCACGTAATTTCTCATCCCCTAGCATTACATTTTCTGTAACAGTGAAAACCGGGATCAACATAAAATGTTGATGCACCATTCCCACACCAGCTTTTATTGAATCAAGAGGAGATTTAATGATTAATTTCTTGTCATCAATAATAATTTCACCCTCATTTGGCTGATATAAGCCATAAAGGATGTTCATTAAGGTACTTTTCCCCGCTCCATTTTCTCCCAACAAGGCATGAATTTCGCCTTTTTTTAGCGTGAGATTAATATTGTCATTTGCTAAAACGCCAGGAAAACGTTTCGTGATTCCCTTTAACTCCAAGACATTTGTCATGTGGGCCTCTTGGTGATTGAAATTTCAAAATAGGTATAGCTTTTTAGAATAATCATATAATTATTATTTTAAAATTATATGATTATTGATTTGCAATATATGAAAAAAAAAAGGGAGGCGGGAATATCCCACCTCCCTCGTTATCAAAATTGTACTATTGCAATTGCTTACGGTTTGGTTGCAATTTCGCCAGCGATGATGCCATCAATTAAGAATTGTATGTCAAAATCTCCGGCAAGTCCTACGCCACCATTTTCCAAAGTACCGACCCAAAGGCCACTTGCGAATGTATCGTTTACAACATCTTCGATAGTATCAAAAATACCAGCGTCCATGTTCTTAAGCACTGAGGTCAAAACAATGTCAGCATAATCTGGGTTGGAGAGAGACCAATCATTGTCCACACCAACAAGCCATGCCCCGCCACGTTCTTGAATTGCAGCAGCAGTACCAAGACCCACAGGACCAGCCACAGGCATAATTACGTCTGCGCCTTCGTCCATCAAAGTTTCGCCCATTGCTCGGCCATCGTCTGCGGATTCGAAGTTACCGGTGAAGAGACCATCTTGTGCAACCGGATCCCAACCTAATACTTCTACCGATGTGCCATTTTCTTCATTGTAATATGCAACACCATAAGCAAAGCCATCCATGAATGCAGTTACTGGAGGAATATTGATTCCACCAAATGTGCCAACAACACCAGTGACAGTGTTAGCAGCGGCAACATAGCCAGCCAAAAAGGCAGCTTGATCAATTGCAAAATCTAGGCCCATTAAATTATCAAAGGCTAAGTAATTTACATCGATGATCACAAATTTTTGATCTGGGTTAGCTTCTGCAGCAGCAGCTGTGGCGTCGCCCAACAAGAAACCAACAGTTACAATCAAGTCACAACCTTCTTCAATAAATGCATTGATGTTAGTTTCATAGTCAGTTTGTTGCTGAGATTCTAAATAAGAACCTTCCACAGCAAAAGCGGCTTCTGCATCTTCAACACCTTTCCAGGCTGTTGCATTAAAGGACTTGTCATCAATGCCACCAACATCAGTTACTTCGCATACTGTGACGGGATCTACTACGACTTCTGGCACATCTTCAACAACGGCAGCGTTATTATCATTGCTACCACAAGCTGTTATTGCCAAAGAAGCGATCAACAATAAAACAAAAAGGGTGGTAATTTTCTTACTCATTGTATTTCTTCCTCCATTAGGATTATGAATGAGATTTGTATCAGTCTAATTTAAATTAAACCATATACTGCATAATTATATTATGATCCTCTGATTTTAACATTAAGTAATTGCGGGGGCAAGGCAAGTTTTGAAACTTTAAGGATGTTGTCTAGATGAGCCGGCTGAGTAAACCCCTAATTTATCGATAATATGGTATTTTTTATCATGCTTTTCAAATTTAGGAGAATGTTATGGTGATGACATCAAGAGATAGGGTTTTGACAACGATTAATCACGGTGTTCCAGATCGAGTACCGATTATTATTGGGACAAGCAATGCCACTGGATTAAAAATGAATCCCTACTTAGAATTAAAAGAACGAGCAGGGATAAATTCGCCAGACAGGTATTTATATGAATGGCCAGAACTGGGAACCGCGAATCCAGATGAAGAAATTATGCGATTGTTGAAGAGTGATGTCCGGGGTGTGCTTGATCGTGAACCTGCGCATATTCTTGAAAGAAATAAAAATCGTGCAGCTCATTCTGATTATATAGATTCTTGGGGATCTGGCGCTTCAGAAATTAGCCCCGATGAATGGTTTCCAGGTGTTCATCCCCTATCAGAGGCAACAACGATCGACGCTTTAGAGAATTATCCGTGGCCAGACATGAATGACCCAACCAGGGTCGCTCATGTGAAAGCGGAAGCAAAAAAATTGGCGGAAGATAACCAATATTCAATAATGGCTACTCCCTGGCTTCTTTTCCCATTTGAACGAAGTTTCGCTATGCAGGGGATGGATAAAATATTATTAAACTTGGCGATGATTCCAGATTTTGCAGAGGCCCTTTTAAAGAAAATTGCGGAACAATGTAAGACATTAATGGGGCATTTTTTAAACGAGTTAGGAGATAATGTAGATATTATCAAAATCGGAGATGATCTGGGCACACAAGAAAGCCTGATGATCTCCCCTAAAATGTATCGACAAATCCTTAAACCTATCCATGCTGATTTTATTTCGTTTATCAAGGAGAGGACAAAAGCCAAGGTTCTTTTTCACACAGATGGGGATGTTTTTCCTCTAATTCCTGATTTTATTGAAATTGGCGTCGATATTTTGAATCCCATTCAAACCTCCGCTGGGAAAATGTCCGACTTGCCCGAATTAAAAAAACAGTATGGTGGAAAATTGATTTTTTGTGGCGCAATTGACACACATCATTATCTCCCTAATGGCACCCCGGAAGAAGTTCGCCAAGAAGTAAAAAGAGTGGTCGAGATTCTTGGGCCGGGCGGCGGGTATATGCTTTCCTCCGTCCACACGATCATGAATGATGTGCCAGCAGAGAACATTTTAGCGATGGTAGATGCAGTTGAAGAATTTGGGAAATACTAATTTAACAAAAAAACTGTTATTCTTGTACAAGAATAGAACGAATTTAGGCAATTAGATACACCAAATTATAAACAATGGACCATTTATGCTATCAAATTTGATTAACCAAAATAAAGATGTCACTGAGCCAGAAAACCAAATTCCCTCAATTCAATTAGAAGACCTGTCGAAAAAAATGACAGCCGCAGTTAAGCGAGCAGGATGGGAAAAATTAGCTCCTGTTCAGGAAAAGGCAATACCCTATATTTTAGCCAATCGCGATCTAATGGTTCAGGCAAAGACTGGCAGTGGGAAAACTGGCGCATTTATATTGCCCCTAATAGAAAAGATCGATACGAAAAAAAATAACTGTCAAGCCATCGTGCTTGTCCCCACACGGGAGTTAGCGCAACAAGTCTCAAAAGAGGCAAAGATGCTGGCTGGAGATTCCGGATTAAGGATCGTGGCAGTGTATGGGGGCACCAGTTATAAACCGCAGATTGAGAGCTTCAAAAAAGGGGCTCATCTGGTTGTAGGTACACCGGGGCGAATTATTGATCATTTAATCAAACGCAATCTGCTATTAAAGAAATTGAAATTTGTAATCTTTGATGAAGCAGACCGGATGATGTCCATGGGTTTTTATCCTGACATGGTAAAAATTCAAGAATACCTTCCAGATAATAATGTAACCAGCCAGATGTTTTCCGCAACAATGCCCGCGCATGTCATTCGCTTAGCCAATCAATTTTTACATAAGCCTGAATTCCTAAGTTTAAGCCGGGATCAAGTTCATGTGGAAGACACCAGACATGTATATTACATCACCCCTGGGATGGATAAAGACCGGTCGCTTGTGAGGATCATTGAAATGGAAAATCCATCCCAAGCAATCATCTTTTGCAATACGAAAGACCGAGTTTTTTATGTATCGAGGGTATTACAAAGGTTTGGTTATAACGCAGATCAGATAAGTTCTGACCTTTCTCAAAATAATCGAGAAAAAGTCTTACAAAGGGTGCGCGATGGAAAGTTAAGATTTTTAGTTGCCACTGATGTTGCAGCCCGAGGGATCGATATTCCCGACCTTACCCATGTCTATCAATTTGAACCCCCTGATGACATGGAGGCTTATATTCACCGAGCTGGCAGAACAGGAAGAGCTGGTGCTACTGGTACGGCGGTGATGTTGATTAACTTGAATGAAAGAAAACATATTACTCGTCTTTCAGCGCGATATAAGATCGAATTTGAAAAACTTGAACTCCCCCGAGATGAAGATGTTGAAACCTTGGTTTCAGAAAGACTTACAGGACAACTTGAAGCCCGATTGAGAAACAGAGATCGATTGCAAATTGAAAGGATGCAAAGATTTATTCCCCTCGCAAAGAAATTAGCGGAGGAAGAAGATGGCGTATCCCTATTGGCGATGTTATTAGATGATACATACCATCAATGGATGCATAAACCCCCTGAATTTCCTCCAATAACAGTGAAAGCTCCTGGCAAAAAAAACAGGTGGGAAACCTAAGAACGAACATGGAAGAAACCGATCCCGAAAACCTTATAATAATCGGAATAAAAATAGATAATATTATCAGGTGTATCCCCCAAAGAATATTAAAAGAGCAAAGATAAATTTATCTTTGCTCTTTTTTGATTTTTAGAAGACTGAATTATATAGAAACTTTTTCTTCCTTGGCTCCGGGACTATCTTCGACGCCATATTGAACTTCAAGTTCATGCCTGAATTGTTGGGTATACAATTTGTAATAATGTCCTTTTAATCTTAGCAGCTCAGCATGTGTCCCAATTTCTGATATTTGCCCATCCTCGATGACCAATATTCGGTCAGCATTTCGAATTGTAGAAAGTCGGTGAGCAATCACAAATGAAGTTCTGCCTTTCATTAGATTCTCCATGCCTTTTTGAATTAAAGATTCAGTAAGTGTATCGACACTTGAGGTCGCTTCGTCCATGATAAATAGCTCTGGCTCAGATAATACTGCCCGAGCTAAACTTATCAATTGTTTTTGGCCGACTGAAAGCAAATTCCCTCCTTCACCAACCTCTTCCTCATACCCTTTGCCCATTTCACAAATAAAGTTATCTGCTCCGGCAACCTTGGAAGCATTTTCAACCGCCTCATCTGTAGATGATAAGTTGCCATACCGAATATTTTCTCGAATTGAGCCAGAAAACAAATGAGGCGTTTGGAGAACGATCCCAATTTTTGAATGGATACTTTCTAATGTGTAATCCATATAATTATGCCCATTTATCTGAATTGACCCTTCTTGGGGTTCATAAAATCGGCATAATAAATTCACGATCGTAGACTTCCCACCACCGGTGGGTCCTACTAATGCAATCGTTTCTCCAGGTTCCACTTCTAATGTAAAATCACTGAGTACGGACACTCCATCTTCATAATAAAAATCTACATGATCAAATTTTATTTTTCCCAAAAGAGTTTTGGCTGTGATGGCATGTTTATGATTTTTCACATCCGGTTCAGTATCCGCCATGGTAAAAATTCTTTCTGCAGATGCGATAGAATGTTGCATTTCTGCGTAAACTCGTGCAAGATCTTGAATGGGCCAGAGCATGAACGTGAGATAGGAGACAAAAGCTTGAATACCACCAATGGTTATAAATCCCGTTGATAATTGTAAGCCACCATACCCAACGATAATTCCCAAAGCAATTGAGGAAACGATTTGCACCGCTGGCAAAAAGAGGGCGGAAAGCCAAGCCGCTTTATAACTGGATTTAAACATCCTATCAGTAAGTCCTTGAAATTCTTTTAGGTTTTCTTTTTCACGGTTTAAAGCTTTTACAATCCGTACACCCTGGATGTTCTCATTATAAGAACCAGTGATCTTCGAATTCGCCTTTCTAGAGCCTCGAAATTCCACCAAGATTTTTTTTCTAAATTGAACTGCGGTAATAATCATTAACGGGATTACCGCAAAAACGATCAAGGCTAAACGCCAATTGATAATCGCCATAAATATGAATGAAGTGACAATTGAAACTGTTCCCCATGTGATATCTAATAGACCCCAGGTAACCAATTCTGAAACGCGTCCAGTATCCGAGGTGACGCGTGCCATCATGCGACCAACTGCGGTTTGTGAATAAAATGATAAGGATAGTTGTTGCAAATGATTGAAAAGTAATTTGCGCAGATCATATTGCACTCTCTCGCCAAGAATTCCAGCCAAATATATAAAACCAAAAACAGTTGCAGATTGGGCAATAATAAATATGCCATATATCTTTGCAATTCTTAGTATTTGATCAAAATCAGACAACAATATTCCTTTGTCCACGATCTCTTTATTTAAAAATGTAAAATACGAATCGACCAATGAAGCAAGGGCTATGGAAATCATAAACCCAAGTGCCATTCTCCAGTGCGGTTTGATCATACCCAAGATTCGCTTCAATACTGGAGCTGTTAGTTGGGATTCGTAATCTTCTTCTTCAATTTCAATTTCAGGCATTATTTTTCTCCAAATGCTTAAAGCGCATTCGCAATTTCACTTTTAAGTTCATCATCTATTCGAGTCTGAATATCATAGATCTTCCGATAGGTTCCTTCACTGGCTAGCAAGTCTTCGTGAGTACCCATTTGGATGATCTCTCCTTTATCCATGACCAAGATCAAATCAGCAATCATCACAGATTGTATTCTGTGAGCGATTACAAACGTCGTTCGATCTTTCATTAGGCTATTGAGAGATTTTCTGATTTCTGCTTCGGTCTCTGTATCCACAGACGATGTTGAATCATCCAAAATCAATATTTTAGGATTTTTTAACAAGGTACGTGCCACTGCAACTCTTTGTTTTTGTCCACCAGAAAGGGTCACCCCTTTTTCACCCACAACAGTATCGTAGCCTTCAGGGAAGGAAAGGATCACATCATGAACAGAAGCCGCTTTTGAAGCTACAATCATTTCTTCTTCGGTTACCCCTTCCCGAGCTCCATAAGTGATGTTTTCCCTTATCGATCTAGAGAATAAAAATGGTTCTTGTTCAACGATTCCGATCTGACTGCGCATATATTTTCGGGGATAATCTTTTAATTCTCGCCCATCGATCGTTAGGCTCCCTGAAGAATAGTCGTAAAATCTTGGTAACAGATTTACCAAACTCGTCTTTCCAGATCCTGTTGAACCAAGAAGGGCAATAACCTGACCTGGTTTTACACTAAAGTTTATGTTCTTCAGTACTTGCACACCATCGTCATATTCAAAATTTACGTCCTTAAACACTATCTCGCCATTAAGGGGTTCTTTTGGATGGATCTTTCCAGCTAACAATGGTTCGCGTTCTTGTTTGACAATATCCATTACCCGACCATAGGAAACGATACCAGTGGATGTTTGTACAATTAATCTGCCCAAATTACGGATGGGCCAGATCAACCAAACAACCAAACCTACGTAGGCTAAATATGTACCTGTGGTGATTTCTGCATTGATCGCCAAGCTGGATGCATAGACAAACCCGCCTAGTAACTGAAATCCCAATATAATATCTGAGAGAGGCCAAAATAAAGAATGGAGGGAGATATACTTCTTGCCTCTTAGGAATTTTTCCCAATTTGTTTTTTCAAATTTTCCTATTTCATAATCTTGTCGTGCAAAGGCTTTGACTACACGAACACCAGTGAGGTTCTCTTGAAGAGTCGTCGAGAGAATTGCTTCTTGTTCCTGGTATTTTTCGTAGGCAACTTTTATCTTTTTGAAAAACCACAAAGATACCAACAACACAAATGGAATTACAATTACAGAAACCAAACCTAATTTCACATTTAGGCTGAGCAAGGCAATAAAATTTATGGTGAACATGAATATAATTCGTCCCATACCGATCGACTGCTCACCGATAAATCTTCGGAATGCATCCACATCTGAGGTAACTCTTTCAATGAGTTCGCCAGTAGAGGTATTGCCGTGGTAAGCAAAGGACAGTCGTTGGATATGATCGAATAAAAAGTCCCTGAGTCGACGAGCAATATTTTCAGAAGTATATGCAGCCAGGCGCCCCGAAAAATAAGAGAAAGTTCCTTCTATCACAGCGAGCCCAATAAATCCGACGGCAATTAAGATCAAGGTAGATCTTAATGTGCCAAATATGTATTCTCCGTTGGTTAGTACATCATCCGCAAAAAACTTTAGCAGTAAAAAGGTGAATGTTTTTGCCAATGCCGAAAAGGCCAAAGATAATGTTGCCCCAATATAGGGCAATTTATAGTCGGATAATATCCACCAAATCCCCTTTAAATTACTTTTGGATAAAGCTATTCTAAAATCAAATGTATCTATTTTTTTATTTCCTATTCCCATTTAAAATCTCTCCTAAACCGATCCCCAATATTACAAAAAAAAAAGCCACAGCGTTGAATACGCTATGGCCTGAAAGTCAAGAATAAATTAATTCTCTACAAAGAGCTGGCAGTTGGCGCACCCAAAGAATACAGTAAGATACTTGCATTCTCAATTAAATCGATCGTGAAAGTGAATCTGTTCATCGGTACGCCTCCTTTAATAGATTTTGTTGCAGGTAAAAGTTTAGCATGAATAAGAAAAATGTCAAGGATTTTTTTGAAATTGATCCAGATTTAGCAATTTCTTTATCATTTCCTCCACAAAGTGTACAATAACTCCTGATGAAAACAAAGATTGAAAAAGCAAATGGCATAAATGGCACCTTTAACCTGGTTGGTGATAAATCCATATCTCACCGTGCGGCTCTTTTTGCATCTCTTGCAACAGGCAAAAGCACGATCCATAATTTTTTGGACGCGGGTGTCACCCAGGTATTGCTTAAAAACCTCACTAAAGTAGGTGTGGAATGGCATTTACTTGGCAATACTTTAACCGTTGAAGGCAAAGGAATTAATAATCTTAAGGTGCCCTCCGAAGGATTATATTGCGGGAATTCAGCGACAACATTTCGGTTATTAGCAGGAGTGATCGCAGCAGCAGGCATTGAAGCAAAACTAGATGGGTCGGGGGGATTGCGAAAAAGACCAATGAAACGAATATTGGATCCCCTGCAATCCATGGGAGTCCCTGTAAAAGGAACTAAGGACAATACTGCTCCCCTGTATTTCGAAAAAAGAAATTTAATTGATCCACTGGAAGATCAGAGCATTCAATTAAAAGTGGCTAGTGCCCAAGTGAAAACTTGTTTATTGTTAGCAGGTTTAGGGGCCAATTCAGTTTCACTCATCTCGGAACCATCTCAATCTAGAGACCATACTGAACGGATGCTTACATTAATGGGTGCAGAAATTACTAATACTGAAGTAAACCATCAAATTCGACTTGTTCCTCCAGACAATATGCTCTTCAAACCCCTTGAGATCACAATTCCCGGCGATATTTCATCCGCAGCATTTTTAATTGTAGCAGCCCTAATCATTCCTAATTCACATATTCGGATCGAAAATATTGGTTTAAACCCCACCCGCACCGGATTAATCGATGTGCTGATTGAAATGGGCGGTGATATCAAGATCACTGCGGAAAGAGTTGAACACAATGAACCATTGGGGACAATAGAAGTGAGATCATCTGAGCTATTAGGCATCGAAATTAATGGCGATCAAATTGTAAGAATGATTGACGAATTTCCGATATTTGCAATCGCCGCATGTTGTAGCCAGGGGCAAACAATCGTAAAAGATGCAAAAGAACTTAGATACAAAGAGACCGATCGAATATCGGTTCTTTCCGAGGAGCTATTGAAATTAGGGGTAAATATTGAAGAGAAAGCCGATGGATTTGTCATTGAAGGTGGAAAACCCGTAAATGGAGGAGAATGTGATGGACATGGCGATCACAGACTGGCAATGTCCTTAAGCGTATTAGGAACTGTGGCTGATCAACCCATTACGGTTTCTGGAACAGAAATTATTAATGAATCATTTCCAAACTTTTTTGAACTTTTACACTCACTTGGTGTGAAATCTGAAATCGTCAATGAATAATTACAAATTTGGTCTGGTGGGATTTCCTGTTTCCCACAGCTTCTCCCCAATCATCCATCAAGCTGCTTTGGATTCTTTTGGATTGAAGGGCAGTTATCAGTTATTTCCAATAGAGCCATTTCCTGATGGGCAGCAAAAATTAAAAAATCTTTTATCGGAAATTAAAAATAAAAAAATTGTTGGCATTAATATTACCGTTCCCCATAAACAAAACTTACTTTCCCTAGTCGATCAACTTAGCCCAACTGCTGTAGCCATTGGGGCTGTGAATACTGTACATCTTATAGGAAATAGCCTGGTGGGAGACAACACTGATGCCCAGGGATTTTATACTTCCCTAAAAGCTTCAAATTTAATTAATCCTAATAGACCAAAAGTTGCATTAGTTTTGGGAGCTGGAGGATCGGCTCGCGCAGTTATATATGCCCTTGCCAATGAAGGGTGGAAATTATATGTCGCCAGCAGACGCATAGAACAAGCTCAAGAACTAATCAGCTCAATCAATCCCCATCTTCCAAAAAATAATTTAATGTCTGCAATTCAATTTTCTATTATTGAGAATTTAAAAGAAGAATGCCAAATTCTTATTAACACAACTCCTGTAGGAATGCACCCCATTATAAATGAAAACCCTTGGCCCGCTAACTTAGAATATCCCTCGCATTTAAATTTATTTGATCTGATCTACAATCCAAAGAAAACTCAGCTTTCCATATTGGCTGAAAACTCAGGTGCAAGAACCACCAATGGCTTAGGTATGTTGATCGAACAAGCAGCCTTATCTTTTGAACTTTGGACAGGAAAAAGTCCGGACAGGAAAATCTTAACCCAAGCTGTTCACACAATTCTATAAAACCACGGCTATAATACCTTTATGTCAATTCGATATCTTACTTCAGGAGAATCTCACGGCCCTGCCCTAATTGCAATTTTAGATGGTATTCCTGCGGGTTTAAAAATTGATTCAAAGATAATTGACGCCGATCTGATTAGACGCCAACAAGGGTTTGGATCAGGACCCAGGATGAAAATGGAAAGTGATCATGCTGAAATAATTGGGGGGATTATGGCAGGCAATACTCTTGGTTCTCCAATTTCATTAAGGATCAAGAATAAAGACCATGAAAACTGGGTAGGAAAAAGTATCGATCCAATGACTAAGCCAAGACCAGGACATGCGGATCTTACTGCGGCCATTAAGTATAATTACAAAGACTTTCGCCAATCTTTAGAAAGAGCTTCCGCCAGAGAAACAGCCGCACAAGTAGCGGTTGGCGCAATATGCAAACATTATTTATCTCAATTTGGGATTAAGGTGCAGGGTTATGTAACCTCCATCGGGGATGTTCAAGCAAATTTAGGGGATATACCGATTAATCGCAGATCTGAGATAGCCGAAAATAATTCTGTCCGCTGCCCTGATGTTTCGGCAGCAAATAAAATGGAATTAAAAATCAAAGAAACTATTAAGTCCAAGGACACAATTGGGGGAATTATCGAAGTGGCGGTACTTGGGGTTCCGGCTGGTCTTGGATCTCACACCCACGCAGATAAAAAACTTTCTGCAAAATTAGGAGCAGCCATTTTGGGGATTCAGGCAATGAAAGGTGTTGAAATTGGGGCTGCCTTTGAAAACACAAGACAGCCTGGCACCAAGGTGCATGATGCAATATTCCTCGAAAACGACAAGCTAATTCGTAAAACCAATCGTGCTGGCGGAATTGAAGGTGGCATTAGCAACGGAGAACCAATCATAATCCGAGCAGCAATGAAACCTATTGCCACCACTCTCAATCCACAAAAAACAGTGGATGTCGTGAGTGGGATTGAAGAGGATACACAATACGAACGCTCTGATTTTTGCCCCGTGCCGAGAGCTGTGCCTGTGGTAGAGGCCGCAGTTTCGATTGTTATTGCAAATGCCTTGATTGAAAAAATAGGTGGCGATTCACTCTCTGAACAATTGCCACGCTATGAAAAATTAAAAACAAGCAATCTTTCTGATCTGGAGATCGATGGCAAGGAGCATATTTGGTGGCCGGATTAAAACAGTTCATTTATATTTATGGCCCCCCTGGCGTCGGGAAAAGCAGCACAGGAAAAATTTTAGCGGAATCTTTAGAGATTCCTTTTTTCGATCTTGATATTGAGATAGAAAGAAATACAAAAAGAACGATTTCAGATATTTTTAGCAAAGATGGGGAACAGAAATTTAGAAAGATTGAATCTGAAGAATTATACAAATTACTGGACGAAAAATCAGGAGTAATAGCCTTGGGCGGGGGCACATTGTTGAACAGTGACAATCTGAGAAAGTCATCAGCAATGGGACCAATTATTCTATTGTCCGCAGATTCTCAAGTAATTCAAAACAGACTTTCCGCTGATCCAACACCAAGACCTCTATCAATAAATAGTGATATGCTAAATACATTGCTGAATGATAGAAAAAACCATTACGATTCTTTTGAAATGAAATTGGATTCAACAAATTTAAACCCGATCGAAGTAGCATGGGAAATCCAAAAAATGATCGGTCGATATCAGATCACCGGAATGGGGAATCACTATCCCGTTTATGTCCAAGAAAATTGTTTAATGGATATTGGGCAAATATTGGATGAAAAAGCAATCGGAAAAAACATTGCTGTGATCACGGATCAAAATGTGGCTGATTTTTACCAAAACGATGTGCTAGCTTCCTTGGAAAAATGGGGGTTTGATACCTCATTCATTGTCCTTCCCCCTGGAGAAGAAAGTAAAAATATCCATTCTATAACTCGTATTTGGAGAGAATTATTAAATAATAATATTGACCGAAAAAGCACGATTATCGCCCTAGGGGGTGGTGTTATCGGTGATCTGGCAGGGTTCGCCGCTGCCACTTATATGCGCGGGATTGATTGGATCGGTGTACCCACCTCAGTTCTGGCGATGGTAGATTCAAGTTTGGGTGGCAAAACAGGAATCGACCTCCCTGAGGGGAAAAATTTAGCAGGGGCTTTTTATCCTCCCAAAATGGTAATCGTCGATCCAACTGTGATTGCCACACTGCCAACTGTTGAAATTAAAAATGGTTTGGCCGAAGTGATCAAACACGGTATTATTAGCGATCCCGACCTTTTTAAATATTGCGAGAAAGGTCTTGAATATATTAAATCAAATTGGGGACAAATAATTCGCCAAGCCATGGCAGTCAAAGTAAAGATCATCATAGAAGATCCATTTGAAAAGGGAATTAGAGCGACACTAAATTTAGGACATACCATCGGTCATGCAGTAGAATCATTATCTGATTTTTCGATAAGGCATGGGGAAGCGATTGCCATTGGCACCTATCAGGAAGCCCGGATAAGTGAAAACCTAGGATTGGCAGATAAAGGTCTATCTGAAGCAATAAAGGTTTGTTTTTCTTCTCTTGACCTCTCTACTGAAATCCCCAATTTCATTAATCCAAAACAGTTAGCACAATCCATGAAATTTGATAAGAAACGCAAAGACGGAAAACTATTTTTTGCATTACCGAAAGATATTGGTGAGGTTAAAGAGGGTGTTGAAATCGATGATCTAGAAGAATGTATCATAGAAATAATTGAGGGCAAATGAAAATCCTTATCCTGCACGGCCCAAATCTGAATTTACTTGGCACAAGGGAAACAGATATTTACGGTAAATTGAGTCTTGATGATATTAATTCGAAACTAGGGAAAATTGCAAAAAAGCATAATTTTGAGATTACGACCAATCAGTCAAATATTGAAGGGGAATTGGTCAATGCATTACAAGATGCCCAAAAATGGGCAGTCGGTGTTGTCTTCAACCCTGCTGGCTATACGCACACTTCTGTCGCCTTGAGAGATACCATCGCGGCAATTGATATTCCCGTGATCGAAGTCCATTTATCCAATGTTTATGGTCGGGAAGAATTTAGGCATAAATCGCTTATTTCTGGTCATTGTGCCGGGAAAATTACAGGATTTGGCTGGCGATCTTATCTATATGGATTGATGGAAATCATTGAAATAAATTCCGTAAAAGTTTAACAATAATCAAGCTAGACTTTTTTTAGGATAGCTTCAATATCAGGGATTTCCCCAGCTGCCTTCTCTAACATTTCAAAGCCTTTAGTTACTAATTTTTCCAAAGATCCATCATTTTCTATTGTTGGATCTTTTTCATACGCATCCATCCCTTTCAATAGCGACCCCCTCAATCCACTTGCCCGCCTTGCCCAAATAGAATCGGCTGAAAGTCGTTCAAGTCTGGAAATCAATAGTTTCGAAATTTGATAATACTTCCCAGTTGTTACTTTCAATCGATCTCCCAAGGGGTAGTGACTTGGGTTCCTTTTGGATTGATCGCATCCATTACTGGAGTGTATAGTTCAGGAAGAATCTTGCCAGTCGCATATAACAACCCAAAACAACCAGCTAACATCATGTCGCCAAAAGGTGCAGAAAAATATGGACGTAATTTAGAGGTTTGCATCATCGACTGCCGTGGACCTGTGACAGCTACCCCATACGGACCTGATGATATATCAACGGCCTTACCTTGGTGGACAATCGCACCATGACCATGATCCATAAACACATCTTCATGTTGAATGCTGCCATTAGCCAAACTAGTAATTAGCTTATCCATTTTATCCGTGTCCACTAAACCCGTATGGTGCTCAAAAACTCCCTCAATTTTTTGTTTATTCATCCTAAAAGCCAGTGTATGGAAATTTCCGATATTCGCAATCACAGTATGCTCTTTTGCTCGAACCTTAGGATCGAAGCTTGCACCCAGAATTGCTGCTGGAGCTGTATCCATTAGGATGAGCGGTACATCCACATTTTTTGCGGAAGCTCGCACAGATTGCATTCGTGTCATGCTTTCCGGAATATCATTAGAAAGAAAGGCGAAAGTATCCAGCTGATCTTTATTTGAGATTTGATCGGATATATAATCAAAGCGAAATTGGCGATCAGAATATTTTGGGGGTGCATTCCCATGATCAAAAACTGCCACTGCAACTGCGGCGAGATCATTTAATGAAACCTCAAATTCTTGCAAGGCATTGGCGATCGCTGAAAAATCAAAATCTACCAAATCGATTCTTATGATCGAGGAAGACAATCCCGCCACTTCTTCCTCCCCGATTATTTGAATGCCCATCTCTCTGGCTTCATCAAGATCGTCGTCAAAGGATTTGGCAGCCAATGTTGTCGCGAACACGGAATACCCTGCTTTAAGATGATCCTTCGCCGCCCAGTGACTTGGACCTCCCCCCATTGTCACCCCTGTTAAACATATTGCAGACCCAATCTTCGTTGCTTTTTTTATTTTTCGATGGACGATCATTGTTGGAGAGGGTACAACCAATTTAAAACTATTTTCAATATTTAATCTTGTATCAAATAATAAAACATCTTGGGTACCTGTACCTACATCTACTGCAAGAATTTTCATAAAAGATCCTGAATTAACCTTATGTTTATCTGCCTATTGTATAATGACTGCTGGTTTTGTCAAAATACAAATTGTTTTTCATTACCGATAAATTTAATTCTTAATCCTAAGTTTTTACAATTATTACTTTTCTGATAGTTGGCAAAAAGCTAGGATAACCGAAGAGGCTACCAGGTTCATAAATGAATGCAGCAAAGATTATTTCCAAACAATTAAACTTACTTGAAAAAAAGGTATTAGCAACCATAACCCTCCTTGATGAGGGCAATACACTTGCCTTTATTGCTCGCTATCGAAAAGAGATCACCGGGAATCTAGATGAGGAACAAATTCGCCAGATCATCGAAAACCTAAATAGGTTTCGCAAGTTAGAGGATCGACGTAACACGATATTGAATACAATCAAAGATCTTGGAAAACTAGATGGGGCTCTAGAGAAACAAATTATTCATGCCGACAATCTTACTATTCTTGAAGATATCTATCAGCCCTATAAACCAAAACGAAAAACCAAAGCCAGCCAAGGGATAGAATTGGGCTTGCAAGGATTGGCAGATTTGATTGTGGAACAACCTCAATCAAATTTTAAAACCTCACAATACGCAGCCCCTTTTCTAGGAGATAAAGTCGGTTCAGAAATTCAGGCCTGGGAGGGAGCAAGAAATATTGTTTCTGAATTGATCAGTGACCATGCCGGGGTGAGGCAATCGCTGAGGAAAAAAGCAGAGAAATGGGCAGTGCTTCGATCCACAAAGATCAAAAAGGCATCCGATGATAGAGAAGTCTACAGCAGTTATTATTCTTTTGAAATTAAGGTGCAGCATATTCGCCCCCACCAAACTCTTGCCATCAATCGTGGGGAAAAAGAAAAAATCCTTAGAGTAAAAATCGAGATCAATGAAAGAGATTGGCAAGATTCTATCCGATCCCATTTTAATATAAACACATCCTCTCCTCTGGCTATTCATCTAGAAAAGGCAATTGAAGATTCTGCGAATCGATTATTACTTCCCGCTATCGAAAGAGAGATTCGGAAAAAAATAAAAGGAAGTGCCGAGAATCATGCGATCGAAATATTTGCAAAAAATCTTCGTAGTCTTCTCTCTCAGTCACCCTTAAGCGGACACACAATATTGGGTTTAGACCCTGGATATCGTTCAGGTTGTAAAATTGCTGCGATCGATCCAACTGGAATTGTTTTGGACACTGCCACAATATATCCTCATAAACCCCAGATGGAAATGACTCGATCAAAAGACTCGCTCTCAAAAATGATCTCAGATCATCATATATCACTGGTTTGCATCGGTAATGGTACGGCATCAAGAGAATCTGTAAAATTAATTACCGATATGATTAAAGAAAACCATCCCCAATTAAAATATTTGGTTGTGAGCGAAGCAGGAGCAAGTGTATATAGTGCCAGTAAATTAGCCCGCAAGGAATTCCCTGATATGGACGTGTCAATTCGTGGTGCAGTTTCAATCGCCCGCCGAGTTCAGGACCCCCTTGCAGAATTGGTAAAAATAGATCCAAAATCTATTGGCGTTGGTTTATATCAGCATGATGTGGATCAAAAAATGTTATCGGAAAGTTTAAAGTTAGTAGTGGAAAGTGTTGTAAATCAAGTGGGCGTAGATTTATCAACGACTTCTCCAACATTGCTTGCGTATGTGTCGGGAATTGGAGAAAAATTAGCTGCACGAATTGTGGATCATCGGAATAAAAATGGATTATTTCCTAATCGAAAAGCTTTGAAAAATGTTCCTGGTCTTGGGGATAAAGCCTTTGAACAATCTGCGGGATTCATTAGGATCAACAAAGGGAACAACCCTTTGGATGCTTCCGCCATTCACCCTGAAAGTTATTCCATTGCAGAAAAGATATTAATTAATGCTGGAACAAAAATTAATGATTCAATTAACAATAAGAAGCGAGCAATTGAATCGTACCTTAATAAAACAAATACAGATAAGCTAGCATCTGACCTAGAAGTAGGAAAATCGAGTTTGGAAGATATCTTAGAGCAGCTTGTTCAACCGGGCAGAGATCCGAGAGATGAAGAAACCAAACCTTTACTGAAGAGTGAGCTATTATCCATGGAAGACCTTCAGGTTGGCTTGGTTCTAAAAGGAACCATTCGTAACGTGGTAGATTTTGGCGCATTTGTGGATATTGGCGTGAAACAAGATGGCCTAATTCATCGAAGTCAAATTCCTAAAAATACAATATTACAATTAGGCCAAGTATTTGATTTTGAGATCGGACAGGTTGATATCGATCGAGGAAGGATTTCCCTCCGTTGGGTAAAATCTTAACTTTTTACAACGCTATAAAAGAATTTCGTATATATTAATGAAACATTAGGAGCGTTCCTTTGCCAATTTTAGAGAATATTGAATTTTCAATCAGCATCGATTCCATAATTAGATCACAGGGGGCTGATCCTAAAATTATTAGAGAACGAAAACCAATCCTCGTGGATTATGCCAAAGATGCGAGAAAAATTGGGCAACCCCTGCTTGAACCCAAAATATTATTCCAAGAATATGCCGTCGAAAAAATTGGACATGAAAAAATAACATTATCAAATCAGAAATCTTTAAAGGGAAAATTGATAGCCCAACATTTATCGGCTGCTCAAAAGGTGGTTATTATTCTCTTGACCGTCGGAAATAAGATCGAGCATAAAATCAACGAAGCTTTTTCTACTAACCCGGTATTGGGGTTAGCACTTGAAGCAGTTGGGTCCGCATCCACCGAGTCTTTAGCAAATGAAACTTGTAATTATTTCGATAAAAAAGCCCTCGACAATGATCTTGAGACCACTATTCCTTTAAGTCCAGGCATGGTTGGATGGCCTTTACAGGAGGGACAATCCCAAATATTTGATCTGATAAATTCTTCAGAAATAGGTGTTGAATTAACAAACCATTCTCTGATGTCTCCACGCAAAACCCTGTCCTTGGTAATTGGAATGGGAAAAGATCTACAAAACCATGGGGATATGTGCAGTTACTGTGCAATGAATGAAAATTGTAAATATAAAGAACATTATTCTGAATAAAAAAATTTTACTGGGAAATCCCATCAATGATCATGTAAACATTTTATTGACAGATTTTCTATTTATATGTATACTCCAGCAAGTTTGGAAAGCAAAAACTATGAAAAATAATTCTTACAGTGCCTTTTCTTTTTATTTTTATTACGGATTCCAAAATGTGGAAACCGTTGGTGGTGCTTAAGGGATAGAGAATTTGATTGTTTACCCAAATGCGAGACCAACGGTCTCGCATTTTTTGTTTAACTTAGGAGATTGGAAAATGCTTAGAGGTATTCGTGGAGCAACCACGGTGAAATCGAATAGTGAAAATGAAATTCTTGAAGCAACCAAGGAATTATTACTTGCCATTCAGGAGAAAAATCCCAGCCTTCATTCTGAAGATTTAGCAAGTGTAATTTTTTCGGTTACCGAAGATTTGAATAAATCTTTTCCTGCAGTGGCGGCCCGCAACATTGGTTGGAAATTAGTGCCCCTTTTTTCTACTCAGGAAATCCCGGTCCCAGGGAGCCTCAGTCTTTGTATTCGGGTGTTGCTACATTGGAATACCTCCCTCAAACAAAATGAGATCCAGCATATTTATTTAAGAGAAGCAGTCAACCTTAGACCAGACCTTATCCAAAAGACAAATTAAGTAATAAAAAGCAAAAAGGATGAAACGATGATGATTATAATGAAAACAGGTGCAACTCAAGAAGAAATTGACAATATTGTTGCCAGAGTGAAGTCGAACAAATTAAATGCCCACCTTATCACCGGCGAAGAAAGAACAGTCATTGGTGTTGTCGGAGATGGTCGGCCCGTTGAACAAGGTCAATTTGTTCGCATGCCTGGTGTAGATCAAGTCACCCCGATCTCCAGACCGTACAAATTAGCCTCCCGTGAGTTTCATCCTAAAAATACGATTATACAATTGAATGGTTTAGAGATCGGGAGTGATCAGATATTTGTCATTGGTGGTCCCTGCGCAGTAGAAAGTCGGTCACAATTATTAGATGCCGCAGTTAAGATCAAAGAAGCCGGAGGACATGCGCTGCGTGGGGGGGCTTTCAAGCCAAGAACTTCCCCCTACTCATTCCAAGGGATGGGAGAAGAAGGTCTTAAAATATTGGCTGAAGCAAGGGAATTGACTGGCCTCCCGATCATTACTGAAGCCACCTCCCCCGACCTTGTACCAATGATTTCCGAATACACTGATGTCATCCAGATTGGGGCAAGGAATATGCAGAATTATGCATTACTCCAGGCAGTTGGAAAAAGCAACCGCCCCGCGTTACTTAAAAGAGGAATGAGCGCCACGATTAATGATTTCTTGATGGCAGCAGAATATATCCTTTCAAAAGGAAACCCCAATGTAATGCTTTGTGAACGCGGAATACGCACATTCGAGACCGCCACAAGAAATACCACCGACATCAACGCAATACCGGTACTAAAATCACTGACCCACCTACCGGTTGTATTAGACCCAAGCCATAGCACCGGTCATTGGGAATATGTCACTTCCCTAGCACGAGCCGGCATTGCAGCCGGGGCGGATGGATTGATCATTGAAGTTCATCCTAATCCCATCGAAGCCTTGTCTGATGGTGCACAATCTCTAAAACCCAAAAGGTTTAAAGAATTGATTGAGCAAGTAGACGCTATCTCTAAGGCAATTGGCAGGGATTTAGCATCCATTCCAACCAAGGCAATCAACTCAGAGATTATGCAATAAACAAAAATCATGACCGAGAATAATTTATTAACGACTAAAAATATCACAATAATTGGACTGGGTTTAATCGGTGGTTCGATAGCGTTGGCATTGAAAGGCAAATGCAAATCTATCGATGGTGTGGATGTGGACAGAGAAACAATAGAAAAAGCAAAAGAGTTAAATTTATTTGATAATGTTTATAACAATATAAAGGATATAACTCCTGAGACCGATATTATTATTCTTGCCACACCAGTTGAAAAGATTATTGAGATAATCTCTAAGCCAAATGATATTCCCGCCCAAAAGGCGATCATACTAGATGTGGGGTCGAGCAAAGTTGAAATCGTCCAGGCGATGAAAAGACTGCCAAATAGTTTTCAGCCCATTGGTGGTCATCCGATTTCAGGAAAGGAATCTTTATCCATAGATAACGCCGATGCAAAATTATTCATTGGTTCAACATTTGTCTTGACCGCATTAGATAGAACTACCGAAACAACGAAACAATTGGCGAATGAAATAATTGATCACTTGGGGGCAACACCTCTAAAAATGACCCCCGTTGAGCATGATATAGCTCTTGCGGCTACAAGCCATGTACCTTTCTTAACTGCGTCGGCACTCGCGCTTTCTGTTCCCCTTAAGGGAAAACAGCTTATTAGTACCGGATATCGTAGTGCTGCCCGACTGGCCGCGACACCATCATCAATGATGTTAAATGTTTTGCTAAGTAACAAAGAAAATATAATTCCCGCCTTAGAAAAATTTAGAGAAAATCTTAACCATTTCATCGATTTACTGATTGAAGAGGATTCTGTAAATTTAGAGGCAACTTTGGTAAAATGTGCTAGTCAGCATAAGAAATTAATTTCAAATTGACCGGACATTTTCACATGGATAAAATTGATAATAATTTAAAGAGTTATTCCTCTAAACGGCTTGAAAAAGCACCCCCCTATTTTTTCTCTGAACTCGATCAGATCATTTCGAAACTCAAAGAAAATGGAAAAGAGATTATTCGCTTAGATATCGGTTCCCCCGATCTTCCGCCACATCATTCAGTAATTGAAAAACTATATAATGCATCCCAAGACCCAAATACTCATGGCTATCAAAGCCATCTGGGACCAAAAGCCTACAGACAAGCTTGGGCAGGGATGTATAAAAAGGTTTTTAATGTAGACCTCGACCCCGACAAATCCTTAATTCCCCTAACCGGCACTAAAGAGGGTATTTTCCATTTGCAACAAGCTTGCATAGATCCTGGGGATGTAGTCCTGGTTCCCGATCCCCATTACCCCACATATTTAAGGGGCACTCAAATTGCCGGGGGAACCCCATACCTTCTTCCCCTTAAACCTGAAAATAATTTTCTTCCTGATTTGGATGCTATACCTACAGCGATTGCGGAAAAAGCAAAAATCCTTTGGTTAAATTATCCGAATAATCCTACAGGTGCATCCGCACCTTTTTCATTTTTTGAAAAAGCGGTTGCCTTTGGTCATAAATATAACGTACTGATTTGTTCAGATGCTGCCTATACCCAAGTAACATTCAATAATAAACCTACTACCAGCATCTTCCAGGTCTCCGGCGCAAAAGAAGTTGCAGTCGAATTTAATACCTTATCCAAATCACATAATATGGCGGGGTGGCGAATTGGTGTTTTAGCAGGCACGCACCCCATCCTCGACAGCTTCCTCTCCTTAAAATCTAATATCGACAGCGGTCAATTTTTGCCGATTATGCAGGCTGGAATTACAGCATTAAACTTGGATATTGATTGGCTGCAAGAAAGAAATCAGGTGTATAAAAAACGGAGAGATTTGGTTTTATCTTATTTTAAGGACTTTGATTTATCGATCCAAATTCCCGAAGCCGCCATTTACTTATGGGTTCCGATCCCTCCCAAATGGAAATCCAAAGATTTTACTAATGAATTGTTAAATAAAACTGCGGTGAGCATTGCTCCCGGCACGATCTTTGGTGACCAGGGGGAAGGATATGTGCGGATCACACTTAATAAACCAATTGCCATTTTAGAAATTGCAATGCAGAAGATCATTAAATGGTGGGGAAATGACTGAGAAAATAATTGCTTTTCAAGGAGAAAATGGCGCATATAGTGAAGAAGCGGCATTTGAATATTTTGGAAACGATATGAGCACATATCCATGTAAATCTTTTGATAAAGTTTTTGAGGCCGTAAATCAGGGAATAACATCTGTGGGTTTGGTCCCGGTTGAAAATTCATTGGCAGGAAGCATCCACCGGAATTATGATCTCCTATTAAGAAATGATCTCACCATCACCGGTGAATTTCATCTTCGTGTAAAACATTGTTTACTTTGCCTACCAGAAATAGGATTGGAACAGATCAAACAGGTCTATTCGCATCCTCAAGCTTTAGCCCAATGTGAAAATAGTTTAAGCAACTTGGGCCTGGAAGGTATTGTGGAATATGACACAGCCGGCAGTGCGCGACTCATCAAAGAAAATAACGATCAGAAATCTGCCGCTATTGCCTCAAAACACGCGGCTAAAGTATATGGATTAAAAATATTAAAAGAAGGGTTTGAAGATAATCCCAATAATTTCACCCGTTTCTTATCCCTTCAGAAAAAAAACTCTCGCGCGGATGAGAATAAAATTGGGGATCAAAAAACATCCATCGTTTTTAGCCTGAAAAATCGACCGGGCATCTTATATAAAGCCTTAAGCTCATTTGAGAAAAGAGAAATTGATCTTAGCAAAATTGAATCGAGACCGTTGATTGGTAAACTTTGGGAATATTATTTTTATATAGATTTTATCGGCCATAAGTCAGATCCAAATTGCCAAGAGGCAATCGAAGAGTTGGAAGAAAATTCAAATTTTTTTAGAATTCTTGGTTCGTACCCTCGCCACAAAATCGATTGAGCAATAATATACCAATTCGTCACAATACTTTATTGCATCAGGTCATTACCCCATTCATCTCAGATCACAGAAAATTGTATATTATTAGGAATATAAAGTTATATAATATATTCATTGAGGAATTTTCTTTATGAATAAGGTGCCAGCTACAATTGAAAAATTGAATTTAGACGATTCATTACATTTGCTGTTTCCCGCAGAGTCTATTGAATGGCTTAATAAAAAGCCAGATCAATATATAAATTTTAAGTGGATCTCCCTCCACCCTGAACAACTTGAAAAAGGAGATCTACTCCTCTTGAAAGCCACCAACATTAGAACAAAAACTATTAAATCAGCAATTTCTGCAGGGGCAGTTGCTATATTAATATTGGGTCCCCATAAAATAAATATACAAATTTCCGAAGAGATCCCGATTATTAATATTACTAATTATGAAGATATTCGAGATGTGCAAAGGGAATTTATTAAATTATTGACCAATAAAAATGCCACACTCAACGAGCGAAAATTACAAATCCAGAATCAACTTACTAAATTAGCAGCAGAAGGGGAAATGTTGGATGGAATTGCCAGAGCCATGGTGGATATTGCCAGTCATGGCATTTTAATTCATGACAAAAGATTGAATATCCTATCCTCTGTGCCCTCACCAGATCTGCGAGAAGCATGGACGGATATCGCCCTCCTTTTCAGTCAACAGGAGAATTTACCTGCCCGCTTACAAGATCGGCAACAAGCTGGTGAAACAAATTTTGAAATTTTACAAGATATTACCGGGGGTTTATCTAGAATTATCGTCCCAATTATTGTCGGCAATGTCGCCAGAGGATACCTTTCTGTGATTGGGATGGAAGGGACTTTAGATACCTTGGATACTCTAGTTGCTGAAGAAGGTTCGAGAACTTGTGCAATCATCATGTCTCGCACAAAGGCAGTGAGAGAAACCGAAAAGAAATTGCAAAGCGATTTATTATCTGCATTATTACAGGATGATCTTTCTCCTCGCGACGCCAGCTTATGGGTCGAAGCAATAGGATTAGATCAGTCACAGGCACATGCAGCCCTACAATTTGTATGGGATTCAGCCACCCCTCCTTCCAGGAGAAGACTAGAAACCCTAATCAGCGGTGCAGTGATCGAATTAGATGCAAAGGTTATATTGCACCCTGCTGGAGAATCCGTGGTTTGTTTTTGCCAAAATCCCATTGAGGACAACAAAGCTTCTTTGGCTGTCAAACTAGGAAAAAAAGTAATTGAACTTGCTCAGATTGAATATACGGACATAAAAGTTCGCTGTGGAATCGGTTCACCCGTTAAAGATATTAATAAGTGGCATATTTCTTTTAAAGAAGCTGGCCTTGCTTTAGAAATGGCAACAAAACTAAAAGAACAAAAACCATATTATTATCCCGATCTATCTGTTTATAGACTATTGTTACTTTTAGAAAATAATCCAGAATTAAACTATTTCATAAAAGATGTCTTAGGTTCCCTCCTCACCGAGCACAAAAAAGATAATCTAATAGAAACACTTGAAGCTTATTTTAAAAATAATGCCAATTTATCTAAAACCGCAAAGGCACTATTCATTCATAGAAATACACTCGCATATCGGATCAACAAGATAAAAACTATTACGGGAATGGACTTGTACAATCCCGAAACCGCCCTAGCGGTGAACCTGGCATTAAAGATTTATCGAATTTCTCCCAATATTGACTGATTATTGACATATTTTAGTATATATCATAAAATACTAGTGCATCTTGCACAATTTTCTAGGCAATTCATTGTGCTCTTTGCCATGGACTTTTTATAGCGCCACTTGTAAACTATCTACAGTAATTATGGTTATGAAAGACCATAGAGGATTTATTCCTCACAGAAAAAGGAAACAGTTTTAATGATTTTTACATATGCATTGTTTATTATTTTAGTCCTTGGATTGGTTCTTATTATTGAAATTAAGAACCCTCATTCCACTTGGGCAACTCGGCCGATAAAGATCAATCGCCAACGCAGAAAATAAAAGCTACTGAAATTCCAGAGCTGCCCAAAAATTGGGCAGCTCTTTTTTTGTATAAGGAGAAAATATGAAGACCGGAGATACACTCGAAAAAAAGAAACTGGTTCGGACACTTGAAGATATACCCCTATTTCCGTATAGTCACGTGCGCATGGAAAATGAACGTGGCGAACATGACAGCATTGAAGCCGCTCAATTCGATTTTGTAAAGGAAGCTGGGCAGCCAAACCAACCCACTCCCTTAAAGAAAAAAGACAGCTAATCACCTGGAAAATAACTATGCGTTCTGATCAGATCAAAAAAGGATATGAAAGAGCTCCCCACAGAGCACTTCTCAAAGCCACTGGTGTAAAAGACGAAGATTTTTCAAAACCTTTTATTGCAGTGGTGAATTCATATATAGATATCATCCCTGGGCATGTTCACCTACAATCTTTTGGCAAGATTGTCAAAGATGCTGTTAGAGAAGCCGGAGGTGTACCCTTCGAATTTAATACGATCGGTGTCGATGATGGTATCGCAATGGGTCATTCTGGGATGAAATTTAGCCTTCCGTCCCGAGAAATTATTGCGGATAGTGTGGAGACGATGATCGAGGCGCATTGTTTTGATGCCATGATCTGCATCACCAATTGCGATAAGATCGTACCAGGCATGGTGATGGGTGCCCTCAGAGTTAATATTCCAACTATTTTTGTTTCGGGCGGTCCAATGGAAGCGGGAAAAACACCGGATGGAGAAATTGTGGATCTGATCTCCGTTTTTGAGGGAGTCGGGGCTTTCCAAGCTGGCGAAATTGATGAAGAGAGATTAAAGGTTTTAGAAGACTTTAGCTGCCCCACCTGTGGATCATGCTCTGGGATGTTTACAGCCAATTCAATGAATTGCCTCCTCGAAGTATTGGGACTGGCCTTGCCCTATAACGGTTCAGCTTTGGCTACAAGTGAAGAACGAAAAACGCTTGTTCATAAATCTGCTCAACAAATTCTAAACCTAATTGATCTAGATCTAAAACCAAAAGATCTCGTTACAAAACAATCTATAGATGATGCTTTTGCCTTGGATATGGCGATGGGCGGAAGTACGAATACCGTATTACATACGCTGGCCTTCGCTCACGAAGCTGGCATAGAGTATTCATTAGAACGAATTAACGAAATCGCTGACCGCGTCCCTCATCTTTGCAAGGTCAGCCCATCTGGAAAATGGCATATGGAAGATGTGCACCGCGCCGGTGGCGTGCCTGCGATTCTTAATGAAATTAACCGCTTGGAGGATTCATTAAATTTAGATCGAATGTCTGTCTCTGGAAAGACACTAAAAGAGTCTATTCTAGGATTGGAAATTCTTGATCACGACGTTGTTCATTCTATCGATAACCCTCATTCAGCTAAGGGGGGTCTTGCGGTAGTGTTTGGAAATTTAGCTCCACAAGGCGGCATTATTAAAACTGGGGGCGTTGCTCCCTCAATGAAGAATCATAGCGGACCCGCCCGCATTTATGAAAACCAGGATGAAGCCATCGCGGGGATATTAAATCATGAGGTTCAGGCTGGAGAAGTGGTCGTCATCCGTTACGAAGGTCCCCAAGGTGGACCTGGTATGCAGGAAATGCTCTCCCCCACTTCAGCGATCATGGGCATGGGTTTGGGCGAAAAAGTTGCCCTGATCACAGATGGGCGCTTTTCTGGGGGCACCAGAGGGGCTTGCATAGGGCATATAAGTCCAGAAGCAGCTGCCCGAGGTCCTATCGCAGCAATTGAAGAAGGCGACACAATAGAAATTGATCTTGATAATCGATCGATCAACCTAAAGTTGAGTGATGAAGAGATCAAGGCTCGTTTGGATGCTTTACCTGAATTTAAATCAAATATTAGTAGCTCATGGCTCAATCGCTATTCAAGAATGGTGTCTAGCGCAAACCAGGGTGCAGTGCTTTTATAAAAGGAAGAATGGAGAAGAAACGTATGAAAAAAACTGGTGCTCAGATCGTAAATGAATGCTTAGTACTCGAAGGTGTAAAAGTGGTATTTGGATACCCAGGCGGAGCGATCATGCCCGTGCATGATGCGATGTTAGATTATCCAATTCATCATGTTCTCACCCGCCATGAGCAGGGGGCGGTGTTTGCCGCTGATGGTTATGCGCGTACAACTGGTGATGTCGGTGTTTGTATCGCCACATCCGGACCCGGTGCAACTAACTTAGTTACAGGGATTGCAACCGCAATGATGGATTCCTCTCCGGTGATTTGTATTACCGGCCAAGTGGCCGCCCACCTAATTGGCGGTGATGCTTTTCAAGAAGTCGATGTCACGGGCATTACCTTGCCGATCACGAAGCATAATTATTTAGTTACCAGCGCCGATCAATTGGCTGAGGTCTTCAAAGAGGCGTTCTTTATCGCACGTAGTGGAAGACCAGGACCAGTGTTAATTGATATATGTAAAAACGCTCAAGTCGAAGAAGTCGAATTTGAATATCCGGAAGAAATAACCCTCCCTGGCTATAAACCCCCCAAGCATGCAGATATTAATTTATTGGAAGATGCAGCAAAAATGATTGAGGAAGCCAAACGCCCCGTGATCTTGGCGGGACATGGGGTACTCATGTCTGGGGCAATGGAAGATCTTCGCTTATTTGCCGAAAAGACCCAAACTCCAGTTGCGATGACCTTATTAGGTTTAGGTTCCCTCCCTGCTTCTCATCCATACAATCTGGGCATGATGGGCATGCATGGAGAAGCATATTGCAATCAAGCCATTCAGAATTCGGATCTTTTATTAGCTTTTGGGATGCGCTTTGACGATCGTGTGACCGGTCATTTGAGAACCTATGCCCCACGTGCTCGGAAAATCCATGTGGAAATTGACCCCTCTGAGATCGACAAAAATGTACAGGTCGATGTGCCTTTAGTTGGGGATCTCAAAACAGTATTAGAAGATATAACGCCAATTGTTTCCCCCAAAGATAACGAGGAATGGCTCGACCAGATCAAAGAATGGCGAGAAGAAACAGAAGCAAGAGATATATTATCTTGGCCTGATGAAGAAAAATTACATTCAGCCCATGTCATCCGTGATTTTTGGAAAAAGACCGGTGGAGATTCGATTGTAACCACAGGTGTAGGCCAACATCAAATGTGGGCAGCCCAATATTATCAATTTGAGCAACCTTATAAGTTCATTACCTCTGGTGGTGCTGGCACAATGGGCTTTGGTTTGCCCTCTGCATTGGGTGCATGGTTTGCAAACCCTGAAAAAGAAGTGTGGACAGTGGAGGGGGACGGAAGTTTTCAAATGTCCCTCAACGAATTAGCCACGGTGGTCCAAGAAGGCGCAAATATTAAGATCCTATTGATCAATAATAGCTTTTTGGGGATGGTTCGCCAATGGCAGGAATTCTTTTTTGACAAACGCTATGCTGCCACGCCGATCACCGGCCCAGATTTCGTAAAACTAGCAGAATCCTACGGCATTCCAGCAAAACGAGTGACCAAAAGTGAAGATATGGAAAATGCGATTGAATTTGCACAAAGCACTCCAGGACCTGTATTAATTGAATACCAAGTAGAACAAGAAGAATCTGTTTATCCCATGGTTCCTGCAGGTGCAGCTTTAGATGAGATGATCCGAAGACCGATAACCCGAAAGAAAGCTAGTTCATAAGTGTAACTGCAAGTAAAAGAGGAAGAAATTATGCAACATACATTAATTGCTAAAGTAGAAAACAAACCAGGTGTCCTGAATAGAGTAGCTTCTTTATTTAGGCGTCGTAACTTCAATATAGAATCCTTGAACGTCGGCCAGACAGAGAATCCAGATATCTCTCGCATGACCATCGTTGTAGAAAGTAAAAGTACGGACGCCAAAATTGTAGAAGCAAATTTATATAAATTAGTCAATGTCATCGATGTGCAGGACCTGACCAATCAACCCACGGTGACCAGAGATCTCGCATTGATTAAGGTGAAGGTAGATGCGATAAAACGTGTGGAAGTTGTCAATCTTGCCAATATTTTTAGGGCAAAAATTGTCGATGTTGCTTCTGATTCCGTGATCGTTGAGATTGCCGGCACAGAAGAAAAAATTGAAGGTCTCGTAGAACTTCTCAGCCCCTTCGGGATTCTAGAAATGGTTCGAACAGGCCAAGTTGCAATGTTGCGAGGAGATTCTCCCGGCGTAAGGCATACACCCGGTGCAAACGGCAATCAATCAAATAACCATAAAAATACAAAGGTGAATTAAGAATGGCAATAATTTATTATGCTCCAGACGTAAATACGGAATTGATCAAGGACAAAAAGGTTGCAGTAATTGGCTATGGCTCTCAGGGACACGCACACACATTAAACCTAAAAGACAGTGGGATTGATGTAAAAGTTGGCTTACGGGAAAACAGTAAATCAAAGCAAAAAGCGGAAGCAGATGGTGTCGAGGTACTGTCGGTAGCAGAAGCCACAAAATGGGCAGATATCATTATGGTGCTCGCGCCAGATACTGCACAACCCGATATTTATAACGAGCAAATTTTACCGAACCTAGAGTCTGGGAAAACCTTGATGTTCGCGCATGGGTTTAATATTCGATTTGATACGATCAAACCTCCTGCAAATGTAGATGTAAGTATGATCGCCCCAAAAGCTCCCGGTCACAGAGTTCGTGAAGTATTTGAAGCAGGTGGAGGAACCCCCTCATTGATGGCAGTTCACCAAGATGCCAGCGGCAATGCCAAAGAAATGGCATTGTCTTATGCACATGCAATCGGTGCCACAAGAGCTGGCGTGCTGGAAACAACTTTCTCAGAAGAAACCGAGACCGATCTATTTGGAGAGCAAGCTGTTTTATGTGGGGGTGTTTCTGAATTGGTCAAAGCAGGATTTGACACATTAGTTAATGCTGGATATCAACCGGAGATTGCCTATTTTGAGTGTATGCACGAACTCAAATTGATCGTCGATCTGATGTATCGTGGCGGTCTGAATTATATGCGCTACTCTGTCTCCGACACTGCCGAGCATGGTGATTATACTGGCGGCCCCAAGATCATCACTGAAGAAACCAAAGATGCGATGAAAAATATTCTGTCGGACATTCAAGAGGGTCGTTACGCCCAAGGATGGATCGACGAAAATGCAAATGGCCGTCCTTGGTTCAATGAAATTCGAAAATCAGAGCAGGAACAAACCTTAGAAAAAGTTGGGGCTGACCTACGCGACATGATGCCCTTTATCGACCCTGTCAGGATCAAACCTGGGGAGTAACTCATGACTAATGATAATTATGTAAAAATCTTTGATACCACGCTAAGAGATGGGGAACAATCCCCCGGAGCCACCCTAACCTCAGCTGAAAAACTTGAGATCGCCCGTGCACTGGCAAGATTAGGTGTAGACGTGATCGAAGCAGGATTTCCTGCAGCTTCCCCGGATGATCTCGAAGCCGTTCAGCAAATCTCTAAAGAAATTGGAAATACTAAATCCGGTTCAGCACCGATTATTTGTGGTCTCGCACGTGCAAATAAAGGGGATATTGACGCCGCCTGGGAAGGCGTACAGCATGCACAAAATCCCCGAATCCATACTTTTTTAGCCACCTCACCGATCCATATGAAATACAAATTGAAGATGGACCCCGAGGAAGTAGTAGAAAAGGTTAAAGAAATGGTTGCCTATGCGAAACAATATTGCGAGGACGTCGAATTCTCCCCCGAAGATGCGGGACGTAGTGACCATGATTTCCTCTATTTAGTTCTCGGGGAAGCGATCAAAGCGGGCGCAACAACTCTGAACATTCCCGATACGGTCGGTTACACCACCCCCAAGGAATTTGGCGCCTTGATCGAAGGCATTATCGAGCACACTCCTGGAATTGAAAATACGATCCTATCCGTACATTGTCATGATGATTTGGGTTTAGCGACTGCCAATGCTTTAGCCGGTATTCAGGCTGGAGCACGTCAGGCAGAAGTCACCATAAATGGTATCGGAGAGAGGGCTGGCAACACTTCCTTAGAAGAAGTCGTCATGGCAATTAGAACCAGGCGTCAAATCTACAATCTTGAAACTGGAATTGACACCACCCTACTCACCCGAACCAGCCGCATGGTTTCAAACTATACTGGCATTGTGGTGCAGCCGAATAAGGCGATCGTAGGTGCAAACGCATTTGCCCATGAAGCGGGCATTCATCAAGACGGCATGCTAAAAAATCAAAACACCTATGAAATTATGGAACCAGCTATGGTTGGTTTAAGTAACTCAAAATTAGTCCTCGGCAAACATTCTGGACGACATGCATTCAAAGCTCATCTCGAAGAAATGGGCTATGACCTTTCAAACGACGATTTGAATATATCTTTCAAACGTTTCAAAGATGTGGCGGATCGAAAAAAAGTGATCACAGATATTGATTTGGAGGCTTTGATTGCCGATCAAATCGCACAACCCCTGGAAATCTACAGTTTAGATGGGTTACAGGTGAGTTGTGGCACCATGGGTTTACCCACCGCAACGGTAAGGCTTTTTGGCCCTGATGGTGAGCTTCATGTGCAGGCGGCAGTAGGGACAGGTCCCGTAGACGCAACTTTTAGTGCGATCGATCAAATTGTGGATGTGCCCAATACCCTATTAGAATTCAGTGTCAATGCGATCACCGAAGGCATTGATGCCATGGGAGAAGTTTCCGTTCGTCTTGAAGCCGAAAATGGCTCAATCCCTAAAAGAAAATCCCCCCAAAGCAACTTTTTTCAAACCCGCACATTTGGTGGGCATGGCGTTGACCCCGATATTATTGTTGCATGTGCCAAATCCTATTTATCTGCCCTGAACAAGCTTTTATTGGCAACCGGAAAATTTGAAGAATCCAGTATTGAATTTGTGAAGGTGGCCTAATTTAATGGGAAACGCTGAAAATCCAAAAACATTATTTGAAAAAGTATGGGATCGCCATATCGTTTCTGAAGAAAGCGACTCCCCCACTGTGCTTTATATCGATCTTCATCTAATTCATGAAGTCACCTCTCCCCAAGCCTTTTCTGGTTTGCGACAACGGGGAATAAAAGTTCGTCGTCCCGATAAAACATTGGGGGTAATGGACCACTCAACACCCACCAAAAGTCTATTAGAATCCGACATTGTGGATCAAATGTCAAAAATTCAAATGGATCAAATGGCTGTTAATTGTAAAGATTTCGGCATCAAACTTTACGAATTTGGTTCTCCTGATAACGGTATCGTGCATGTTGTTGCCCCAGAAAAAGGTGTTTCTCATCCTGGCATGACGATTGTTTGTGGGGACAGCCATACCTCCACCCATGGGGCATTTGGCGCCCTAGCCTTTGGCATCGGCACTAGTGAAGTTGAACATGTTTTAGGGAGTCAGTGTTTATTGCAATATAAACCTAAAACATACGAAGTACGGGTGGAAGGAAAACTTGGCAAGGGTGTAACAGCCAAAGACATCATTCTTTCTCTTATCGCTAAAATCGGTACGGGGGGTGGTACCGGCCATGTATTTGAATTTACTGGGTCAGCAATCCGATCTCTATCTATGGAAGAACGAATGACAATTTGTAATATGTCGATTGAAGGTGGCGCTCGAGCTGGAATGGTGGCGCCTGATCAAACCACCTTCGATTATTTGCAGGACAAGCAATTTTCTCCGAAAGGAAAAGATTGGGATGAAGCTGTTGAGGTTTGGAAATCATTGACGACAGATGAAGGTGCGATTTACGATGCTCAGGTGATATTGAATGCAAATAAAATTGAACCGATGGTCACGTATGGCACCAACCCTGGCATGGGGATGCAAATCACGGAATCTATTCCAGATCTGGTCACAATATCTGATCCAGATAGCCGAGTTTCCGCCCAGAAAGCATTGGATTATATGGGAATTACAGCAGGGAATAAAATTATGGGACATCCCATAGATGTCGTCTTCCTCGGTAGCTGCACGAATTCTCGTATCTCCGATTTGCGACAAGCCGCCGAAATTCTAAAAGGCAGAAAGGTAGCGGATCGCGTGCGTATGTTGGTTGTACCTGGTTCCCAGATGATAAAAAAACAAGCTGAAGCAGAAGGCCTGGACATTATATTCAAAGAATCGGGAGCAGAATGGCGGGAAGCAGGTTGCTCAATGTGCTTGGCAATGAACGGTGATCAATTATCCCCAGGGCAATATGCGATCAGCACCAGTAACCGAAATTTTGAAGGGAGACAAGGAAAAGGCGGACGCACCTTTTTAGCATCCCCCCTCACTGCAGCCGCCTCTGCAATTGAAGGCAAGGTTTCAGATGCTCGGAGTTACCTCTAAGGAACAATATGACTAATTATAAAAAGATCACCTCGAAAATGATCCCCCTTCCCCGAAATAATATTGATACAGACCAAATTATTCCAGCAAGGTATTTGAAAGCAGTTGATAAAATCAGTGTTACTGAGGGCTTATTCGCAGATTGGCGGTTCGATTCAACTGGGTCTCCTAACCCAGAATTCATCATGAACCAATCCATTTATCAGGATGCCCAAATCTTATTGGCAGGCGACAATTTTGGATGTGGCTCTTCCCGCGAGCACGCCCCCTGGGCCATCACAGGTAATGGCATAAAAGCAGTCATTAGCACCTCCTTCGCAGATATATTTAGAAACAATGCATTAAAGAATAATCTTTTGCCAATCACGGTTGATCCTGAAATTTACAAATCGATGTTGGATCTTTGCGAAGAAGCTCCAGAGGCAACTATAAGCATAGACTTAGAAAGCCAAATTGTTTTCTTACCTGGAGGACAGGACTTTGAATTCCAAATTGAGCCATTTGCAAAAAAATGTTTACTCAACGGAGTCGATCAATTAGGGTATATCCTATCCTTCGAAGATCAGATCACTGAATACGAAAAATCAAACAAATCTTTATTGATTCAATAATCCTTTAAGAAATTGGAACAAAAAGCCTTATGAAAATATTTACATACGATACGACATTAAGAGACGGAACACAAAGAGAGGGGATTTCCTTATCCTGCAACGACAAATTACGAATTGCGCAAAGGTTGGATGACATCGGGATTGATTATATAGAGGGAGGTTGGCCCGGCTCAAATCCAAAGGATGTTGAATTTTTTGAAAGGCTGGATGAGCTTGATCTTAAGCATGCCAAGATTGCATCTTTTGGATCAACATGCCGAACAGGGGCTGACCCAAAAGATGATCAAAATATCAAAGCTCTTTTGGATTCCAATACCCCTGTTTGCACAGTAGTTGGAAAAACTTGGACCTTGCATGTGACCGATGTCCTTCAAACCACACTAGAAGAAAACCTTCGTATTATTAATGAAAGTGTGCAATACCTTAGTGATCAAGGCCGAGAAGTTATCTATGATGCTGAACATTTCTTTGATGGCTATAAAGCTGATCCAGATTACTCTCTCCAAACACTCAAGGCTGCCATCGATGGTGGTGCTGAGATAGTTGTGCTTTGTGATACCAATGGGGGAAGCCTGCCACATCAGGTTTCAGAGATCGTTACCCAAATTAAAAATAACCTTCCAGATGCCAATATCGGTGTTCATACCCATAACGATGGGGAATGTGCGGTAGCAAATACTTTGGTCGGTGTTCAAGCTGGAGCAGTTCATGTCCAGGGAACGATCAATGGGTACGGCGAAAGATGTGGAAATGCTAACCTTTGCAGTATTATTCCGAATTTAGAGATCAAATTGGGTCATACTTGCTTACCAGAGGGGAATCTTACCCAATTATTTGACCTTTCTCATTTTGTGGCTGAGATCGCAAATCTAGCCCCAGATGATCATATCGCCTTTGTAGGCAACAGTGCTTTCGCACATAAGGGTGGGATTCATGTGGCTGCAATGCGCAGAAATATTCTTAGCTATCAGCACATTGATCCTGAACTTGTCGGCAACCAAATGAGGACTGTTGTCTCAGAATTATCTGGTCGGGGAAACTTGTTCAGCAAAGCAGACGAATTTGATATCTCAGTAGAAAATAAAGATCACCTCAGTGAAATTCTTGAACAAATAAAGATATTAGAATCTCGCGGCTTCTCGTTCGAATCTGCCGAAGCCTCTATCGCGCTCATGCTCCACCGCAAAAAAGAGGGATACAAAGCACCCTTTGAATTGATTGATTTTTCGGCAACCGTTGAAAACAGAGAAGGCCGGGGAGTATTTGCTGAGGCTATGGTGAAGATTAGGGTTAACGATGAAGTGATCCACACCATTGCTGAAGGAAATGGCCCCGTAAATGCTTTGGACTCTGCATTAAGAAAAGGATTGATTCCAATATATCCTAGATTAAAAGAATTTCAACTTGCAGACTATAAAGTCAGGATCATTGATGGTAGCAATGGCACGGCGTCGATCACCCGCGTATTAATCGACACTCAAAATGGACATAAACGCTGGAGTACCGTTGGAGCCAGCGCAAATATAATCGAAGCCAGTTGGCTTGCCCTGGTTGACAGCATGGAATATGGACTCTCAAAATTATGAAAGCAAAAATTGTAATATTACCTGGGGATGGCATTGGACCAGAAGTTATAAAAGTATCTCAAAACATCCTTGAGAAAATCGCTAATATATATGACCATCAATTTGAGTTTGAGGAACACTTAATTGGTGGCTGCGCCATTGACAAAAAACAAAATCCATTACCTAAGGAAACCCTAAAAGCTTGTTTAGAAGCAGATGCAGTGCTATTAGGCGCTGTAGGGGGCCCAAAATGGGATGATCCTACAGCAAAAATTAGACCTGAACAAGGATTATTAGGTCTAAGAAAGCAATTAGATCTTTTCGCTAATTTACGCCCCATTAAACCCCACCCCGACTTAATATCAGCTTCACCATTAAAAAAAGAAAAATTGGCTGGGGTAGATTTCATTGTTGTGCGTGAGCTAACGGGCGGTATATATTTTGGTCAGCCAAGTGAGCGAAAAGTAGTTAACGGTCAACTTCAATCCTTAGACACAATGGTATATAACGAAAGCGAAATTGAAAGAGTAGCCCAGCTAGCATTTAATCTAGCTAGGGAACGTGGAGGCAAACTCACTTCTGTGGACAAAGCCAATGTGCTAGAAAGTTCCAGACTTTGGCGTGAAGTAGTTACAAAGGTAGCAATAAACCACCAAGATATTGATCTTGAACATTTATTGGTTGATGCTGCCGCGATGCATCTCCTCACCCGCCCCGCCAGCTTTAACGTAATCGTCACCGCAAATTTATTTGGGGACATTCTTACAGATGAGGCATCCATATTGACAGGATCGCTTGGAAACCTCCCCTCTGCATCCCTTGGCAATCAATTAAATTCACTAGGGTTGCCAAGGGGAGTGTACGAACCCATTCATGGTTCAGCCCCTGACATTGCGGGTCTTGGCATAGCAAATCCGATCGGAATGGTTCTTTCTACCGCAATGATGTTAAGATATTCTTTAGGCTTAGAATCTGAAGCAAAAGCAATCGAAAAGGTCATTGATGGGGTGTTGGCTGCGGGATATCGTACAGCCGATCTGGTTGAGGATCGAGAATCGGGAATGCGCACTGAAGTCCTCAGTAAACATATTATTGACCGATTAAATTTGTAATTATTCAAGAAACAATATTTTCAAAAAAAACAAGCTAAACTGTTGGCTTGTTTTTTTATTTCTTCAAAATTCCCCTTAAAATCAAGAATATCTAAAACAGAAAAAACCCTGGTATCATTTACAACTATGAATACTCGAAACAATGAAGAAATCCCAATCTTTGTAAATCAGGATGTATTAAATGAGAAATAAAAACCTAGTAATCATTCTGTTTACCCTGGGTATTCTATTAATTGGTTTAACCGCATGCCAAACCATTACGCCCCCAGAATATATCCCCCCGGATGATCTGACTTCGGAAAAAATCTCTTATTATGAACAAGGAATGATCGAATTATATCCAGATGATCTCCCCCTTTTGTATCTCCCTGATGATCCTACTCAATACGAATTGGGTGATTTCAACTATTATCAAATTTGTGTTGCCTGCCATGGGAATTGGGGGCAAGGATTAACCGATGATTGGCGTGAAAAGGGTTTTTTGGAAGATATGAATTGTTGGACTTCCAAATGCCATGGCTCCAATCATCCCCCCCAAGGATTCACCTTCCCAAGAGAAGTTCCACCTCTATTGGGCGAGAATGCGCTTACCGGATACAACAGTGCAAGACAACTAGAGATTGTAATACGCACCACTATGCCCTGGTGGGATCCCGGCCAATTATCTGATGAGGTTTCCATGGCGATCACGGCCTATTTAATGCGGAACCGTGGGGAAATCCCCGAAGGCTTGATAATAACAGATGATAATATCAGTGATTATCCAATCAACCCAGAACCAACTAAGCCAATATTTTGGATTACTATTGGCGGTTCAATAATTCTCATAATATTAGTCACCATCCTAATAATTAAAAAACAAAAAAGGAATAAATCGGATATACAAGATTAATTGAAAACCAATTCGTATCAAAAAAGCCCTCTTGCTTGAGGGCTTTTAATTTTATGATCAATAATTGGACTTGTTAATTGTTACCTATTAAAACAATTATTTTGTTCCACGCATTCTTGGATCGAGAATATCTCTAAGCGCATCGCCTACCAAATTCCATGCTAGCACAAATAATAATATTGCCAACCCTGGATAAACCACGATATGTGCGTATTGATCCAAAGATGGAATCCAGTTTCGAGCGAAACTGATCATTTGGCCCCAGTCTGCATACCCTCTCTGTGCGCCTAAACCTAGGAAGCTTAGGGCGGCAAAGGTAAGCACATAAGAACCAATATTCATTGATGCGATAACCAACACTGGGAAAATGGCATTTGGCATCAAATGACGGAATAAGATTCTAAGATTCTTTGCCCCAATGGTTTCAGCAGCTAAAGCATATTCATAATTCTTTACTGTCAGAATATTGCCGCGCGTAACCCTTGCGATCGTCATCCAACCAAACATAATGATCGAAATCATACCGGTTAGAATTGTTAATTGAATAGGATTGATCTTTTCCGCTAAACTATGACCAAAAGTCAGTAAAGCTAGAATTTTAGCGGAATATATTAATGCACCCGCCTCACCACGCCCATAAACAGCTTGAAGCACTGATGTAAGCGTAATTGCCGTTAATAAAAATGGGAACGTTTGGAAAATTTCCGTAATTCTCATTAACACTTCATCAAGCCAACCACCATAATATGCGGCCACAGATCCCACCATAATACCCATTAAGGTAGTGAATAGTGTAATTACGACACCGATACGGAATGCTGTTCGTGACCCCCAAATAATCCCATAAAAAATATCATATTGCCCTTCGGTGGTCCCCAAAATATGTTCTTCACTAGGAGGAACAGGAATAGCACTAAAGCCATCCCTGGGGATCATATATGGATCACGGGATTTCTCTGGCACAGGGGCAAATACAGGTGCCCAAATTGCCATAATTACAAATGCCAAAAGAAGCAATAAGCCAATTAAAGCTATAGGATTTTTAATTAATTTTTTGAATATATATCCAAGTGTCATAGGGTGGTAACCTCAAAAGGTGATATGTAAATCGTCGTCAGCACTCTTCTAGTCCAATCGAATTCTTGGATCAACGATACTATATAGCACGTCAACGACCAAGTTTCCTACTATCAAAATCATGCTTGAGAATAACGTTAGACCTAAAACGGAAACAACATCAAGCGCAACGGCAGCTTGAGCCAAGAATGACCCAATGCCTTTGATATTGAAAATAGTCTCTGTGATCACAACACCATTAAACAAGCCGATCAATGTCAACCCACCCACTGTAATTACAGGGATGAGCGCATTAGGCACAGCGTGTCGTGAGATAACTTTACTTTCTGGCAAACCCTTTGCTCGGGCAGTAGTAATATAATCCTGGCGAAGAGTGTCAAGCATTGATGACCGAGTGACTCTTAGAAGGAAAGCC
>SWCD01020676.1_pt1 | contig 43503 bp, 34 predicted proteins | sample 4693011 | NCBI WGS metagenome assembly SWCD01 (sample SAMN10267278, study PRJNA491770) | bioreactor metagenome | isolation source: DHS bioreactor inoculated with marine | place: Japan: Omine Ridge, Nankai Trough
CCTTTGGAACTACTCTTCAAGGCCTATCAAGAACCGGAACTTGTGGAGCAATGGATGGGAACAAAAGTATTGAAACTTGAAAATAAAAAACATGGCTCGTACGCATTTGAAACTTCGCACAATGGGAATGTGGTTTTTCGCGCCAATGGTACGATTCATGACTTTATCCCAGAACAAAGAATCATACGGACCTTTGAGATGGAAAACGCCGAAATCGGGGTTCAGCTCGAATTTTTGGAGTTCGAGAGATTGACGGACAACACGAGCAGATTGACCATGCAGGTCATTTACAGGTCTGTTCAGCACCGGGCCATGCAGCTAAAAATGCCCTTTGAATATGGAATAAATATGGCCCATAACAGGTTACAGGAAATTTTATCCAAACAAATATAATCCCATATGTCAAAAAGGAACAAAATAATCTATTGGACAACGACAATATTCCTATCCATCGGTATGCTTGCTGGTGGGATACAACAAATGCTTCAAATCGGAGGGTATAATGAAATCGTAACAAAGTTAGGCTACCCTCTGTACATGTTATCCATTTTGGGCGTATGGAAAATAATGGGAGTGATCGCAATTTTATTGCCAAAGCGTCCCTTGCTAAAAGAATGGGCATATGCTGGCTTTTTCTTTATTATGACCGGTGCTGCGATTTCCCATATCGTTATGAAAGAACCGTTCGCTGAGGTTGTGCCCTCTTTGACACTTCTTATTGTCATTATTGTGTCTTGGTATTTCAGACCCATTGACCGCAAAATAGTTGTGGGCATTTAGCCACATTGGTTTTAAATCATGGAAGAATGACGAATTTAGGCATTGAAGAAGGCTTGGTACATCAGGTTACGGAAGATATAAGAACGGTGTTGATATCCAATCCGGAGCTAATGGTAAAATGGAACAAACTAACGTCGCTTGCCCGTAATGAATGGATTTGTTGGACAACGATTGTCAAGCAGGAAAAAACCCGGAAGGAACATTTGGAAAGACTGCGGGAGGATATTCTTGGTGGTAAGAAAAGACCTTGCTGTTGGCCAGGATGCCCGCATCGAAATCCAAAAATCCAAAAGTGGATTAAATGAGCACTTGGGTAAACCACCAATGTTTAAATGCGATTTAGGAGCCTGCAATGGCAAATATTATGTTGAGTTAAATTTTTTACTATACTTTCCAGATTCTCTCCTTTATTTTTGTAAAATATTAAATGTTCTGACTGTTTGGGACAAGGTTTTGGTTGGTTGGCGAGGAAATTTGAAATAATGTTTCTTGATAAACGGAAACATTAAATTAACTTTTGTTTTTCTATAGAAACCTATTAAAATATTGATTTATCAGAAAGTGCCTAGGAATATGTGGACATTTTTTGTAGTTATTTATAGAGTCAGCGAATAAATGTCAATTGCTAATAAATACACAGATTAAAGTGAAAATTGAAACTTTTACTATCGAAGACATTAAGATATGCGAGATCATTTCGGACGAAATTATTTTAAGAACAACTGAAGATGGACTTGACATACTTGGGAATTTATATTTTCAAGGAATTGATAAAATTATCATTCATGAAAAGAATATAACACCCGATTTTTTTAATTTAAAAACGTGGCTTGCAGGTGATATACTTCAAAAGTTTGCGCAATATAGAATGCCTTTGGCTATTGTGGGAGACTTTTCAAAATTTAAAAGTAAAAGTTTAAGTGAATTTATTTTTGAGAGTAATAAAGGAGATCATATTAAATTCGCCAAAACGAAATCGGAGGCGATAAAAGCTCTTACAACCTGATTGGTATGCAAAAATTATGATTACTTACCATAAACAAATTCTATGAGCAAAATCAGATTCGACTTTGCTATATCGCTCGATGGTTTTTTCGCTGGAGAAGACAGAGTGAACAGTTGGTACATTATTCCTTCATATTGGCCGGATTGATATCATGGGTAAAGTAATTAATGGGAGTGAATGGAAGAGCATAACCATTCCCAAAGGAAGGTCAACTGAATTTAATAATGATACATTCTCATTAGGAAAAAACAAAGGACATTTCTCCGATGATTTAAAATGATATATGAAGTGGTTTGAATAAAGCATCCAATATCATATGGAATAAAAGTTAACACTTATTAAACGAACTGAATCCCTCAATGAAGGTTCAAATTATATATTGTCATCCAAGTAGAAGGTCCTATACTTTGATGTCGAAAAGCATTGCCGCCTTTTTGATTTTGTCGGTGATCTGTTTATCCGACTCGCTTGCCTTGAGGTTCCCGCTGGGGGGAGGTGTGAGCCAATATCGAGGCCGCACTTAGGGATTTTAATACAACGGCAAAGAATATACGGAGGTCGACCACCGTTCCCGTGATTCCCCCCTTTGACAACAAATAAATACCCTTCACCTTATTGTTGTTGTTCAATAACACCACCTTAAAGGATTCCTGCAGTCCAATATTGTCGATGTCCCAATACTCATAAAGAAGCCTGGCGGCATCTTTGGAGGACTTTATCTGATGCCAAGAAAGCGACTTTATCCTTTCTTGGTAACTTACCCTGATTTCATTAACTTTACTTTTCATTTCAATGTGCTTTAGTGTTAGTGATTAAAAAAGGGGGCGGGCTTTCGACGGTACGCCCTCTTCGCTTTTCAATACTCACTTAGGAGTAATAGGATATTATCCGCAAAAAACAATCGAAGGCTGTCCAATGGAAAGTCGGTCAAATGGTATTTTTGGGTTTCTAGAATATGGCCATTCACATCGCTATAGGTGATGATCGCTTCATAACCGATCAAATCCTTTTCCTCCCAACACAGGGTTTGAACGTCGATCGTAATAAATGGGCTTCTTTACAATAAACTTTTCGCAATTACCGAGACATCGGTAATGAGCCAAAAGCATTCGGCGGTTTCTGCCAGATATTTTATTCCTTCCGTGTAATAGGTGCCGAGCAACGGGATCTTGTAAATGGTTTCCAATCCATGGAAGGAACCAAGTTCGCTTTTAAGACTTTTGGAATTCATTTCTAATTTCCCGGTCGGACTGGAACTGTATTGAACTGTTTTCATACTGATTTTATTTATGGGTTAAGAGAAATTGATTTACTTATCATATCCGGAGCATTTTCCTTTTTTTGATTTTTTGTCCGGCTTCCTTTTTTGGTGAGTTTCATAGGACTTCATGTATTTCGTTTTGCATTTACTTCCCATAGACCATCGCATCCAGGCTTAGTAAGACGTATAAAAAAGAGACCGCCGTAGCGGTCCTGGTTTTATGCCGTCGTCCAACTTTTAAAAAAATCGAGTTTTTTGGCGATTTAATTGGTCTGGTATTTTGTAATGTTTTTTTAACATTATAAAAAATTGCAAACTGTCACCTTTAAATGCCTCTCGTATTTTTGTGAAGGCAATTCGCATCTGTGATTCCACTGTCTTAACGGAAATCCCCATCTCAGTTGCGATTTCTTTATATTTAACTCCCTGAATCTTGTTCATATGGATTATTTCTTTGCATTTTGGAGGTAGGGAATCGATGACCTGTTTCATTTTTTGTATGCGCTTCTCAAGGGTTTCCGTATCCTCTTGGATACGATCCCGAAGAGCATGTTCCCAAATTTGATTTAAAAGTTTTTCTTGTTTTTTTGCATTTTTGATGGAGTCTATGTATCTGTTGTACGAAATTGCATATAGATAGGCCCTTGGAGATTTGGTTTCATCTAGCTTAGACTTGTCTTCCCATAAATTGATAAAAGCTTGCTGTACTATATCCTCGGACTGAATTTTGTCATTGGTATAGGTAGTTATATATGCAACAAGACGGTCGTAATATCTTTCAAATAGCTGCTTGAACGCGTGCTTATTACCCTCCTTCAAAGACTTTACAATCCCTAATTCATCCATAAATCATTAGTATTGCTTATCAAACATTCAATAGAAAAAGCATGAATTTCAAAATTAATTAAGTTTTCCTTTAAGGGTTTTTTAAAAATTGGAAGCATATATTATATAATGTGTTTTTTAAGGTAGTCTTTACTATACTACCTCAGGATAAAAAAGTAAATATAGCAAATGAAAAAAACAATTTCCAAGCTTCTTATGGGGACTATTACCGAGAAGGAGCTTATTGAGCTTCGAAGTTGGTTGAACGACCCAAAGAATCAATCGATTCTGGAAGATTTTATAAAAGATTATCACGACCTGAACCTTGCAATGCTTAAGAACAATGTTAATGCATCCTATAACAAGGTAATTGGTAAAATTGAGAATAAAGAAAGACCTGTTAGAAAGTTGCTTCCTATTTGGACAAAATATGCCGCTGCCGTGGTATTGCTTATTGGATTAGCGTTTATTTATCAACAAGGATTCTTTGTGACACATGAAGAAACCAAAATTATACCTAAAGTGGAATCCATAACCTTACAATTGGATAATGGTGTCATTCAGACCATCGATGCATCACAAATGAAAGAGGTTAGGGATGCAAATGGAAATATTATTGGAACCCAAAAGCAAAATCAAATAAGTTATTCCCAAGCAACGCCAATTAATAAATTGATTTATAATACATTGAACGTTCCCAAAGGGAAGCAGTTTCAGATAAAACTGTCCGATGGCACCTTAGTGCATTTAAACGCTGGGAGTTCGTTGCGATATCCCGTAAATTTTTCATTATCGGAATCGAGGCATGTTTTTCTATCGGGAGAAGCCTATTTTGATGTTACTAAAAATATAGAAAAGCCGTTCATTGTGAATGTTGGTGAACTGGATGTAAGGGTTCTGGGTACAGAATTTAATATTTCTGCTTACATGGAGGACATGAATATTGAAGTTGTTCTGGTCAAGGGTTCGGTTGACCTTAATAAGATCAATGATGTGAAGCATTCATCAACCGTGCTATCACCTGGGCAAATGGGTTCTTTTAATCCGGATTCCAACAATATAAATATCAGCCAAATAAATACCAGTCTATATACTTCATGGATGCAAGGTGAGTTGGTGTTTAGGAACATGACCTTTAACAATATTATTGCCAAGTTGGAGCGGCACTACAATATTGAAATCGAAAATACCAACGAAGTATTGGGTAAAGAGGTGTTTAATGCAAGTTTTGACAATGTTAAGATAGAGGAGATACTCAGTTTCTTTAATGACACCCATAAGATTCAATATACCATAGAAAATAATAAGATAATGATTAAATAGACCAGAAACCGAAGTAGAATTAAAAATGGACAAATATGATATAAAACCAGCACATTTAAAAAAAACCGGAAAATGCGCCAACATTTCCCGGTAGTGATTAATGATCGAGCAACTTTTTGCTAACCATAATTTTAAACACATCAAAAATATGAAAAAACCGTTAAACCAATGGAGGTTGGATATACCTTTATTGAAATTTGACTTAAAAATGAGACTGACCACTCTATTATTGATTTCATCCTTATTAGGATTGCATGCAAATGATAGTTACGCTCAAAAAACCAAGGTTACCTTGGATGTTGAGAACACGACAGTTCGGGACGTTATTGATAATATAGAATCTTCGACCGATTTCCGCTTTATATATAAAATTAAAAATGTTAACCTAGAGCGCGAAGTGTCTCTAAAGGTAAAAGATGCGCAAATTGCAATTGTTTTACAGAGTTTGTTTAAGAACACAAACACAAGTTATAAAGTTCGAGGGAAACAAATTATTTTAAACCAAATTCAAGCCTCTACAAACGAAGTCGGTAAGATCGATTTTGAAAAAATTCTTGATGTCGTTGTCCCCATTCAGCAGCGGACAATTTCGGGTACGGTTTTAGATGAAAGTCAAATTCCTTTGGGCGGCGCTAACATTGTAGAAAAGGGCACTACTAATGGCACCCAAACCGATTTTGATGGTAATTTTTCGCTTGCGGTTACCGATGAGAATACTATTCTTCAGATATCCTATATAGGTTTTGAGACTAAAGAAGTTGCGGTCCGTGGACAAACAAACATAACGATTGTACTCGTTACGGACGCTGCGGGTCTGGACGAAGTTGTGGTCGTAGGTTATGGTACGCAAAAAAAGCGGGATTTAACTGGAGCGATAGGTTCTATCAGTACTCAAGATATTGTTAGGGCAAACCCGGTGCAAGCTGCCGCAGCTCTACAAGGACAGGTAACTGGAGTTAATATCAATAAAATAAAGGGTAGACCGGGAGATGGTTATACCATCGACATTAGAGGGCTTAGCAGTTTTGGCGATATCGAGGCGAGTGCGCCACTCGTGGTAGTCGATGGGGTGGTTGGAGCCGATATAAACACCTTGAATCCCAATGATATAGCGGTAATGGATGTTTTGAAGGATGCATCTTCTACAGCAATTTATGGCTCCCGTGGCGCTAATGGTGTTATTATCATCACTACCAAGCGAGGGGTGTCTGGAAAGGCGAAAATTACCTATAAGAACTATACGGGCATCAAAGTTCCCACGCATCTTCCTAGGATGATGAATGCCCAGCAGTTTTATAATAAGAACTATGTGCTGCGTCCGGAAGAAACTGGAAAACAGCCCCGTAATATAACGGATAGTGAACTTGCTATGGTCGAGAGTGGAAAATCTACCGATTGGGTCGACTTGATTACTGGCGCAGCCTTACAAAGTAGTCATGATATTTCTTTATCTGGAGGCTCTGAAAATACCACTTATGATTTTTCAGCAGGATACTTGAATGAAGATGGAAATACATTGGAAACTGGATTCAAAAGATATACAATAAAAGGAGGAGTCCAAAGTGTTTTAAATGATAAGTTAAAAGTGGGTATGTCATCTTACTATAGCTATAGTAAACAAAATTTGGCAGGAACCGAGTCTTTGCGGTCTGCTTATAGGGCTCGTCCTACTGGAACCAATTTTTATGACGATCTATTGCCGGAGGACCAGTCCAAGGATAAGGACTGGAATGGTTATGCGGTCTTTATGGGGATTAAAGACAATCAGGTTATACACCCTTTGGTAGAGATAAATCCCGAGAATACCGTTCTAGAAACGAGACTTTCATCATTATTGGCCAACGCATATATTGACTTTACACCTGTAAAAGGATTGTCGTTTAGGTCTTCACTCTCTACTGCAGTATACAATCAAAGAGATGGTGATTATAGGGGAACCTTTACCAAATCACAAAAAACGACCCTCTTGCCCAAAGTCAGTTCGCAGACTACAGACAGGTCTTCCTATACCTTGGATAATACCGTAACCTATAATTTGAATACAGGTCCCCATAATTTGACAGTAACTGGCTTGTACAGTATTTTCCATGAGAGGGAAGAATATGCCCAGATCGATGTCAAAGATCTTCCATTTCGATCCCTATGGTATTCCCTGGGGGATGGCGAGGTTACTAGGAATGAATCTAGTTTGACCGAGGAAGCCCTGATTTCTTATATGGGCCGGATCAATTATAGTTTTAAGGATAGATATTTGTTGACGGTTACCGGGCGTTATGATGGTGCATCGGTTTTATCAGAGGGCAATAAATGGCAATTTTTCCCATCCGTAGCATTGGCATGGCGTCTAAGCGAGGAAAATTTTATTAAAAATGCAAATTTATTTTCAGATTTGAAATTGAGGGCTAGTTATGGGGAAGTGGGTAACGCAACCTCAATAAATCCATATGAGACCCAATCTACGGTAACTCAAACCCAGTACGATTTTGGAGGTTCTCCGGCCTATGGATTTGCAATCAATAATCTTGCTAACAAAAATTTAGTTTGGGAGCGAAGTAAGGAATACAACTTTGGCTTGAACATGGGTCTTTTTAACAATAGGATATCAACCGCTATAGAAGTTTATGATAGAGAAACAGTCGATCTGATTTTAGGTGATAAAATCCCAAATTCCACCGGATTTTCCGATGTTGTGGCCAATGTTGGCGAGATAAGGAATAAGGGGATAGAGGTCCTGTTGAATACCATCAATATTTATAAAGAAGACTTTAGATGGTCAACGTCCATAAATTTTACCAAAAATAAAAACGAGGTTACCAAATTGGCGGGAGGTATTACCAGAGATATCGGAAACAACAGGTTTGTTGGGGAGTCCGTTCAACCACTTTATTACTATGAGGTGGCAGGGATATGGCAGACAAACGAAGCCGACGAGGCCGCAACATTTGGGTATAAACCTGGCAACGTAAAGTTTGTGGATCAAAACGGGGATGGCAAAATTACGGAAGATGACGATCGGGTAATCGTCGGGTCGGAAACGCCCGATTACATAATGGGAATACGGAATCAGTTTAATTATAAGGATTTTGATTTCTCTTTCTTCATCTATACTAGACAAGGTGTGAAATGGAAGAGCAGTTATTTAACAGGAACATTTGGCGAGGTCAATGGCGATCGTTATAACGTAGATGCGACGCTAGACTTCTGGACAAGTACCAACCCCACCAATAGTTACTTTGGATTGGAGGGGGCGGGAGGTTCAGGTAAAGCTCCTAGGGATTCATTTTCCGTCGTAGATGCCAATTTTGTTAGAATTTCCGATATCACTTTGGGCTACACTTTGCCCCATGACTTGATAAACCGTCTGAATATAGGCCACTTGCGAATTTATGCACAGGCTACAAATCCTTTCTTGTTTACGAACACGAAAGGGTTTAGTCCCGAATACAATTCCGGAATTAATAGTGATGACGTACCGTTCGCGATGTATGCATTGGGATTGAATATAACTTTTTGAGTTACAGAGTTAAGTTAAAAAGTTTGAATGTTTCACAAAAAATAAAGATAAAATGAGAAAATATATAAAATGGCAGGTGTTGACCCTAATTGTTTTGGTCTTTTCTGCGGTTTCATGTAGTGATTTATTGGACGAGGATCCAATTTCACTCCAGACCGCTGATAATTATTATGTAAGCCAGGATGGCTTTGAAGATTTAGTGAGATCCATTTACCCCCTTTGGCGGGATATCATTCGGGAGCGGTCCTTAGTGCTTCGGGGAACCGATATCTTCAGTGAAGGAAAGTGGGATGAAGCAACAATATCACAAGGTCCTCCAGAAGATTCATATGATATTAATTTTGGTGCTGGGTATGAACCTCTTGGAACGTTATGGGACCTTTTGTACAGAGAAATTAATAGAGCCAATACAGTAGTGGAACGCTCCGAAAATGTGCAGGGAATGGACGAAGGATTAAAGGCGGTTAGAGTTGCGGAAGCCAAAGTTTTGCGTTCACTTGCTCTCTTCTATGCCGTTCAGCAATGGGGAGATATTCCAATGCCATTGAGCGAAACTACGGTTCCTAGTAAAGATGTAATCAAGGTCGCTGCTGCGGAGGTGTATTCACAACTTATAGCTGATTTGACCGAAGCCGAAAGTGTATTGCCTGCAAAGGCTTCCGATTATGGGCGGGTTACAAAGGGTACTGCCCAGTTTTTGTTAGCAAGGGTATATCTAACCCGTGGATGGAATTTCGGCAATTCTTTAGGTGGTAGTAGTGCTGATTTTAATATGGCGTTGGATTTTGCGGACAAGGTTATCGCAAAATATCCCTTAGCTACCAACTATAGCGATCTTTTTCCACAGCGAAATGAAAACCCGTTATTGGAAACCAATAATCCTAATACCCAGAATGCGGAGAATAAGGAAATAGTATTTGCAGTCCAATTTAATACGGACGACCTTACCAATGGAGGTGATGTCACTAACAGCAAGGCGGTAATAGGTAACGATTATCACTCCATATTTGGCGGGGGGGCGGATGATGTCCCAGGGTCTATTGCACGTTCGAGTGCGTATAACCGTTATTTGGCCGACTTTGTTACGACTCCGGCAATATACCGTATGTTCGACCCGGAAATTGATACGCGTTACAATCATAACTTTCTCGGAAAATTATATGCCTTGAAAGATGCTTCTGGATTTAAGCCTGCGAATGGCGCGGATGCAATTGATATTAAGAAAGGAGATGTCGTTCTAGAGTTTAGACCTTGGAATAATCCAGCCACAAGCTTGGCGGAAAGAGGTTTGGACGTTGGGGGAACATTGCCTTATGCCGTCATCAATACAGATGAATTCGGCAGAATAGCTGTTTCAAAATACCACGAATCCAATAAAATTCCAATGATGTGGAAATTTTGGGAGCCTGGCATTCCTTATGGTGATGCATTGGGCACGTTCGATTTTGCTTTATTCCGTTCGGCAGAAGCATATTTGATTGCGGCCGAGGCAATAGTTAAAGGAGCTACGGGTGGTAGTCTGGGATCGGCGGACGTATATTACAATGCAATCGTTGACCGTGCCTTAGGTACTAATGCCGGAGCCGATCCATTACAAGCTTCGGCTCCCGAAGATATTACCTCTTTAGCTTCAAAATCTTATAGAGCCACGGCGTCCACTATTGATATCGATATGATTTTGGATGAACGGGCAAGGGAACTGATGGGAGAGTACGTAAGATGGTACGATTTGAAGCGTACCGGAAAGTTAATCGAAAGAGCTACTAAATATAATCCTTGGACCGCCGCTAGCGGAAGCTTGGATGCTCACCATTTATTGCGTCCGATCCCACAACAGGAAATCGATTTAGCTGCCAATAATTTGGCTCAAAACCCAGGTTATTAAATCAAAATAGTTTTTTTGTTTAGTTTGTTAGTTAGTTTTTGAGTATGGGCAGGCCCTATATGGGCTTGTCCGTACTAAAAAATGACAAACCTAAACTAAGAATTATCTTAAGCTATATCGTTTAGCTACAATCTTCTCCCTACATGTAAATGTGCCAGTTTTGAAAGCAATATTTGAAACCGACAGGATTTGGCCATTAAAAAGAAGAAGTAATAACCCATTTAATTTTTGATAAATAGTGATAATAGTTTAATTCTATGGAAAGAAGAAATTTTGTAAAATCCAGTGCCTCGGCTTTGGCGGGTATTGCCGGATTCTCAATAATACCCTCCTCTGTTTTGGGAAATACTTTCGGAAAAATTACACCAAGTGATAAAGTGAATTTGGCTTGTTGTGGGATTGGTAATAGAGGTGGTGGAATAGTCAAATCCCTGTATAAGACAGGATTGGCCAATATAGTTGCATTGTGTGATGTCGATATGGGAGCTCCCCATACCTTGGAAGTTATGGAGATGTTTCCAGATGTCCCGCGTTTCAAAGATTTCAGGAAAATGTTCGATGCAATGGGTGATAAGATTGAGGCTGTCAGTGTGGGCACTCCCGATTTCTCCCACTTTCCAATTACAATGCGCGCCATGTCTATGGGTATTCACGTCTATGTAGAAAAGCCAATGGCAAGAACTTTCAATGAAGTAGAATTGATGATGGATTGTGCCAAGCGTCATAATGTTGTTACCCAGATGGGAAATCAAGGACATTCGGGAGAGAATTATTTCCAATTTAAAGCATGGAAGGAAGCGGGCATCATCAAAGATATTACGGCTATAACGGCCCACATGAACGGTCGAAGACGATGGCACGGGTTTGATGTCAATATGACTAAGTATCCAGCAAAAGAACCTGTACCTACAACATTAGATTGGGATACTTGGCTTGGTACCGCATCTGAGCATGGGTACAACAAGGATTTTGTAAATGGACAATGGCGCTGTTGGTACGAATTTGGAATGGGCGCCTTAGGTGATTGGGGAGCACATATTTTAGATACGGCACATGAGTTTCTTGACCTTGGCTTGCCGTACGAGGTAGATCCTGTGATGCTCGAAGGGTACAATTCTTTTTTCTTCCCTTTGTCATCCACGCTTGTTTTTAAATTTCCGAAAAGGGGGGATATGCCGGCTCTTGACATCACATGGTATGACGGATTAAATAATCAACCCCAACTTCCAAAAGGCTATGGTGTATCTACAACAGATGTAAACATTCCGCCACCAAGTGACGGTAAATTGGAGCCTACCAAATTAAAGCCTGGAAAAATAATCTACGGAAAAGATTTGACCTTCAAGGGTGGCTCCCATAGTAGTCCCTTATCTATTATCCCGGAAAAAAAGGCTAAGGAGATGAAGGGGAGTTTGCCAATAGTTCCTGAAAGCCCTTCTAACCACTTTGAAAACTTTTTGCTTTCCTGTAAAGGTGAGGAAAAATGCAGATCATCATTTGATATTGCTGGACCATTGAGTCAAGTTTTCAATTTGGGCGTGTTGTCTCAAAGATTAAACACGAAATTGATTTTTGACCGCGAAACAAATCAGATTACAAACGATCCGCTTGCTAATATGTTGCTCACAGGAGCACAACCAAGGAAGGGTTGGGAGGAATATTATAAACTCTAATTATTGTGTTAACTAAATCGATGTACAACTCCATATTTATAAAATTAATAACTGGGTTTCTAATTCTGGTCGTCTCGTCCGGCCTTTTGGCTCAGGAGTATACCATAACTGACTTCGGTGCCAAGAATGATGGAAAAACTTTGGCATCTTCCTCAATTCAATCCGCCATAGATACCGCATATAAAAGAGGTGGTGGAAAGGTAATTGTGCCAGAGGGTGTTTTTCTTACGGGTAGTATCATCCTTAAAACAGGGGTTGAGCTGCATCTTAAGAAAGACGCCATTTTGCTGGGAAGTACCAATCCCTATGATTATACGGGCATAAACAGATGGAAAGCACTTGTTTTGGCCGACGGCCATAGCCGTATCGCGATTACGGGAGATGGCACAATTAATGGTCAAGGCCAAGAGCTTGCGATACAGGTAGATAGTCTTTTTCATGTGGGGAAACTCGATAGTACCTATTACAATTTCCGTAGAAAAAGACCAAGCGAGGTTTTGCGACCACAGCTCATAGAAATGGTGAATAGTAGCCAAATCGAGATTTCTGGAGTAACATTGAAGAATGCGGCGTGCTGGGTTCAGACCTATGACAAGTGTACAGACCTGGTTATCGATAGGATCCACGTGGATAGTGATGCATATTGGAACAACGATGGTATGGACATTAGTGACTGTAAAAATGTGCGCATTACCAATAGCTATGTAAATGCCGCAGATGACGGAATATGTCTCAAATCACATACAAAAGGTTTCCTAAACGACAATATCTATATTGCTAATTGCACCATCCGATCAAGTGCTAGTGCCATAAAATTTGGTACGGCATCCGTTGGGGGGTTCAAGAACATTACAATAGACAACATTACGATTTTTGATACCTTTCGCTCTGCTCTGGCCTTTGAGGCAGTTGATGGCGGTTCCATAGAAAATGTGGTCGTAACAAATGTAACGGCGACCAACACAGGAAATGCTCTTTTTATTAAGCTGGGGCATAGAAATGTGGATGGAAAAGTAGGTAGTATAAAAAATATAAAGATTAAAAATCTAAACGTGCATATCCCGTTTACCAAGCCAGACCTTAAATACAAAATAAGAGGACCAGAACCATCATTTTTCCACAATGTATTTCCTGCCTCAATTTCTGGACTGCCAGGATACGATGTGGAAAATATTACTCTGGAAAATGTCTCCATTTCTTATCCGGGGCGTGGAAATAAGGGATATGCCTATCTGCCGACCCTGCCCCTTAAATCCGTCCCAGAAAAAGCTTCTTCATACCCCGAATTCTCAATGTTCGGAGAACTCCCGTCCTGGGGATTATATGTGAGACATGTAACAGGTTTAGAAATGAAGAATGTGAGGATGAGCGTTCGGGAAAATGATTATCGACCAGCTTATGTTTTTGATGATGTAAAGGGTCTAAAAATTGAAGGTGGAAGCATTACTTCGCTTTCCACAAATGGACAATTTGTTATTAAGGATGTCAAGCGTATGATTGTCAACCATCTTTCAGTAGACGGGGATGGGTTAAAAAAGGTGATTTCATATGGCACAAATTCTGAAATATCCGTGGTAGATGCAATTAAGTAAAGCAAAATATTGCTATTTAAAATAAAGGTAGGGAATTGAGTCTGGAAATGGGTCCATACTCCCTACAGAAACTTTTTATCGTATGAAAATCCTAAATAGTACAGCTTATTTATTTGTGGCAATTTTGGTTTTATTAGGTTGTTCCGAAAAAAAGGAAACAATAAAACCTCCAAATATTGTCTATATTTTAGCCGATGACATGGGATATGGGGATCTCTCCATTTACAATCCGGAGTCTCGGATTAAGACTCCGAATATCGATCGGCTTGCATCCGAAGGGATGAGGTTTACAGATGCGCATTCTCCTTCCGCGGTTTGCACACCTACCCGATATGGTATTTTGACGGGGAGATATTGCTGGCGGTCCAGATTGCCAACAGGAGTATTGCGTGGTTATGGACATGCATTACTGGAAAAAGATAGAACCACTGCCGCTTCATTATTAAAAGAACATGGGTATACCACCGGGGTAATCGGAAAATGGCACCTTGGACTAGACTGGGTCTTAAAAGAAGAATATAAAGATTCCATAAACAGCGCATCAGTACAGATCAGCGAATTAGGCCTGATTACCGAAATGAACGGGGATTGGATCGATTTCACGAAAAAGCCTACGGATGGGCCACTTAATCATGGATTTGACTACAGTTACATTTTGCCTGCATCCTTGGATATGGATCCTTATTGCTATTTGGAGAACGATGTGTTGACTGCGTTGCCAAACGACCATAGTCCTGGCAATGACCTTGATACGGGGTCTTATGCCACCGAAGCTTTTTGGAGACCTGGCCGTATGGCAAAAGATTTTGATTTTTATGAGGTCTTGCCACGTTTTATCGATAAGGCCAAAGAATTTGTTAAATCCCAATCACATAACGGAAAGCCATTCTTTTTGTACCTGCCCCTTGCCGCTCCCCATACTCCATGGCTGCCTAATGAGGATTTTATGGGTACCTCAGGAGCTGGCCAATATGGGGATTTTGTTCAAATGGTGGACGACCAAGTGGGAAGTTTCCTGAAAAGTTTGGATGAAAGTAAAGTTTCGGAAAATACCATCGTAATTTTTGCGAGCGATAATGGTCCCTTCTGGAAACCCGATTTTGTAGAGCGCTTTAATCATAAGGCTGCATACATATATCGTGGTATGAAGGCGGATATATACGATGGGGGACATAGAATACCGTTAATTGTCCGTTGGCCTGGGAAGATAAAGGCGGGATCTGTGAGTAATTTTAGAACCACACTTACCAATCTGATAGCTACTTGCGCCGACCTTATCAATACCCCATTGAATGATACCACGGGGGAGGACAGCCAGAGTATCTTTCCAGTCTTAATGGGAAACGATGAATTTAAAACCGAAGCAATGCCTATTGTTCACCATTCATCCCAGGGTTTCTTTGCCCTTAGAAAAGGGGATTGGAAACTTATCGAGAAAAGAGGTTCTGGAGGATTTTCGCAACCTGTTGTTGTTGAATCAAAGCCAGGAGAACCACTAGGAGCCCTTTACAACATGGATGAGGATCCTTCTGAAACCAACAATTTATACAATGAAAAGCCCAGATTGGTTAGGGAGCTATTGGCAGAATTGGATAGTATTAGAAATCGTTAATAGAGCGCTGATATAGTTTAATACGCCATTCTTTAGCAGTTGAATTTGAAATATTTAAAATTAACTGCCCATATAAAAAGAAAGCCTTTGCGGAATAGCGATATGGGTGACTACGGGACCCAATCTAGAGATTTTTTATAAGCAAATTAAAACAAGAAGAAGGCGATGATCATAATAAATAGACTTAAGTTTTCCTTTTATCTAGGAACACTGATATCCGCATTATCATTTGGTTCCTGCGTAAGGGAAAAACCAAAGGATAACCGACCTAACATTGTGCTGATCATGGCAGATGATATGGGCTATTCCGATATTGGCTGTTATGGAAGTGAAATTGCCACCCCCAACTTGGATTATTTGGCGTCAGGGGGTGTTCGCTTTACCAATTTTTATAATGAGGGTAAATGTTGCCCTACTAGGGCATCTCTCTTGACGGGTGTTTATCATCATGAAGCCGGAATGGGGCGCATGGTATCCGCATCGAGCAAGGCGATAAAACCCGGCCCCTATCAAGGATTTTTAAACGACCGAACCATAACCCTTGGGGAAGGTCTAAAAAGAGCCGGCTATGCTACCTATATGTCCGGAAAATGGCATGTAGGTGAGCGTAAGGAACATTGGCCGACCAAAAGAGGCTTTGATCAATATTTTGGCTTAATAAGTGGTGCAAGCAGCTACTACGAGTTATTAGATCAAAAGGAAAGAACAAAGGTAATGGCGTATAATGGTGAATCATGGAACCCTCCTGCGGAAGGTTTTTATATGACCGACGCTTTTACCGATAAAGCCATTTCGTTCATTTCGGAGCATGATAAAAAAGATTCAGATCAACCCTTTTTCCTGTTTCTGGCCTATAACGCACCTCATTGGCCTTTGCATGCTTTGCCTGAGGATATTGCTAAATATGAAGGTGTTTATAATATAGGCTGGGATGAACTTCGAAAAAATAGATATTCAAAACAACTAGAGCTGGGAATTGTGAAAAGTAGTTCTCCTTTATCCTCACGTACTTCAGCCATACCCTCCTGGGATTCCGTAGAGGATAAAAAAGATTGGGAATTGCGAATGCAGGTATATGCGGCGATGGTAGATCGAATGGATCAAGGTATCGGAAAAGTAATTAAACAGTTGGAACAGGCTGGTAAATTGGATAATACCCTCATTGTTTTTATTTCGGATAATGGAGGTAGTGCTGAAAGCGTGGAAAGCCGAAATCTGAATATTCCTGGAAGCGTGATTGGTGAAAAAGGTTCGTATAAAGCCTATAAGGAACCGTGGGCAAATTCCTCAAATACACCATATAGATTTTATAAAAATTGGATGTATGAAGGAGGAATATCTTCCCCTTGTATTGTTTATTGGTCGAAGGAAATAAAGGAACCTAGAATTGAATCAAAACAATTCGGTCACATCTTGGACATTATGCCCACTTTTTTGGAAGTTGCCGGGGTAGATTATAATGAGGTTTCTAGTGGAGAATCGCTGATTCCACTAAAAGGAAGGAGTATTTTACCTGTTCTTAAAAATCAACCAGTAAGTAGGGATAATCCATTTTATTGGGAATTTGACGGGGCAAAAGCAATGAGGTCCGGAGATATGAAATTGGTAATGGGAAGTACTGCCGATTGGGAACTTTACAATTTAAAAAATGACCCCAATGAATTAACCGATTTAAGTGCCATGAATCCTGAGATAGTCGAGGCAATGAAAAAATCCTATCAGAAATGGGCAATTGAAGTAGGCGTTAGATAAGATATAAAGACGGAGGTTGTTAAATTTTTTTTAGATAAGTAATGATAAAAGTTTTGGGAACGAAGACATATAACGTTTTAAAAGCTAGGACCGTACTACTTTTAGTCTTGACGATTTGTTTAGGCCTTCTGTTTAGTACGTGTTCCTCGACTCAAAAAAACTTGCCAAGACCAAACGTCTTATTTGTAGTTTTTGATGATTTAAACGATTGGGAAGGCTGTATGTTTGGACATCCAAAGAGTATTACTCCGAATATTGATCGGTTGGCCGCTAAGGGGATGTTGTTCAGCAATGCGCATAGTGCCGGAACGATGTGCTGCCCTTCCCGAACTTCAGTGATTACCGGACTAAGACCCACTACCACAGGAGTCTACAAAAACACTGATACTCCTTTAGCTCTTTACAAAAGTAAAACAACCCTTAATAGGCACTTTAAGGAGAACGGATACTTCGTGGCCGGTGCTGGTAAAATTTTGCACAAGTTCCACTATGAGAAAACCGATTGGGACGAGTTTGTAGACGACTATCCAGACAAAGAAATTGTAGGGAAGGCAGAGAATCCAGAAGAAGAAAACATAACCAAGGTGAGCGGAAACCTGGCATGGGGTCCGTTCACTTCGCCCGATTCCTTAACCTTCGATGGCAAAACTGTGGATTGGGTCATGGAAAGAATTAATCGTAACCATGACGAGCCATTCTTTCTGGCCTGTGGCATTTACCGTCCGCATATTCCCTGGTTTGTACCCGAAAAGTACTTTGATTTACATCCCTTAGAAGAGGTAAATCTTCCTTTGGTAAAAGGAAATGATTTGGACGATGTTCCCTTATCCGCAAAGAATATTGCTTATTCCACAACCAATTTTGGTGATGATAACGACCTACACAATACTAGCGGGAATAGCGAACATGAGATGATTAAAAATAGAGACCAATGGCCAGATGCTGTGCGTGCATACCTTGCCGCGGTAAGTTATGCCGATGCACAATTTGGTCGATTGCTCGATGCCCTGGAAAGTAGCCAATACGCCGATAACACTATTGTGGTTCTTTGGAGTGATCATGGGTACCATCTAGGGGAAAAGGAGCATTGGCGAAAGGCTACTTTATGGGAAGAAGTGACTCGGGTTCCCCTTATTATTTATGACCCAAAAAGCACCCTGAAAGGTAAATGTGAGCAAGCGGTCAGTCTAATAGATATATATCCGACCTTGATAGAAATGTGCGGTTTACCGCAAATTGACGAATTGGAGGGTGTAAGCTTGGTTCCCCAGTTGCTAGACCCCGCAGTAGAAAGGACAATCCCAGCCATTTCGAGCTTGACACCTAATTGTCATTCCATAAGGGATAATCGGTTTAGATATACATCGTATGGCAGTGGGGAAGAGGAGCTTTATGACCATGAGACGGACCCACACGAGTGGATCAACCTTGCGGACGATATAAATTTTTCGGATATAAAGGCAGAGCTTAAACCCTATATCCCAAAAAATGCTGAGCACCCGACTAAAGGAATTTATAACAAACAGAACCAACATTAAAACTTTACAATGAAAATGACTATAAAATGTTGCCCTCTTCTAGTGGCCATCATTATTCTTTTTAGTTCATGTAACGGAATATCCGGGCCAAAGAAAGAAAAACAAAAAAGCCCCAATATCATTTTTATCCTGACCGATGATCAGGGATGGACACATACTTCACACAGGGCGGATCCAAATATATCCGAATCAAAAAGCGACTATTTTGAGACCCCAAATATGGACAAGTTGGCAGAATCGGGAATACTGTTTACGGAAGGGTACGCCCCCAACCCCATTTGTTCCCCGAGCCGAAATAGTATAATGTTCGGACAAAATGCAGCCAGGCACATTTATAACAAGGACTTGGATTGGTATAAAAAAACTGGTGATTGGCTTACAATTCCAAGGGCCATTAAAAAAGCAAATCCCGGATATAGAACTGCCCATTTCGGCAAATGGCATATTGCCATGGAGCCAAATGATGCCGGTTTTGATTATGATGATGGAATGACGTCCAATCATGGCGGCGAAATTTTTGGTGATGGCTTTTTGGATGTAAAGGATTACACTAAAGTTTCCGACGAGTACTTGAAATCCAATAACGTCCAGAATCCAACAAATACGAAAAGAGCCAGTAAACCGAGTGGTCATTGGATCGATGAAAATGCCAAAGATATTTTTGGAATTACGGATCGTGCAGAAGCTTTTATGAAAGAGAGTATTGATGAGGAGAGACCATTTTACGTGCAATTATCGCATTACGCAGTTCATCTCTCTTTGGTATCTCGAAAAGAGACGTATGAATATTTCAAAAATAAAAGACCCGGCGAACGGCACAATAATCCCGAGTTTGCAGCTATGCTCAAAGATTTGGATACTGGGGTAGGTAGAATTATGGATTTTGTAAAAGCTATGGGAATCGAAGACTATACCTATATCTTTTTAATGGGAGATAATGGAGGACGATCATCATTGAGGCAAGTTGCTTTAATTAATCAAAACAAAGATTTCTCAGAAGCCTATTACTCCTCGCAGAATGAACGTAATATTCCCTTGCGAGACGGGAAGCACTCGTTCTACGAAGGTGGTTTAAAAGTGCCCTTTATCGTGGTTGGTCCTGGAATAAAGGGAAATAGGGTCAGTAGGACCCCAGTAACGGGATTAGACCTTTTACCGACGTTCACAGAACTTGCAGGAGGAAATGTAGAGATGACAACAGCCATTGATGGCGGATCTTTGGTTCCATTACTTCTTAATGAAAGCGTAGAGAAAGTAGATCGCAGTAGTGAGTACTTAATATTTCATCAAGGATCTCACCGTCCACCTCGAAGCGCTATACAAAAGGACAATTTTAAACTTGTCAAATATTGGACCATGGTGATAAAAAACCAAAATGAACCTTACCTCGAGTTATTTAATATTGCGGACGATGTGGGGGAAACCAAAAATATAATTGATAAGAATCCCAAAATAGCAAAGGAGTTGGAAATCGAACTAAATCGGTTTTTGATCCAAACAAATGCGGAAACTGGAAAACAAAAAGTTAAAGGCCCATACTATCGCTTAATGGATGATTTGGGGAAATCCCCCGACGATTAACGATTGAAAAGAGGATTGTAATATCACTTTTAAATGAATTTAAAACATTAAAATAAAACGAAAAAGATTTGAAATTATGAGAATAAGCAGAATGCAATTTGCAGGTTCCATTGGGGCTTCTCTGTTACTTTCCCTTTTGCCCGCTATTACTTATGGTAGTTGCCGGACAAAGGTTATACATACAGTTGATTCTATTGACTTATTTCTTATCAATGTGACGAAGGCCCGAAATTTCAGTCACTCGGTTTGGTATAACCGGCAACATATTTTTATAAAAATTAAATCAGGTCCCCATTCAGGTTGGGCCGAAGCTCTGGTCAGTAAAAATGACCTTGATTTTGATATTGCCGCATGGGGTACTTTTTTAATGGAGTTACAAGGAATGCAGATTGTAGAAGCGATCGGATATGTGCGAAATAAGTTTTTTGAGAGTAAATGGAATGCAAAGCAGAGTGAACCGACTCTTATTGCTTTGTATGATTTATTGGGTAAGGCCGCTATTAAACCCACTATTGAAATATGGGGTCTCGAAGGCCGAGAGCCAGTACCTGGACTCTTCTGTATTTTAGAAAAAGAAGTGGAGCAGGCTTTGATACAAGCTGAAATTGCCAAAGAGCAAAAATTAGTCGGTCATGTAAAAGTTAAAATGTTCGGTATTACCGAAGTTGATATGGCCTTGACCAAGTCACTTCGAAGATTTTTTGGCAAAGAGACTTTTTTGATGGGAGATGCGAACAGAGGATATAAAGGTTGGAAGAGCATAGATGATTTGGCCACAATGTTAAAAAAATTGCATGCAGAAGGAATGGATGCCATGGAAGATCCTGCTGAATTGACCCCGGACCAGTGGATAGAACTACAATCCAAAGTAGGTAATTTTTCGCTAATTCCTGATCGTCCAATGCGGCCAGCCTATAAAGCGCTCAATTTATTTTTGCCCCAAATGGGTGTTTATTTCAATATTCATCCCGACACCATGGGAACTATCAAGGAGGCTGTTGAATTGGGCAGAAGTATCATGGCATCCGACAGAGGCCTAATGATCGGCGACAGCAGCCTAATTGGCCCGGCCTGTACATTTTGGCAGCAATTGGCCATTGGATTGGGTGCCTCATGGGTCGAAGCCATTGAAAAGCCTCAAGAGTCGCAGATATTTGGCAAATGTGTAAAGCAAATGTCAACAAGAATAAATAACGATGGGATGAGTGAAATCACAAAGCTGCGCCCTGGTTTCGGGATTGAAATGGATGAATCGAAACTAAAAGCAATGGCGAATAATTATGTGAGTCTGTTTTAGCCGAGAGCCAAAACTTAAGATTAAACTTTTAAAATAAATGATTAAGATGACCACTAAAATGAAATATCACCTAAGAAATATTATTTTGGCCTTTGTAGCTGGTTCAGCTGTTTTACAGATAAATGCTCAAACACAGAAAGCCGCTGATTTGGTTTATCCACTACTCGATGCTGCAAATTCTCGTTGGTTTTACTTTTCATCGGCAACCAGGCCTTTTGGAATGGTAAATCTTAGCCCCGATATGGGAGTCGGAGGAGCCTGGGATTCCGGTTACCGTTATAACAGGGATACCATTAGCTTTTTTAGCCACATCCATGCGTGGCAATTGTCGGGTATTCCAGTACTTCCTGTTACGGGAGATTTTAGGGGACATTTAGGGGCCGAGAAATATGGATCACGGTATTCCCATGAAAAAGAGGTGGTCAGGCCCGGGTATCATTCCATAGACCTTGAAACTTATGGCGTCAAGGCAGAATTGACTGCAACCACACGCGTAGGTTTTCATAGATATACCTATCCTTTTGGAAAAGAAAAGTATGTGCTTCTCGATTTGGGAACCATGCTAGGTCCAAGTGGTACAGATATGGGTTTTGCCCAGCGGGTGGGAAAATATGAGATTGCTGGCTATGCATTAATGGAAGCTACCAGACGAAGGCCAAAGGCGACCTATATATATTATTCGATCTTGTTCGATACCCCGTTCGAGACTATGCAAGCCTGGAAAAACGGTAAACTCTTAGGTGCTACGAAAAAGTTTGAAGACAAGAATGGAGGGGTGTATGTTAAATTTAAGGGCAAGGAAGCACAGACCGTGCAAATGAAGGTCGCGATATCCTATGTCAGTACGGAACAGGCCAGGCTGAATATGCAAAGCGAACTCCCCCTTTGGAATTTTGACAAGGTTGCAAATGAGGCGTTCGATGAATGGAACACATGGTTGAGCCGTATAGAAATTGAAGGAGGCACTGAAAAACAACAGTCTCGCTTCTATACGGATCTTTGGCATGCTTTGCAGGGTCGGCGAATTATCAGCGATTTTAATGGAAAATATTGCGATATGACCGGGGTATCCCCCCGTATTCGACAAATACCGTTGGATAGTATTGGAACGCCAAAATTCAACCATTATAATTCCGATGCCTTTTGGGGCGCACAATGGACTTTAAATACCTTGTGGCATTTGGTATATCCAGAAGTTTCGGAAGGATTTGTGAACTCTATGCTGATGATGTACGATGACGGCGGACTCATTCCAAGGGGCCCTTCGGGAGGAAATTATACATACGTAATGACCGGGGCATCTTCTACCCCTTTTATTGTTAGCGCGTACATGAAAGGCATTCGTGGGTTCGATGTCAACAAAGCCTATGAGGGAATACGTAAAAATGCATTACCCGGAGGTATTATGGGCAAAGCCGGTTACGAACACAATACCGAATTAGGTGGTGGCCTTAGCTATTATATCAACAATGGATATGTTCCCTTTCCCAACCCGGATAAGAATGACGCCTATCACAATCAGGGAGCGGGCCAAACATTGGAATATGCCTATCAAGATTGGTGCTTGTCGCAAATGGCAAAAGCCTTGGGTAAAAGTGAAGATGCGACGATTTTTGCGAACAGGGCCAAAAATTATAAAAACGTATGGGACAAAGATACGGGTTGGATGAGGCCCAGGGAACTTGACGGGAGTTGGAGTGAACCTTTCAATCCTATTTTGAGCCACCATGGTTTTGTGGAGAGTACTGCCGCACAATCTACTTGGTTCGTACCCCACGATTTGCAAGGTCTTTTTGATTTGATGGGTGGCCGAGACAAAGCGGCCCAGAAATTGGACCAGCAGTTTGAGATTGGCAATTCACATGATTTTATTTCAAAGACCTTTAAGAAAGACCGATTTGTTAACCAAGCCTTGCATAACACGTATCTCAATTATGCCAACCAACCTTCAATGCAAGTAGGGTTTGTGTTCAATTATGCCGGAAAGCCATGGTTAACACAGTACTGGACGCGGGAAGTCGTGGAAAGGATATACAGTGATCTGGACCCTCAAAATGGATATAATGGGGATGAAGATCAAGGTTTAATGGGATCTCTATCCGTTTTAATGAAAATAGGGTTATTCGAAATGAGGGGAGGGGCCGCAGTAAGGCCGAGTTACGAGATTGGAAGTCCAATTTTTGACAAAATAACGATCAAGCTCAACAAGCGGTATTTCCCTGGGGGGGAATTTGTAATTGAAACCAAAGATAACTCCTCGCAAAACAGGTATATCCAATCCGCTACCTTAAATGGCAAAACATTGGACCGGGCGTGGTTTTATCACGATGAGTTAATAAAAGGAGGCAAGCTCTTTTTGAATATGGGTAATGCACCCAATAAAAAATGGGGCAGCGATTTTGAACAACTGCCAAAATCCATGTCTACCGAGGCCAACTAAGAATTTTAAAACAACCATTACAAATTAAGAATGATGACTAAACAAATAATGACAAAAGAATTGAGGGCCAAGGTATTAATGCTCGTTATGATTTGTTCGGCCGTTTCAGTGCAGGCCCAAAACTGGACAAATCTGTTCAATGGAAAAAACTTAAAGGATTGGGAAACCAAACAGGGTTCAGCGGAATACAAGGTAGATGGGAATGAAATAATCGGTTATTCAAAATTGGGATCCGAAAGCACCTACCTATGTACAAAAAAATCTTATGGAGATTTTATCCTCGAGGTAGATGTGAAAATTGAGGTAGGTCTAAATTCAGGAATTCAGTTCAGGAGTAATTCCCATGAAAGCGGGGAAGTATACGGCTATCAAGCGGAAATAGACGCGTCGGATCGAAAATGGAGCGGTGGTATTTTTGATCAATCCAGGAGAGGTTGGGTTTACCCGGTCACTATGAACGAGCCCGGACGAGAAGCTTTTAAAAATGGCACTTGGAATTCGTATCGGATAGAGGCTATTGGAAGCACAATCCGTACTTGGATAAACGGAGTGCAAGTAGCCAACCTGGTAGATGATATGACCTCGGAGGGTTTCGTGGCCTTTCAAATCCATAAAATAAAAAACGAGAGACAAGAAGGCTTAACAGTTAGGTGGCGGGGAGCTCGCATATTAACGGAAAATGTTGAAAAAGAAAGATGGCCCGTGGCTTTGCATGCCACGGAAATCAGTTATCTAAAAAATGAATTGACTACTAACGAGACCCGAAAAGGTTGGCGCTTGTTATGGGACGGCAAGACTACCAATGGGTGGAAAGGTGCAAAATTAAGTGATTTTCCAACGGCGGGATGGGAAATCAAAGATGGCGTTCTATCGGTATTGGAGTCGGGTGGAGGTGAATCAAGAAACGGGGGAGACATTGTTACAAGGGACACGTTCGGCAATTTTGAATTGGAGCTCGAATTTAAAATTACTCCTGGAGCCAATAGTGGCATTAAGTATTTTGTGGATACTGAATTAAATAAGGGCGTTGGTTCATCCATAGGTTGCGAATTTCAGATTCTTGATGACAAATTGCACCCGGATGCCAAGAAAGGGATCAATGGCAATAGAACCGTAGGTTCCCTGTACGATCTAATAACAGCGGAAAGTTATTCTGAACCAAATAATAAAAAACGTCCCGTTAGCCCGGGTAAATGGTACAAGGCCCGGCTTATCGTAAATGATGGTCACGTTGAACATTATCTTAACAATATTAAGGTTGTGGAGTATAACAGGCACTCGCAGATGTTCGATGCGTTGGTAGCCTACAGTAAATATTCCAAATATGAACGGTTTGGACAGGCTTCGGAAGGTCGAATACTTTTACAGGACCATGGAAATACCGTTTCATTCAGAAGCATAAAAATTAGAGAAAATTAATCGGCCATTCAAAATAAGGTCCGGGAAATCGATGGATATGGTGATTTTTGGATCGAATTAAGCATGGGAAACCATCATTTGAAATAGCTATAGATACATCAGAATTGACTATAAATCCAGGATATGAATTATAAACGATCAATAAAAATTGTACTACTAGTATTTATAAACTTGGCTTCCTGTCAGTCCGCTGACCCAACGAGTCCCTTTTTTGGTACGGGAATTAAAATAGGAGAAGTCACCCAATCCGAAGCTGTTGTTTGGGTTCGTTTGACGGAAACGCCCTCACGTATAGGAAATGGAGCTCCATTGCCAATTGCTAAATATAAAGATCCGGAGACGGGGACAATGTTAGAACGGGAAGGAAGGCCGGATATCACTCCTGTAGTCAATTTCCCGAACGGGTACACGATAAAATCAATTCAGGGAGCTACCCCAGGTAGTGAAGGAAAAGTTCGTTTAAAGTATAGGGCAAATGAGGAAGGGGAATGGATACAAAAGGATTGGCAAGCGGTAGACCCGGAGGCCTCATTTTCGACGCAATTTAAATTATCCAATCTTTCCAGCGGCAAGGAATACGAATTGTTGGTAGAAGCCAGTCCTTTAAAAGGGAGTAATATCAGTACGTCGATGAAGGGCAGATTTAAAACGGCACCGGCAAAGGATGTTGCTGCCACAGTGAATTTTATAGTAACGACAGGTACGTCGTATTCGGATGTAGATAGCGTTACTGGTTATAAAATTTATCCGAGTTCGCTTAAGTTGGATCCCGAATTTTTTGTTCATACTGGTGATATAGTATATTATGATGATTTGGGGAAAACAGCAGATTTGGCCCGTTGGCATTGGGACAGGATGTATAGTTATCCCAACAATATCGAATTCCATCGCCAGGTGACCAGCTATTTTATGAAAGATGATCACGATACCTGGATGAATGATGCCTATCCGGGAATGAAAACCAAGTTTATGGGTGAATTTACCTATGAGCAAGGCACACAAATTTTCCTTGATGAGGTTCCTATGGGAGAAAAGACTTACCGTACGTTTCGTTGGGGCAAGGACTTGCAGGTTTGGTTGATGGAAGGACGCGATTACAGAAGTAAAAATACGCTGCCCGATGGTCCGGAAAAAACGATATGGGGTAAAGAACAAATAGATTGGTTTAGAAGAACAGTAACAGGATCTGATGCCACTTTTAAGATATTGATTAGCCCTACCCCAATAGTCGGCCCCGACCGAGGGAGGAAAAATGACAACCATGCCAATTTCGGTTTTCAGTACGAAGGGGACGCTATAAGGGAGTTTATCGGACAACAGCAGAACATGGTGGTTGTTTGTGGAGACCGTCATTGGCAATATATCTCAAAAGATGTGCGAACGGGGGTCCTTGAATTTAGTTGTGGTCCGGGAAGTGATGCACATGCTGGAGGATGGCAGCAAGGAAATGTACTACCCGAACATATTTACCTAAATGTCGTAGGTGGGTTTTTGGAAGGAATGGTGACAAATAAAAAAGGAGAACCGTCCTTGGTTTTCCGACACTATGATCCTGACGGTGCAATTTTAAATGAATATGTTGTTAACCCACAGTAAATAAGTACTCAAGGCGGCGACAGGAAAATATAATATGGCCTCTTGCAAATTAATGATAATTTTAAATTGCACAGTTTATCACAATGTTATTGAAAGGCGTTCATGTAAATGGAAAATTCAGGAATTCGGGACCGATCGGTTTTTTAGGATGGGTAACGGTCGTATTTCTTGTTCTGCATATTATCAATGTTTGTGCTAGACCACAAAGTGGCAATTTGATAGTAGGCAATGAAAATGAATTTATTTCCGCAATTCAAAAAGTTACTGCTGGTGACACTTTGATCATTGCTAATGGTACATATTTGGATTGGTCACTCTCAATCACTGTTAATGGAACCCCTGATAGTTTAATTACAATCCGACCAGAAACCGAGCATGGAGTTTGGTTTTCTGCTTCGACAACTGCGGATAAGCCGCTATTTAAGCTAGCTGGCAGTAATTTTACTTTTGAGGGATTTGTGTTTAAAGATATCTCATTTAGCAAATCGATCGTGGAACTAAACGGCACACAAAATGTTCGGATTACAAATTGCCAATTTCAGAATATTACAGGCAATGGTCGGGAGCGCAGGATGCTTGTTTTAAACGGTAATGCGGATAGTAATGAAATTGACCATTGCGCATTTATTGATAATGATAGGGTGCAGACCCTTACCTTAAGGGTAGCACCTCATGAGGTTCCAAAAAACACCCATATCCATCATAATATTTTCAAAAATTTGAATTTAAAGGCCGGAGGGGAGGGATCCGAAACGCTACAAGTGGCCCAAACGAGCAATCAAAATGACTTTGAGTATCTGAAGTTGAATACTTTAGTGGAGAACAATCATTTCGAAAATATTCGTGGCGATGCTGAAACGGTTAGCAATAAGAGCAATTACAATATTTACCGAAATAATACTTTTATCAACACCAACCAATTTGTGCTTCGTGGCGGACATTATTGTATAGTAACTAATAACACTTTTAGTGATTCGAATGGACCCGCAATTAGAATTTATGGTTCAGGACATAGGATAGAAAATAATATAATTAAAAATCCATCTGGCAATGGAATTACCATGTGTTACGGCATGGGATCTGGAATCCATGCCAAAACGCTCCGAATTACTACCACGGATTGTTTGGTTGATAATAATTTCATAGAAAATGCAGGAGGGTACGGCATCTTTTTAGGCGACGGCAAAGGAACTGATTATTCCGACCATATAAACAAGGCACGTTGGAATACTGGTGTTATTCAGAATATTCCAGCTTCTGGAAACACGATTACTTCTAATACGATCATAAATTCAAAGGAAAAGCCAATTGAGCTTGCCGGGGCAGTAAACAATATCATAGCAAACAACCGGTATAACAACCAAAACCATTGATATAATAGGTGGAACAATATACAAATATGGGAGTTGGACTTATGCCTAAGGATTTTTATTCCTAAGGATGAACAATATTAATCGATTTTAAAAATGACAATAACTAGAAGCGCTTTTATACGAAAAACCTCGGCCGGTTTCTCTGCCTTAATAATTGCACCCGGACTGTGGTCTTTTGTTCCAGAAAAGGGAATTAAGCAGTCATATAAGTTTAAACCGTACAGGCCTGGACGATTTTTGGCCCCTGTGACTTGTATAACCCCAAATGATGGTTTTTATATACATTCTTTTTACGATGTTGTCCCTTGGAGCCACAATCAAAAATTTCTAACGGTTACAAAACTACCTTACCAAGGGAAAGCCCCTAGGTGGGGGGATACTGCAGAAGTTTGTATAATCGATTTGGAAAACGAAACTATTCAATCGGTTTATAAGACCAAGGCTTGGTCATTTCAGTTGGGGGCAAATGTCCAATGGGGTGCTACATCCAATAGATACCTGTATTGTAACGACCTTATTGAGGATAAGCCGGTCTGTGTACGTATTGACTTGGAAACAGGCATGGCTAAAGCTTTTTCTGGAGCTAAATACGATATTTCTCCAGATGAAAAAACCATAATAAGCCCAAACCTTTTAACTATGAATATCCATCAATATGGATATGGCGTCCCAGATCAAGTATTTGGAAAACCAGCCACCTTTTCCCAAGAAGATATTTCAGGGGAAGGGCTATGGCAGACGGATCTGGATACTAATAAAACTAAATTACTTGTAGGGTTTAACGAGTTTCTTGAAAAGGTTGAGGGACCAAATGAGGATCGTTCTTATTACGGTAAAAGCATTCCTTACCTTTTTCATTCCAAATTTAATAGGCAGAACACGCGAATATTACAGGTTTATAGGGGTCTGTTGGATAATAAGGGGAGAGATGCATCTCTATTTTCAATGAATGTTGACGGAAGTAATCTGAAACAATGTCTTACTCGTGAGCATTGGAATCAAAAGGCCCGATTTGGAGGCAGTGGCAACCATCCAAACTGGCATCCCGACGGAGAGCATGTTATTATGAACTGTATTCCTAGATGGTTGGGCTATGAAGACATGTTGTTCTGCCAATTTAAATTCGATGGGTCAGACTTTAAAGTACTTTCTGAAATGCACTTTGGAAGTGGGCATCCAAGTGTAAATTCCGATTCTACTTATTTGTTGGCCGATACTTATCCGAAACAAAAATGGGTATCATCCCCAAAAGGAGAGGTCCCGATTCGATTGCTCGATTTGAATTCGGACGAAGAACAGATGATCTGTTCCGTGGCCACCAACGTGGGCAATAATGGGATAGCTTACAAAAAAGGGGAAATGGGAAGTCATTTTAAGTTAGACCCTCACCCCGTATGGAGTCACGATTATAAAAAGGTTTGTTTTAACGGTGCTCCAGAAGAAAAAAGACAAGTGTATATCGCCGACTTGGATGAGATAATCTAAAACGAACTGATTAATGCGCAACATGGGAAAAAAATGAAAATCAAAATGGAATTAAAATACGGCTTATCTGCGGTTATTCTTTTGTTAGTGGTATCTGTTTCTTTCGGACAAAAACGGGAAGAAGCCAAATGGACATTAGTCGACGTGCAAAGGGCCATTGACTATTGCGAATCAAAGGCTGAACGTACTATTGTTAATTTGAATGGCTTCGAGAAATCACCACGGATCGTCCCCCTTGGTGATAAACACTGGCAAGCGAAACCTGCCGGAGGGTGGACTAGCGGCTTCTGGGCGGGAATTCTCTGGTATGTTTATGAAGGAACCGGAAACGAAAAAATTAAATCTGCAGCAGAAAAATTTACCGAGGAAATTGAAATGATTTTATCTGCGCCGGTTAAAAGTCACGACTTGGGGTTTATTTTCAATTGTAGCTATGGAAACGGCTATCGTTTAACAAGAAATGAAGAATATTCTAAAGTACTTCTAACCGCAGCCGATTCGTTGACACATCTTTTTGATTCGAAAGTAGGGACCATTTTGTCTTGGCCTGCACAGGTCCGGAAAAAGGTTTACTATCCGCACAATACAATAATTGACAATATGATGAATCTGGAATTGTTGTTTGAAGCGTCTAAAATCTCGACCAAAAATGAGTATTATAAAATGGCGGTCTCCCATGCCGATGTAACCGCCAAGAATCAAATTCGCCCTGATAATACGGTTTACCACGTTGTTGTGTATGACAATAAAACGGGAAAAGCCTTGCGAAAAGCTACTCATCAAGGTTATGATGATGAATCCGTTTGGGCGAGAGGACAGGCTTGGGGAATATATGGATATACAATGGCGTTCAGGGAAACTGGCAATAAAAAATATCTTAAAATAGCGGAAAGGTTGGCGGGGGCTTATCTAAAAAGGCTCTCTAATGACTACGTGCCTTTTTGGGATTTTGATGACCCCTCAATTCCTAATGCCGTAAAGGATGCTTCGGCCGCTTGCATTGTGGCATCTTCCTTTTTAGAGCTGTCGGAACAACAAGGGAACAAGAAGAAAAAAGCTTTTTATAGGATTGAGGCGGAGAAAATGCTCCATTCCCTTTCCTCGCCCAGCTTTCTAAGCGGTGCAGAAAATGACGCTTTTTTGCTGCATTCAACGGGTAATAAACCTTCGAACAGCGAAGTTGACATCCCAATAATCTACGCAGATTATTATTATATAGAAGCACTGGTCAGATTAAAGCAGATATTACAATCGGAAATGACGAATAACTAGATTGCAATGAAAAAATCTTATGTAAAATTTCAACTTTTGGCAGCACTGGTATTTGGAGCCACATTTGTTCAGTGCCAAAACATGAAAGATAGTTTTATAAAAGGGAATTTAATATACCAGAATGCATTGGCCCGGAATGTAGATATAGCGAATTGGAAAATGGAAGGACCCGGAGTTACCGAATTCGAGGATGGCTGGTTAGAAATGTTTTCTCCGGGTGAAAAAGGACATCATGTATTGTGGTGCCCTGAAAATTTCCCTGGAAGCTTTATAGCCCAATGGGAATTGCAGAACCTGGAAACTGATGCTGGACTGTGTATCATTTTTTTTTCTGCGGAAGGTAAAAATGGGAAGAGTATTTTCGACGCTTCCTTTCCAAAACGCGACGGCATTTTCAGTCAGTATACAAAAAGTGAATATTTCAATAATTATCATATTTCTTATTATGCAAATGGAAAGGATAATCGGGAAAGAGAAGTGGCCCATCTACGCAAAAACAGTGGATTCAATAAAGTTCAAATCGGTGATTTGGGTATTCCTGTTCATTCTATGTCCATCCATAAAATGACATTGATAAAGGAAGGTCCCCATATAATTATGTATGTTGACGATCGCAAAATAATAGACTGGACTGATGATGGAAAGGAATATGGTCCAGTATTACAGGAGGGTAGGATGGGTTTCCGACAGATGAAATGGACACGTTTTAGATATAGAAATTTTAAGGTCTGGGCCATAAATTGAAGTCGAAAGGGTAGAGGATATGCCAATGAAGGCTAAATTGAAAATGTTTTTCTCATAAAATTTAAATTAATGATTAAATCAAAAAAAGGAAAATCGATGCCTTGGATATTCCGTGGAGCTTTAGCTGGACTGGTTACCTCCGTCTTCCTAGGATGTGGGAAAGCAGAAATGCATATTAAATCGGTAGGGGAAACAGGTATAAGCAGTGCTGTAATTTATCCAAAAATCAGAATTTGGAGTTCCCCCTCAAAAGGTGAAGCCCCCAGTTTTAACTCTCCCAGTTTTCAATGGCCGTCAAGGAAAGGGGCCATATACAGCATTCGAATTTCATCTTCAAAGAATTTCGACAAGAACCTGATTGAAAATGATGGGATTGCTTTCGCTATTTTCAACCCACACAAAATTCTGAATGAGGGAATATGGTACTGGCAGTATAAAGTCAATAATGAAGAATGGAACGAAATCGATTCTTTTACAATTACAACTTCTACCCCAAAATTCACAACGTCGAATATCAAAACAATATTGGCCCGAATTCCTTCAACACACCCGAGACTTTTGGCGAAAAAGACTGATTTGGAAGAACTTCGACAAAGGGCAAAACATTATAAGGAGTCAGAGATTATCGTTATAGAAGCCGACAGACATTTAATCCAACCTCCTCCAAAAGAAGAATCAGCGCTCCCGGCATACACCGGAAAAGACGATTTCGAAAATGAAAAAATTGCCAGTTTAGCCAGCAAATGGGTGGGATGGAGAGTTTATGAAGTTCTTAATTTATTTTCACAAGCTTACATATTGACGGCCGATGAAAAATATTTTATATCAGCGAAAAAGTGGATGCTCGAAATTTCCAAATGGGACCCAAGAGGACCAACACATACAAATAATTTTGGGGATGCAGGAATAATGGCTGGGCTGGCTTTGGGTGCAGATACTTTCTGGGATTTATTGTCCGAAACTGAAAGGAAGGAAATAATAAATCAGGCTTCGGCACGGGCGGATCAGTTTTATAAAATTTATATTAATCAGGTGGAAAGCCGCTCGTCATCAATGCACGTTTGGCAGCATATTTTACATCGAATGCTTTATACATCGCTGGCTTTTGCAGGTGAAATCCCGAAGGCGAACCTTTGGCTCGAATATATTTATGAACTTTGGATTGCACAGTCACCTAAAATGGGGGAAATGGACGGTGCGTGGTTTAATGGCACTGGCTATTTTGATATGAATACTATATCATTATACGAAATTTCCGATGTTTTTTCGGAATTATCAGGGGTGGATTTTATGTCCAATCCTTGGTACAAGAATAATCCAAAATGGTTGCTATATGCTTTTCCGCCTGGATCGGTTTCTGACGGATTTTGTAATGATGGGGATAAATATGCCTTTCCAAACATAAATTATGCGGCGTACGCTGATGCTGCGGCTAGACGGCTTAAAGACCCTTTTGCCGCTTTATATGCCCAGAAATGTGAGGAAGCCGTGGGACTTCCAATTTCAGCAGATAAAGAGTGGGCCTGGTATCGCATAATCAAAGGTTACAAAGAAGGATTGCCGAAATTGGATCCGGATTTTATAGTTCCACAGGCCGAAGTGTTCCCCGATGTTGGTGTTGCTTACATGCATACTGCTTTACCAAAAACGGAGAATAATCTGATGTTCTCAATACGTAGCAGTCCGTTTGGACCTATGGGGCATGCACATGCCGAACAGAATGGCTTTAATATTGCCTATGGTGGAAAGAGATTATTTTACAATACCGGATATCGTCCTTCAATGGGTGACCCACATTTTTTGGATTGGCACAAACATACTAGGGGACACAACTCCATTTTGATTGATGGAAATGGACAACCTTTTAACGCAGGGGCATATGGATGGTTACCTAGGTTTGTTCACGGTAAACAGATTTCATATGCAGTCGGCGATGCTTCGAATGCTTATTCTGGAAATGATGAAAATAAGAATTTGGATTTTGGAATGACGCTATTCAAGCGTCACTACATAATGATTCGTCCATCTACAATTGTGATATATGACGAGCTAGAAGCAGATCATCCTGCCGAATGGAGCTGGTTGATCCATAATGACACAGGTATTAAAATAGATGGCGAAAGTAATAGGCTAATTGTGGAGAATGAATTGGCTAATGCACAGGTTAATTTGTATTCCTCATTACCAATACATTATCAGGTAAGCGATAAATTTTCGGTCCCTGTTGAAAACTGGACGAACAAAATGGACAAAAAGGGAGACACCATTTTGTTTCATAAGCAATGGCATTTTTCAGGTGTATCAAAGGAAAAGACCAATAAAATGCGCTACTTGGCAATAATACAGGTAAAACCAAAAATTGGGCCTTCGGTTTGTGAGAAGGTGGTTTTTGATGAAAGCACGAATACCTATTCTCTTGGAGGATGGAATATTAAGGCCGAAATGGATATCTGTAAGGGGGCCAATATCAAAATAAGTGACAATTTAGGAACGGCCTCATTTGTATCCTCTGGGGTATTAGATTACGGGGGAAAGATATATAAAGGAAGTGTCACAGGAAGTTCCAAATTGGTCGAAGTCATAGATGATGAGAAAGTTTTTCAAGAAGCTTTAGATCAGATTCCCGATGCAATGAAAGGAGCGATGTTGCGGGGTACTGAAAATTGATTGGATTTCTTAGTAAAACAAAGATATTATGGCAAGAAGTATATTTTTCCTAGGGGCAGTTTTGATCTTTAGCATGTTAATCTCCTGTGAAGATAAGGAGATAAAATCACAGCGACCAAATGTATTGATGATTTGTGTAGATGATTTAAACGATTGGATCGGCGTTATGGGAGGGCATCCAAATGCGATGACCCCAAATATGGATAGATTGGCCGCAAATGGTGTTTTATTTGCCAATGCACATTGTCAGGCTCCTATCTGTGGGCCGTCACGTGCTTCTATTATGACAGGTCTTCGTCCGTCCACTTCAGGAATTTACGGCCAAATTAGCGACGAGGCAATAAGATTTGCATCTAACGAGACACAGGAGATAATATTTCTTCCAGAATACTTTAAAAATTATGGTTACCACACGATGGGCAAAGGAAAAATATTCCATGATTTTGCTCCCAAGGGTGTTTTTGATGAGGCTGCCGGTAGAGAAAAAGGGTTTGGCCCGAAACCGGAGGAAAATTTTAAATGGGACCGGGCAGGAACGAGTACGGATTGGGGGGCATTTCCAGAAGCCGATAAGGAAATGCCGGACTATAGGACTGCAGAATGGGCGATTGAGAAATTGGACAAAGAATATGAAAAGCCATTTTTTTTAACTGTGGGTTTTGTTCGCCCCCATGTGCCATGGTATGTTCCTCAAAAATGGTTTGATATGCATCCCATAGCCAAAGTGCAAACACCACCATATAATAAAGATGATTTAAACGATTTGCCAGCTATTTCAATGAAAATTCATGATATGCCTATGATGCCAACTACGGATTGGGCTATGGAATCAGGTGAATGGCAGAATATTGTTCAGAGTTATTTGGCCTGTGTCACTTTTGTTGATCACTATATTGGGAAAGTACTCACTGCACTTGAAAATAGCAAATACAAAGATAATACTATTGTTGTCCTGTGGTCTGATCACGGTTATAGACTGGGTGAGAAGGGAGCTTTTGCCAAGCATGCATTGTGGCAGGAGGCAACGAAGGCACCACTGATTATTTCTGTCCCCGGAAGTAAAAAGGGATTAGTCCGTTCTGAAGCCGTTGAATTGTTGGATATATACCCTACTCTTTTGGATTTGTGTAATTTGCCATCTAACCCAAGGAATGAAGGAAAAAGCCTTAGACCACTGATGGAAAACTTAAATACCGATACGGGATTTTTTGCAATTACCAGTTATGGAAGGAATAACCATGCTATAGTGTCGGAACAATTCAGGTATATAAGTTACGAAGATGGATCGGAGGAGCTGTATGATCATATTAACGACCCCAATGAATGGTACAATTTGGCCAAAGACCCCACATACCAAAAAGTCATTGAAGAAAATAAAATAAAATTGCCAACTTTCAATGCACTATGGTCACAGAAAACAAAAAATACGGTAAACGAATATTTTGAAAAACAATTTGCCGAACAGCACAATAAATAGTGGTTAACAGATAAAAGATTTATAAAATGAATAATTACATAAAACGGCTAATATGGTTTGTCAAATATTTGATTCTTACATTAATATTACTTGGTTGCGAGAACGAAAAAAAACCTAGAAAGGAATGCAGACCCAATATTCTTTTCGCTATTTCAGATGATCAATCTTATCCATTTGCCTCTGCTTATGGAACAAGCGGAATAAACACCCCTTTTTTTGATAGCATTGCAAAAGCCGGCATATTATTTAATAATGCATTTGTTGCAGCGCCCCAATGTAGCCCTTCACGAGCGGCAATACTAACAGGGAAAAATATTTGGCAACTTGAGGAAGCTGGCACGCATGGCAGTTATTTCCCAAAAAAATTTACGGTTTTTACAGATTTGTTGGCAAGTGCTGGCTACGAAGTTGGATTCACGGGTAAAGCTTGGGGACCGGGTAATTGGAAGGATGCAGGCTGGTCACAAAATCCAGTAGGACAAGAATTCAACGATAGGAAACTAAATTCTGTGCCAACTACTGGCATCCATCTAACTGATTATTTCGGTAATTTTATTGATTTTTTTAAAAAGAAGAAGAAGGGACAACCATTCTTTTTTTGGTACGGCGGCCATGAACCGCACCGGGATTATGAGGATGGTTCAGGGTTAAAGGCGGGTAAAATTGTGGATGAAGAACTAGTGCCCAAGTTTCTTCCTAACCACCAATTAATTAAAAGTGATATTGCTGATTATACTCTTGAAATAGAATGGTTTGATGCCCATTTAGGTAAAATGATAGCGTTTTTAAAGGAAATGGAGGAATTAGATAACACGATTATTGTTGTGACTTCCGATAACGGAATGCCATTTCCATCAGCAAAGGCAAATGTACATGAATTTGGCACTCATGTGCCATTAGCTATTTGTTGGCCCACCAAAATACAAGGGAATAGAACAGTAAATGACTTGGTGTCCCTTATTGATTTGGCTCCAACATTTCTAGAAATTACAGGAGTAGAAACCAAAATTAAGATGTCGGGCAAAAGTATGACTGACATATTATTAACGGATATACGCAGGCCGCATCGTGAATATGTATTGACCGGTCGGGAAAGACATACCGATGCTAGACCGGATAATCTAGGCTATCCAGCTCGGGCTATTCGCACCAAAGATTATCTTTACATACGTAATTTTAAGCCTGATCTTTGGCCAGCGGGAGACCCAGTGCCCGTGTCTGCCAAAGATACTAAGCCTCTCAATGGATATAAAGCATTGTGGCCTGGATTTCATGATATCGACGACTCTCCGTCAAAACAATTTTTACTTTCTCACAAGGATGAGTACTTTCAGCATTATAATTTAGCCTTTGATAAGAGGCCTGAAGAACAGCTATACAACATAAAAAAGGACCAATACTGTATTAATAATATAGCAGAAGATCCTGAATACAGAAAAATAAGAAAGGATTTGAGAAAGAAGCTTGAGATGGAACTTGAAAAACAAGGCGATCCAAGAATATTAGGATTTGGAGATATATTTGATAGTTATCCACGCATGGGTACCATGCGTAATTTTCCGGGTTTTCACGAACGAGGGAAATATAATACTGCCTATATACAAAAAGGGCAGGTTCTTTTGAATCAAAGTGAATAATAATTCAATGTTAGGTCGATTTAAGCTTTTTGTCTTTTGTAAGTAATCTCCAGGTTTAGGGTGGGTTTCTTATCGTAGAACAAATGGGTAACCAATCCAAAAAGAAGATAGGTTATAGAGTTCGCGAAACTTCTTTGACTTGCGTGTTCTACTGACACAGGTTTTTGAGTTTGAAGTTTACCGTTTAATGAAGGCACGTTTTATGAGCATGATCCTGTCCCTGGAAAGCATCTGACAATTTTTCATGGTCTTCGGGATTTTGGTCACCAAATACACCCTGTCGACAAAGAGCGGTTCAAACAAATCCTTGTTGATTTAATCTTTATCTCCATATAATTTACCAAAAACATGTTTGTGGAAGTTGTTTTTCTTTAAAGGCTTTTAAGATTGTCCACATTGCCTAGAGGGAGCATAAAATCAAGGATTACCCCTTTTTTTCGTTGATAATCAAATACAACTTGAAGCCAAGGAACCAACATCCTAACTAATCATAATTCATTCACTTAAAAATAGTTTTGATTTCTCGGTATGTTCTTTCGAAGTTCAATCTCAAATCTTCCTTTGAATACACATTGGGTTTTTGGGGTATCTCTTTGTGAATAGTTTGTAGTTGGAATTGCACCTTTTTATCCTTTCCATCTGCAAAGGCGATAAATTCCCCTTGTTTTAGTCTAAAGAAAACTTCGGCCCTTCGTTTGGACACCTCCTTTTCCCCTTTGGTAATACGGCTTTCGAAACTCAAACCACTGCGTTTGCTTATGCTATGGGTGGGTATTTTAATGATTTCAAAGAAACGTTCATAGTACTTGGCGGTATCTGGGTCATTGACCTTTCCAAAAAATTGATAAGACAAATTGCTTAAAATGGCCTTGCTCATATTATTTCCGTAAAGAATATCATTCTGGACCTTGTCCTGCATTACATAGATGGTAGCTATATCATAACTACGTAGTGTTGCCGGGATACGGTGCATGTTGAGCAGTTTTATGGTTGGCGCTTCTTCCATTAATAGAAAAGAAGAACGTTGCGCCCTAACGCTCATTTGCTTAATGACCGTGTGCATAATAGTGGCAATAATGGGAGAGTAAGCCGATTCGTATTTAGGATGATTCACTATAGAAATAACAGCAGGATTTCCCTTATTGTTGATGTTCAATGGAACTTCGTCCTTTGATAAAACCATAAACAACTGCTGTGAGCTTATTTTTTTAAAAGCGTTGGCCAAGGTGCTTTTGACACCTGCAGTCTGCTTATCGGAATCCATGCCATTGATAAAGGCGCTCGCCATACTTTTTGAGGTGAGGTTGGAACTCAAAAATGAAACCAGCATTTTTGTCGTCACCGATTGAAAAATGGCGATGATATGAGGCAAGGTGCAAAATTTCGGAAAACTGGTTTTGAGCTTCCAAATCATTCCTCCCAACAGGCCCTCTACTGCATCGTTAAAGAATTTGGAAGTGCTGTTCGATTTGGATTCATTAATTTCCAATAGATTTTCAACAAGGACTTTGGATAATTCGTTGACGCTTTCCTCATTCGGTATATATTTGGGGTCAATAGGATTAACACGATAATGGATTTGATCAAAAGCGATGGTATAGAATTTTACATTCTTTTCTTTAAAGAGTGGATAAGCAATTTCCGTAAGCTCAAAATCTTTGTAATCGTGTAAAATTCCACAAAACTGATTTTTACTAAAATGTTGGAGTAGATTGTAAATCACGCTTTCGGTCTTGCCACTTCCAGCAGACCCAATGACGGAGACGCCTCTCCTGATGTTCTCGATTTTGAATTGTCCCCAACGCAGTTTAAAAAGCACTTTATATTTTTTATCTCGTACTGTTGAGTTATCCTGATGGAGGAATACATAAAGAATTGTAACAAAAAGTATAAGCGGTACAATAATGAAAAGAATGATATATGGCGTTGAGAAATTCATATCCCAATAGAGCTGGATTGCACGGCTATGTCAAGACCTTTTTTAACTCTGTTGATTACTTTTAGTGCCAACTGAACTTTGTTCGTTGGAATGTCCATCAATTGTACACCTGTTTTTGCAAGCATGGTAAAGGCGACGGATTTTTCATTTGTTGGTAATCCCGAAAGAACCGAAAAATACAATTTGGGGTCTTTAAGGAATGTTTTTCTTGCGGAATAGGTCTCCACATAATTTCGTTTATACTCAAAAAGATTGTCGAAAGTCTTTTCTGAGGCCTTAAAAAATTTGTCCCTATCAAAACCACGTTTGACCGTATTTCCATTAAAAACTGTTTCTGAAGCTCTATACTTGCTTCCGGGTGATAGACTATACCTGTTGGATACATCTTTTCTACTCACAATGATATGTATATGGCTTTGTGAACCTGTTTTTGGCATCCCCCTAACAATGCGTTTACCGTCCTGTTGGTGTGGGGCCTCTTTTTCCAATTGGGCAATTTGTTGTTGTAATTTTTTGATGCTGCCCTTAAGATCTCCAGCTTCGATTTTTTGAATGTCCGTTTTAAGTTGAAGGATTTTAGTGGCGAACGGTTGGTTTTCCCTGATTTGTTTGTCCGTTCCTTTAAACGTGCGTTGATGCTCAATTTTTGCATAATATTTTATATCATCCACGGTAACCGCACGTCCGTTTATCTCTCGATTGAAAGATTTGGCATATTCTTTCATCAGTTCGCGGGTATACAGTTTTAGTTCTTCCGTATGATTTTGCAACCGGTTTAATTCATAAGAACTAGGGTTGACCGTAATGGAATAAAATTTGGGTTCTGCTCTTTTAAGTTTTGCGGTATTCCCATCGATTTCTTTAATAACTTCCTTACCGGATATTTCTTCACCATACTGATAAAAAAAATGTTCCATTTCGTCTATAGGTTTACCCTCGTTCTCTTTTTCCAGATAGGCAACATAATCGGCAACGCTCTGTGCATAATTACCGTCAGTGATCTGTTTGGTTATTGTAATATACATCCCGTGATTTTTGTTTAATATTTTCAAATTCCTCTATGGTCAATTCTAATCTTAAATATCCGTTTCCAAAACTGCCTTTTACGTGTCTAGTCCTGTCGATTATTTTTTTCAAATCATCTTGTAACGACTTGTATTTCCGTTGAATGCTTTCGTATTGATTTCGGTAGTAGTCCAGTTCTTCATTTTCGGTAGCAAGCTCCTGTTGTTCAAATTGGAATACTTCTTCATGTGAATCATTTTGATTTTGGTCTTCCTGAAAGAGTAATTGAAGCATCGCGTTTGTGGGTCGGGTCTGGCTCTTTTCAATATCCCTAACAATGGCAACAAGGGCATTGATTCTTTTTTTTAAGGAACTTTCCAAAGTCTTCATATTTGGCCCTAATGACTCATTGGGAGACAGTTCGTTCCATTCAAAAAAGTTCATCATTGTTTCCAGGGTATCGGTATGCGAACGCGCAACTCTTTTGGAGAATTTACGAAATCGTTGTGCCACTTTTTCCTTTATACTAATGGCCGAAAAACTGTATATTTTTGGTTGATTTGAATTCATTTACTGTAAAAAAATGCCGTTTTACTGGGGAGTCAACAGGATTTACTGTACATCCCTTATACCCTTTATAAACCCTAAAAATGTAATTATCAGTATATCAATTATTTATGTGTAAATATCAGTTGTTAACACCGCCTTGGCGTGTTACCCTCTTGCTTCTCCAAATTCGTCCCGCAGGGACAAAATTTTTCAAACATCCTAGCTAAAATGCCAGGTGCTTTGTTAGGAGAAAAAATTTCGATAATGTTATGCCGTAGTTGGTATCAATTTTGGCGAAAGTCAAACAAGATGGGATTATGTGCTTGAAATGATACTGTTCATCTCCCTTTTAAAGATATTCTATTTGCTTATTATATTGAAATACAGATAGTTTTCAATTGGTTGGTTTTAATACCAAAAAATAGGATTTTTAAGGAAAGGTAAATTTAGGTCGTCGAGTTTCAGCATATCAGCTCTTTCAATTTTAAAAAAGTAAGGAGTAAAGAAGAAAAGACCTTTGAAAATTCAAAGGTCTAAATTCCTGCCATTTTAGTTTAGAGGCTAAATACTTGGGTTTGGGTATAAAGGTTATTCATGGCTTTATCATCCTATTTGAATAAATCATAGCCTTTCCTTTTAATATTCACTTGGGAGCATTAACGTATTATCCACAAAGAAAAGTCGGAATTCATCCAATGGAAAATCGGTAACGTTGTATCGATGTGTACCCAATATATTTCCATTTCCATCGCTGTAAATTATTTCAGCTTCATAACCTTTATTAGCCTGGTTTTCTTTCGACAACCTTTTGAAATCTATTGTGATGAAATGGCTTTGATTCATCAAGCTATTGGCCGTTATTGAGGCATCAATTATCAACCAATGACATTCAGCGGCCTTAGCCAAAAATTTCATTCCGTCCGTATATCGCGTACCTGTCCATGGTATTTTGTATAGATTTTCCGAACCATGAAAATGTTGCAAACCTTTTATTATTTCGTTAACTTGTGCTTTCATTGTTACTATTTAGCGATTTAAGTTGAAATAGGAGGGCGCAACATTTGAAAGGAACGCCCTCTCTATTTTTAAATTACCTGGCATTTTTACCATTTATTGTCCCCAGCAGCAGAATTTCGTTTGCTTCCACTTCGGTTACATACCGTTTGTTGCCGTCTTCCGTAGTATAGTTTCGGGTTTTTAGTTTGCCTACGATTCCAATCTCTTTACCCTTTTCGGCAAATTTTTCGATAATTTCGGCAGTTTTTCCCCAAGCCACGATGGTATGCCAATTGGTGTCCGTCCGTTTTTCCCCTTTGGCATCTTTGTAGTTTTGATTGGTTGCCAATGAAAGGCGGGCTACTTTTTTACCGCTTTCGAGGATAGTAATTGTTGGGTCTTGTCCAACGTTTCCGATCAACTGTACTTGATTTTTAATTGTACCCATGATAAAAGATTTAAAGATTAATTAAAATTCTACCTGAACCTTTCAGGCAGTTTACATTCATATTTTTTAAAATTGATTTACTTATTATATCCGGAGCGTTTTCCTTTTTTGTTTTGTGTAGTCTCGCTTCCTTTTGGAGGTTTTCGTAAGATTTCATAATGATCGATTTAGATTTACTTCCCATAGTGCCGTCCGCTGTTACCTTTTTTTGTTGCTTGTGGCGTCACAATATTCAGGCTAGGTAAGGCGTATAAATAGTGGAGCCCAGCGCAACGGTTTATGCCGCCGTCCTAGAATGAATGTTGTTGTTTTGCTGTCAAAAAAAGATAATGGTGGCGGCTTGGGAAGTCGTTCTGAATGGTAATGTGAAGTGTGAAAACCTGGGAAGCGCGACTAAAATATTAAAGCAATTCCGTTCAGGCGGACTTGATCTACGGTTTTGGATCGGGAACGGAGCGTTACTTCCCGGTGCAGCGGGAAGGGATAGGGGAGTGAAGACCAAAACCGTGGGTCATGTCCAAGACCTTTATAGTGAAGCTCTTTGCCCGGAATGAAGTGAAACGGAATGTAGTGGTAAAGTGCTGAAAGGAGCTTTATTCATATTATCCGGTCTGGTCAATGATTTGATTAGTTCAAAGGGAAGGAACTAAGAAAACTCACTTTTTGGTGATATTTTCATTAATTTCTGCACTAGAATAAAATCGACCCAGAAAAAATGGAACTTAAAGAAAAACTCAATGCTAAAGATGAAAATGAAAAAATATCACTGGAATGAATGGGATTGCTTTCCTATAGTTGCTCGATTTATAAAAAAAAA
>SWCD01004339.1_pt1 | contig 43498 bp, 43 predicted proteins | sample 4693011 | NCBI WGS metagenome assembly SWCD01 (sample SAMN10267278, study PRJNA491770) | bioreactor metagenome | isolation source: DHS bioreactor inoculated with marine | place: Japan: Omine Ridge, Nankai Trough
ACGGAATTCATTTTTGGCCTATCGGCAAAACGAATTCTTAGTTATTGTACGCAGGCTTTTTTATAGCTGTTCCACTAATTTTCTAGCGGTAACAGTATCATATATAATTTTCAGTTTACTAATCTTATTTTGATTATCGAATTCAATAATGTCAACTACATCAAATTCTACTTTTTGATTATTTTTTAAAGTCCATTTATAGGTAAAATAAAGAGCTAAATTGTTTGAGTCATTTTCTTCAAAAATTCCTTTTAAATGAAGTTCAGAATTTGATGTATCACTATTTAATTCAGGATAAAATTCATCCGCTTTTTTTATTCCGTATAGTGGTGAATCAACCATTCCATTTTGATTGAATAATGCAACTACTTGTTCAATATTTCCATTTTCAAGATGAGTTATATATTGCTTTGCTATTTCCTTTTTATTCATTGTTTCATCAATTTTAAATTTCAGAGTTTGTTTCTCAGCTTGCGTACAACGGTCTCGGCTATGGAATTTAGCGGGTTAAATGCTGGGTTTTATTTTTTGCCGAAAATGCCATTATCGCTTAATAATTTTCTTTTTTGTTCTACTTGGAGCTATTTTCTATAGCCATTGTTGTGATCTTTAGCTTGCGTCCGAGTTAGTGCGCACAGTTCGGTTTTTTTAAATCCGCCCGATTTGAAATCAAATCTTTTGGATTATCTGGATAGTTCATTTATGTTCCGCTCGAAAATTAAATCAGGTTAATTGGTTAATGGCACTCTCATTATAAAATCGGTCTGAAAGCTGGTTTAAAACCCGTTCACTTAATAAATCCGACCGAGTAAGCAGATAAAATTCGATCTATCATAGCATTTCAAATACGTGAAAACTCTGTGTTCTACGTTTTTTCAGGTTCCTGCCCAAAAATAAAAAAAGTCCGTTTGTGCCGTTAAACTTCCAATTTGGTCCAAAAATATATTTGGTACGAATAAACCTAATAATTCCGACCGAGTAAGAATCCGGGCAATAATTTTGTTTTGGGATTAAGCGTTCTTTTCGGTTTTCGACCTCTTTTTTTTTAAAATAAATATTTTTTTTCGAGCTATTGATCACAACTTGTTATATCAACACAAATATAGCCGTTTATCCTTTTATGTTCCGGGATAAAGACAGGTTTTGTTGTGTTTTATCGGTTTCGTAATTGGGGGTTGGGCCCATTATTGTGTTAATAATAGTTTATTGATTACAATACAGTTTGGAATTTTATCGAAGCCCAATGTTTCTTGAACAATTTCAAAATTTTACGCCTATATATTCAATCGCATTTTGATAAATATAGCAGTTCAATAAATGATTTCAATGAAACAGTATGGAATTCATTTTTTTTATCCTCATTAAATCGAATTTAGAAGTTTCCTTTTAAGGTTGCCCATATCTTCACTAACTTTCTTTTCAACGACCCTGGCATAAATTTGTGTAGTTGCCATTTTGGTATGGCCCAATAATTTAGAAACCGTCTCAATAGGTACACCATTACTTAGGGTTACTGTAGTTGCAAAGGTATGACGTGCCATATGAAAGGTAAGATTCTTTTTTATTCCACATACATCTGCAATCTCCTTGAGATAGCTATTTAGTTTCTGATTTGAAAAATCGGGCATTAATTTACCTGAATATAGAGTTCTTGGGTGGTTCTTATATTTAGAGATTAATTGCTCCGCTTTTGGTAAAAGAGGGATTTTAAAAGCCGTACCAGTTTTATTTCTTTTTGCCGTGATCCATCGATCTCCATCAATACCAATTATAACATTATTCTTGGTAAGCTTCATGATATCGGCATATGAAATACCTGTATAACAACTAAAAACAAATAAATCCTTCACTACGGTCAACCTCTCAACTGAAGGTCTTAGATTTTCTATAGTTCCGAGTTCAATATCGGTAAGAAATTCCCGTTCGGATTTTTCAAATTTCGGTTTAAATTTGACAAACGGGTCACGATCTATCCATTCGAGTTGATAGGCTAGAGTTACCACTCTTCGAAGTCTTTGAATATGTTTCATTACGGCATTGTTACCTATCCTGCCTTGATAATGCATTGGCTTGTATTTTCTAAGGAAACTTTCAAAACCAAGAACAAAGGCATAATTCAAATCTTTAAGATATATATCTGACGTTTTATATTTTTTCTTCACATAGGAAAGAACATAGTTTTGGCTTGTATTATAATGGCACAAGGTCTTATTGCAAAGTTTTACACCTAAATTTTCCGTGTGGTATTCAAAAATATCTTTTAAGGAATAAAATTTTTTATCCTCTCCTAGGAATCTAGCTTTAATAAGTTGAGCGGATAAAGCTTTTGCTTCTGCCTTTAAATCTCGATAACTATTAACAATTTCGGATTTTACTTCGTCGAGATAAAAATTAATTTCCCTTGAAGCGTGTCCATTGCCTTTTACCTTTTGGCGTGTGGAATCCCAGGAATCAACATTTACCTTTTGTTTAAGGCTAATATTGACGCTCCTGCCATTTACGGTAATCCGCACATAGATATTCGATAAATTGTTTTTGTCCGCACGTTGGGTGTAAATCCAAAAAAGGATAGAAAATGTTGTTGTAGATCGCATAGTTGCCGTCTTAATTGTTAAACAATAATTGAGACGAAAGTCAAATCAACTAGGCAAGGAATAGTCCTTAATTTAGGTCAAGATATAAAAATGTTGACGATTATGTTGACGATTTTAGAAAATGTTGACGATTTGTGAACTTTTAAAACCAAATAAAATCAAACAATATGATTGCCCTAAAAATATAAAACCTTGCAAATCATAAGATTAGCAAGGTTTTGGTTTTGTTTGATATCGCTATCAGTGACCTGGCTGGGATTCGAACCCAGGACCCTCTCCTTAAAAGGGAGATGCTCTACCAGCTGAGCTACCAGGTCAGTAAAATTAACGCTCCCCGTGTTGCGGTTAGCGGGTGCAAATATAATATCAATAATTTATTTACCAAGTCGATTTCCTTATAATTTTAATTTTTTTTGAAATCAATCGTATTTGATGCATTTTTACCAAAAATAGGGGATATGAAATCTGGCGCCCGGAATATTTAGCAGAGGATTTTAGTATACTCATTTTCAGATTAATAAAGTTTTTGAAACGGATGAGACGAACCTAATGACACAACAAAGAGTATATCATAAAGATATTTTTAATGATTGCGCCAGTGGTACGCTAAAAAATTAACTTTTTGGAGGTGAAATAAAAGATTTGTGAACACCTTTTAAGAACAAGTGGCAAGGAGGTAAATAAATTCAATAGCCCGGCAGCTTCGGCCCAGCTCGCCGGAACGCCTGGTCGGGTAGGTCCGATATTTAATTCAAATAAATTCTTATAGATGAAAATGGTTTTAGTGGGGTATATGGGGAGTGGTAAGTCAACCGTAGGTAAACTTCTGGCGAAGGATTTGAACCTCGCCTTTTTGGACTTGGATAACTACATGGAACAGAAATTGCAAAAATCGATTCCTGCTATTTTTAAAGAAAAAGGGGAAATATATTTTAGAAAGATGGAGCATCTGCTCTTAAAGGAAGTTATGAAAGACAAGGAGAATTTTGTATTGTCTACCGGTGGAGGTACTCCTTGCTATAGCGGTAATATGGAAACCATTTTGGAAGGAACAAATGATGTGTTTTATCTAAAACTCTCCATAATGGCCTTGGTGCAACGTCTAACCCCGGAAATGGCCGGCCGTCCATTGATACAAAACCTTTCCCAAGAAGAACTCCCAGAGTTTATAGGAAAGCATTTGTTTGAACGGAACCCTTTTTACGCTATGGCCAACCATGTGATTAACTGCGATGATAAGGATTCTTCGGAAATAGTTACTGAAGTTAAGGGTATTTTAAAGTAAACCCCTTTTGCTTTATTGAAAAGATATTCTAAACCGGTTTCCTGGTAATATCCTAGATTTCGGTTAGAGGCAATATTTATTAAAAAGTATTTTTACTGCCCGAGGGCGAGACTATTTAAAGGTGGGAATTATGAAACTTCGTACCTCCTATTTTGCACTTTGTATTTTATTGCTCCGTCTAAATTACCCAGAAGCGCACGCCGTGCGGAAATTACTGCCAACTGCAACTGTCGACGGTATTCCTAGTCCAAATACACCATATCGTTCTTATCGTTAAATTTTACGTTCACGTGTTCCTGTAGGGAAGTGGATAGGGAGATACCCTTATAATCTGCCTTTACCGGATATTTCTTGTGATTTCTATTTACCAAAACTGCTGTTTTTAGCTGCTTTAGGGGAACCCTTAAAAAATGATGCACCCCATAGATCAACGTGGTGCCCGAATTTAAGACATCATCGACAAGGACAACGGACTTGTCCCTATACCCGCTTTCCGGGATGGAGGTCTTGACCCCACTGGCCACGGGATTGCTTTTGTCCATGCTTACGGTGCACAAAATAATGGTAGCCCCGGTTATTTCTTGGAGTATTTTACTGATTTTTTTGGCAAAAAGGAGGCCACCACCATCTATTCCAGCAATGACGATTTCTTTCTCCTCTACGTTGGCCTCGTATATTTGATAAGCTATTCGCTTTATCTTATGTTGAATTTCCTGATGGTTCAAAATTTTGTGCTGCATGGTAATTATCGTTTATTTTCAAAGATAAAAAACAGTTCCCTACCTTGTCTCGGTTTTATGGAGTTAGTAGCGGTTTCTAGAATATTGACTTTAAAATAGGGTGAAAAAAGCTTTAGGTATTCCGATCTTGTCCCACCAAAGGGAGGACCATCGGAAGTTAGGGGGAAATTGAACAACAGGCCGAACAATTTGCCATTGGGCTTTATAATATCGTGCATCTTTTTCGCATAGTCTTCCCGTAGGATAGGGTCTAGGGCGCAAAAAAAAGTTTGTTCCATGACCAAGTCGAAATCGCTTAGCGGAAGGTTAAAAAAATCACCTTCCACCAGTTGTTCTTCTGGAAAATCAGGGAGGTTCAATTTAATGTGTTGCAAAGGCTGATGGGCTATGTCCGCAACATAGACATTTTCAAACCCCTGCTTATAAAGGTATACCACTTCATATCCGTTCCCTGCTCCAGGGACTAGGATTTTCAGGCTTTTGTTGTGCATTTGGTCTATGTAGGCCTTCAAAGGGGGAGATACCTTGCCCATATCCCATCCCAGTTCGCCTGTGGCATATTTGGCTTCCCAAAATTCCTTGTTTAAAAGCATAATATATCAAGTTCAAATTTAAGTATCAAGTATCAAGTTCAAGCTCAAAAGCTTATAAGTTTGGTTTTATCCAACCAAAACCAGTCAATGCTATTTAGGCATGGACATATTTCCTCCATCGACTATCAACCATTATCCTTCATCCACCTCCAGATAACCATCAATATCCCTCCGGTCTTTTTTGGTGGGCCTTCCCGTCCCTTTTTTTCTGTAATGTTCCTTGGCGTGGCGCAGCAACTCGTTTTGGGCAAAGGCCTCCGCCGGGGTGGTGTCCTTGCGGTATAGGTCCACTAATTTGGCCCCGACGCGGCTTTCGGGTACATCCAATACGGTGAGCTCGTAGTTTATCTGATCCTTTCTTACAATAAGTTGATCCCCATGGTAAACTTCGCGCGATGGCTTTACCACCTGGCCATTGATTTTAACATGCCCTTTTTTGCAGGCTTCGGTGGCAAGGCTTCGAGTCTTAAAATAGCGGATACTCCACAAATACTTATCTATACGCATAAACAATCGCAAATCTTTGTTAATGGTCTGTACAAAAATAGGGGAAAATTGTATCTTGCGCCCTTCTAAAATTATGGATAGATGAGATTACATCGAGTTGTAGTAATGATGCTGCTTTTGGTTTTGGCCTGGTCGTGCAAAAAGGATGAGGAAAACCCGATTGTGGAGATTCCACCAAGACCCCTTAACGAAGTTTCCGTGGAGAATGAAGCTGATATTCAAGCTTTTTTGAAAACGCATTTCTACAATTACGAGGAATTCGCAAATCCGCCCGCAGATTTTAATTTTAAGATCAAAATAGATACGCTGGCCGGTGAAAATGCCGATAAAATACCATTGTCCGAACAAATACAATCGGAAAAAATCAAGATCTCGCCCAGCGATCTGGATTTGGAAGATCAGGCGGGCACCGAACAAAATCTATACTATTTGGTAGCGCGGGAAGGTGCAGGTGGATCGCCCACGGTTGGAGATTCCACTTATTTAAAATATGAGGGATCTTTGCTTGACGGCACATTATTCGACGGGAATTCCAGCTATACGTGGCAATACCTTCCCTTTTATCTTAGGGGTTATGCCAAAGGAATTTCGCATTTTAGGACCGGGGACGACATTTTGGTGAACAATGATGGTACCACCTCTATTACCAATAGCGGTATTGGATTGATTATTATGCCTTCGGCTCTTGGATATTATGACGCTGGTACTGGGGTAATAGCACCTTATTCCAATCTGATGTTCCAGATCGATGCTGGTCTTTATGTTGAAAATACGGATTATGATCAGGATGGGATTCCTTCTATTTTGGAGGATTTAAATAAGGATGGTATTTTGAGCAATGATAATACGGATGCGGAGGCCGAAGCTAAAGTATATCCGCCCACTTATGTTCCAAATCATTTGGATCGGGACGACGATGGTGATGGCACGCTTACTAGGGATGAGATAATCATTAACCCCGATGGCACCATTACCTTCCCGGATACCAATGGGAACGGCATTCCTGATTATTTGGATAAGGACACAAAATAAGAGTCTAGTCCCTCGCTCGGCCTTATGGCCCGCGATTGCGAACCCTGTCTATCATTAATGGATTAGTTTATGGGTTTATTGGAGCTAGAGTTTTAATTGGTTATATATTCTATATTAATTGCCCCTTTTTTTAGAAGTTAGAATTAGTTTCACATTTGACGGGGTTGGTGGAGATTTACGACAAATTTCCCCAAAATACGACAAACTCAGCTAAAATCCTGTCAGGAACCGACCTCTCCCTAGCCCTTTCCCAAAGGGAGGGAACTCGTTTTCGATGAACAGAAACTGTCCTTTGTTGTAGGATTTACTCCCCTCCTTGGGAGGGGTTGGGGGAGGTCGGACGGGACAACCGTCCAGACTCTTATCTCTTGTAACTCCAAGATTGGGCACAAAAAATCCCTGTTAGTATTTGCTAACAGGGATTTTTTTATTCGATATAATATTTTGCAATTAGAGTTTTATAGACGCTGAAAAGACGAATTGGTTAGGCCTTGAATCTATTTTGGCATAGGATAAATTGGTGTTTTCGGTTACAATTTCTGCTTCATTTTCAGAAAATCCCCTTACCCATCGGACATCTAGCCCTAGTCTGCCCAAATTTATGCCAACTCCTAAATTAAGTCCTACCGTAAAATCGTTTTTTACATCCTCAATTTCAAAATCCTGCAGGTCATTGCTCAAAATGTATTGAAAAGCCGGACCCGCAAAGATATTCATCGGACCAAGGATATGGATTCCCACCAATACTGGTAGGTCCAACGAGGAAACCTCATAGGTCTTGGAGCTTCCGGTAACATTATAACTGCTTTTGGTGTTGGTATAGACCAATTCGGGTCTCAAATAAATAATTGGTAGCTCCAATTGACCGAAAATACCAACATTAAAGCCTGTTTTTCCATCTGCGCCTTCCACAACGTTTTTCCCTGCATCTACAACGGAAGAATAGGTAAGGTCTCCATTTTGATTGTAATTAAGGCCGCCCTTGATACCGAATCCGGTGCCTTTTTGTGCAAAGGCAGTTAGGCCAACAATGGCAAGAGCCACTGTAAGAAGTGTTTTTTTCATAGTGTGTTTCTTTTATTTTCGTTCTAACACTCTATGAACGGCATCAACTATTGCTTTATTGTTTAAACCATATTTTTCCATTAGCTGCTCCGGAGTCCCGCTTTCCCCAAAAGTATCTTGGGTAGCAATGAACTCTTGGGGCGTTGGATGTTGTGTGGTAAGGGTTCTTGCGATACTTTCCCCAAGTCCGCCTAAATAATTATGCTCTTCTGCGGAAACAATACAGCCTGTTTTTTTAACAGACTTTAACAAGGCGGTCTCGTCCAAGGGCTTTATGGTGTGTATGTTTATTACTTCGGCAGAAATTCCCTGGCCTTCCAAAGTTTCGGCAGCGATAAGGGCTTCCCATACCAAATGCCCCGTGGCTACGATGGTTACATCTGTCCCCTCGTTAAGCATAACGGCTTTTCCTATCTCGAATTTTTGGTCTACCGGAGTAAAATTGGCCACTTTTGGCCTTCCAAACCTTAAGTATACGGGACCCACATGATCCGCGATGGCAATTGTGGCCGCCTTGGTCTGGTTATAGTCGCAAGGATTGATGACGGTCATCCCCGGTAACATTTTCATAAGTCCGATATCCTCCAAAATCTGATGGGTAGCTCCATCCTCGCCAAGGGTGAGCCCTGCGTGGGAAGCACATATTTTCACGTTCTTGTTGGAATAGGCTATGGATTGCCGTATTTGGTCATAGACCCTTCCAGTGGCGAAATTGGCGAAGGTACTTGGAAACGGTATTTTACCTCCAATGGTCAGTCCGGCGGCCATTCCCATCATATTGGCTTCCGCAATACCAACTTGAAAAAACCTTTCCGGGTTCTCTTCAATAAAGGTTTCTATTTTTAGCGAACCTACCAAATCGGCGCATAACGCTACTACGTTCGGATTTGTACGTCCCAGTTCCGTCATCCCGGCTCCATAGCCGCTTCTTGTATCGTTTTTCCCTTGATCTATATATTTCTTCATCAGTATTTGTTTTGGTCATACCCGCGAAGGCGGGAATCTTGAGATTTGATCTATTTGGCTAATAATCCCCCAGCGTTTCCGGATTCTGTTTTAGGGCATTTGCCAACTGTTCATCGTTCGGTGCTTTGCCATGCCATGCGTGGGTATACATCATAAAGTCTACCCCATTTCCCATTATGGTATGCAAAATAACGCATACGGGTTTGCCTTTTCCCGTTCGGCTCTTGGCCTCCTTCATTCCCTCAAGGATAGCCTCCAGATTGTTGCCATCGTGAATTTCCAATACGTCCCATCCAAAGGCTTCAAATTTTGTTCGCAGATCTCCCTGTGCAAGAACTTCCTCTGTTGGTCCGTCGATCTGTTGGCCATTACGGTCAATTGTAGCAATAAGATTGTCCACCTTTTTGGCCGAAGCGTACATGATGGCCTCCCAGTTTTGGCCTTCGTTCAATTCCCCATCCCCATGAAGGGAATAGACCAAATGGTTGTCCTTGTTTAATTTCTTGGCCTGTGCGGCACCTAAGGCTACGGACATTCCTTGGCCCAAAGATCCAGAGGCAACACGTACCCCGGGAAGTCCTTCATGCGTAGTTGGGTGTCCCTGCAATCGGGAGTTCAACAATCGAAATGTACTCAGTTCCTTTATTGGAAAATATCCCCTTCGGGCCAGTACACTGTAAAACACCGGGGAGATATGTCCGTTGGACAAAAAGAAGATATCTTCATTTTTTCCGTCCATATCAAAACCTTCCTTTAACTCCATAACCTCATTGTAGAGGGCTACCATAAATTCCGTACAGCCCAACGAACCCCCGGGATGTCCTGAATTTACTTTGTGTACCATCCGTACAATATCCCTTCGGACCTGTATGGTTAAATCCTGTAGTTCTTTCAAATTTGGCATTTTTTTGTCTTTGTTTAATCAATAACAAATGTAATCGCAATCTTTTGGGTATACAAGGTGCGACGACCTATTTTATTGGCACAAGATACAAATTGCACGGAACTTTTGTTTTTTGTTGGGGACTTTATGCGAGCGAGTTGGTTATATTTGCGGTCTTATACTAGAATTTGAAATTTACTATACAACATAGGGATACACAGAGCAAAGGGCGTGCAGCAACTATTGTCACTGATCATGGCACCATTGAGACCCCTATCTTTATGCCGGTGGGCACGGTTGGATCGGTAAAAGCGGTACATCAAAGGGAATTGAAGGAGGATATAAATCCGGATATTATTTTGGGGAATACGTACCACCTTTATCTTCGTCCTAAAACGGAAATTTTAAAACAGGCGGGTGGATTGCATAAATTCATGGGTTGGGACCGCAATATCCTTACAGATAGTGGAGGGTATCAGGTATATTCACTTTCTGGGAATCGAAAAATCAAGGAGGAGGGAGTAAAGTTCAAATCCCATATTGATGGTTCCTACCATGTGTTTGCCCCCGAAAATGTGATGGAGATACAGCGGGATATCGGGGCGGACATCATTATGGCCTTTGACGAATGTACCCCGTACCCATGCGATTACAACTATGCCAAACGTTCCATGCATATGACGCATAGGTGGTTGGAAAGGTGTTTGGCCCATTTGGAGAAGACGCCTCTTTCTTATGATTATTCCCAGGCTTTTTTCCCAATCGTCCAGGGATCTACCTTTAAAGATTTACGCATCCAGTCCGCGGAATATATTGCAGGGGTAGGGGCAGAGGGAAATGCAATTGGCGGACTATCGGTAGGGGAACCTGCTGAGGAAATGTACGCCATGACCGAAATTGTATGCGATATCCTGCCCGAAGACAAACCAAGATATTTGATGGGAGTGGGGACGCCGATAAATATTTTGGAGAACATCGCGTTGGGAATAGATATGTTCGATTGTGTGATGCCTACCCGAAATGCCCGCAACGGGATGCTATTTACAGCTCATGGCACCATCAACATAAAAAATAAGAAATGGGAAGCCGATTTTTCCCCGATTGATGAAATGGGAATTACCTTTGTGGATATGGAATACAGCAAGGCCTACCTTCGCCATCTGTTTGCTGCCAATGAATATTTGGGAAAACAGATTGCAACGATCCATAACCTTGGGTTCTACCTGTGGTTGGTCCGCGAGGCGCGGAAGCATATTTTGGCAGGGGATTTTACCCAATGGAAAAACGGAATGGTAAACCAAATGGACAAAAGGCTTTAGACAGTGGGCATAATAGACAGATACATATTAAAACGCTATCTCGCCACTTTTACCGTGATGTTGCTTTTGTTTATTCCCATCGGCATCATGGCCAACTTGGCCGAACAGATCGGTAAGATGATAGACAACGAGGCCCCGTTGAACGAAATACTGCTGTATTACCTCAATTTTACCATTTATATAGGTAGTCTCCTATTTCCAATATTCCTGTTTCTATCCGTTATCTTTTTTACCTCAAAACTGGCGAACAATACGGAGATTGTGGCAATTCTGAGTTCTGGGGCCTCCTATGGCCGATTTTTAAGGCCATACTTTATTGGGGCTTCCATTATAGCCATACTTATGTTTTTTATGGCCATGTTTATTGTGCCCAATGCCAGTAAGGGCTATAACGAGTTTATCTATAAATACTTAAAAAAAGGAAAACAGGATAGGATTACCAGTAATATTTACAACCAGCTCAATGAAAACGATTTTATCTATGTAAGTAGTTTTGACCCTGCCAGGCAAAGGGGTTACAATTTTACTTTGGAACATTTTAACGATGACAATCAACTGGCATACCGGATTTCTGCTTCCAACATTCGCTGGAAGGAAAAGGATAGCATTTATGAACTGACCACCTATGTAAAACGGACGGTAAAAAAGGAGGGCGAGATCATTGAGACCAAACGAAAACTCGATACTATTTTCAATTTTAAGATAGATGATCTTACCCCGGTATCCTATATTGCGGAAACCAAGGACCTGTTTGAGCTTAATGATTTTATTGATACCCAAAAAAGAAAGGGAGCCTCCAATATCAACACTTACATTTTGGTAAAATACAAACGTTGGGCCCTTCCTATCACTGCTTTTATACTTACAATTATTGCAGTGGCCGTTTCCGCCGAAAAACGGAGGGGCGGAATGGGGGTCAATTTGGCCTTTGGAATTTTTGTGGCCTTTATCTATATCTTTTTTGACAAGGTCTTCGGTACCTTGGCGGAGCAATCCGGGTTCTCACCTTTATTGGCGGTAATCATACCCAATATCGCCTTTGGGACCCTTGCCCTTTATTTGTTGAAAAAGGCCAAGAGATAGCTTTTGGACGCAACCCAATAGTAGACACAATATGGCGGATACCAAACTGAAAAATTACCTCCACCTTCATTTTATAATTTTTATTTGGGGATTTACCGCCGTTTTGGGAAAGTTGATTTCCGTGGGTGCCCTTTCCTTGGTATGGTATAGAATGTCATTGGCAGTTGCCCTGACCCTAATTTATATAGGTTTCAAGAAATATTCCCTTAAGGTGCCGGCCAAGACACTTCGGCTCTTGTTGGTTGGTGGATTGGTGATTACCCTTCATTGGCTTACTTTTTTTAAGGCAATTAAAGTATCCAATGTTTCGGTTGCGCTGGCAACCATGTCCACCGGAGCCTTCTTTGCCGCGGTATTGGAACCTATATGGTATCGCAGAAAGTTTATTGGGTACGAAATCGTGTTTGGACTTATTGTGATTGTCGGACTTTATATCATGTTGCACGTGGAGACCATTTTTGTGGAAGGGATCATATTGGCCCTGATTTCTGCTTTTTTGTCCGCTACGTTCACCTTGATCAATGGGAAGCTGATCCAATTGGAAAGACCATCGGTAATTTCCGTATATGAGTTGGGTAGTGGCGTACTCTTTTTGTCCGTCTATCTTGGCATAACCGGAAAATTTACTTCAGATTTCTTTCAGTTATCCCAAAATGATTGGCTTTTTATCTTAATCTTGGCCTCCGTCTGTACAGCTTATGCCTTTATTGCATCGGTCAAGGTGATGAAATATATTAGCCCCTATACCGTGATGCTGAGCATAAATTTGGAGCCCGTTTATGGTATTCTCCTCGCCTATTTTATTTTGGGGGAAAGCGAGAAAATGGAACCCCTGTTCTATTTGGGGGCGTTTGTTATATTGGCTACCGTACTGGCCAATGGAATCCTAAAAAACAAACGCAAGCAAAAGGAATTGGGCCGGTGAAAGGAATTTGGAGGTTTCCAAAACCTCTTCAAAAAGGGTATGGATTTCAAACTTTAAGTAGAAAAGATTATAAAGTATAAACCCAAAAACGAATAAACCCATAATCATTGGGCACACATGAAACGTTTTAGTCTAATAATTTTTGTCGATTCACAACACGGCAAGGCAAACATCAAAACAGCCACTAAATGGGAGGGAGTATATTAGAATGTTTTATATTTGTCGTCCTATTCAATTTTAAACAAGCACATACATGGAGTATTTGGATTTTGAACTTCCTATCAAGGAACTTGAGGAACAACTGGATAAATGTACGCTCATAGGAGAGGAAAGCGATGTTGACGTGTCGGAGACCTGCAAGCAGATAGAGCAAAAACTCAACGAAACCCGCAAGTCTATTTATAAAAATCTGACCGCTTGGCAAAGGGTGCAGCTCTCCAGACATCCGGACAGACCCTATACAATGGATTATATCAAAGCCATATGCGGGGATACTTTCTTGGAGCTGCACGGGGATAGGGGAGTAAGGGACGATAAGGCGATGGTAGGCGGTTTGGGAAAAATTGGGGACCAGAGTTATATGTTCGTTGGCCAACAAAAAGGATACAATACAAAGACCCGCCAATACAGAAATTTTGGAATGGCCAATCCGGAAGGATATAGAAAAGCATTAAGGTTGATGAAATCGGCCGAAAAATTTGGTTTGCCCGTAGTGTGTTTGATCGATACCCCAGGTGCGTATTACGGAATAGAAGCTGAGGAACGCGGACAGGGAGAGGCTATTGCTCGGAATATTCTGGAGATGACCCGCCTAAAAGTTCCCATAATAGTACTCATTATCGGGGAGGGCGCCTCTGGTGGTGCCCTTGGGATAGGTGTTGGTGATAGGGTGTTGATGTTGGAGAATACTTGGTATTCGGTAATTTCACCGGAATCTTGTTCCTCAATTTTATGGAGGAGCTGGGATTACAAGGAGCAAGCAGCTGAATCCTTAAAGTTGACCGCGACCGACATGAAAAAATTGAAGCTGATAGACGAAATAGTAAAGGAGCCGGTAGGTGGTGCACATTCTAACAGGGCCAAGACCTTTGAAATCGTAAAAAATAAAATTACCTCTCATTATGATGACCTAAAAAAGTTATCACCAAAAGCACTCGTAAAATCACGCATGGAAAAATATGCCGATATGGGTGTTTTTAATGGTTAGTTCGTGGTTTACTAAGTTTTATAAAATCCTGGAAATTCATTTTCGGGATTTTTTTTGGTTATGAACACAATTTCGTAACTTATCAACACTAATATTGTTGATCAACTGTGGATATCCATCATGTCTCTTTTGAAGTTAATTCCATACTTTTACCCCCATGGAGAAAACCAGCCCCATACTCGGCCATAAAATAGACAAATCGACTTTGATAAATCTGGAGAGAGGTAAAATTCCACCTCAAGCAATTGATTTAGAGGAAGTTGTACTTGGTGCAATGATGATCGACAAAAAAGGGGTCGACGAAGTAATAGATATCTTACATCCGGATGTTTTCTATAAGGATGCGCATCGATATATTTATGAGGCCATTTTTAAACTGTTCGAAAGTTCGGAACCGGTAGATTTATTAACCGTTTCCGCCCAGTTGAAGAAAGATGGGCGTTTGGACTTGGCCGGAGGCGATTTTTACCTTATAAAACTCACCCAAAAAGTGGCTTCTTCGGCCCATATTGAGTTTCATGCACGAATCATTCTCCAAAAATTTATTCAACGCAGCCTGATAAAGATTTCAAGCGAGATCATTAAGGAAGCCTACGAGGATTCTACGGATGTTTTTGATCTTTTGGACAATGCGGAGGCCAAATTGTACGACGTTACCCAGGGCAACCTAAAGCGCTCCGCGGAAACCGCACAAAATTTGGTGATACAGGCCAAGAAGAGGATCGAGGAAATTGCCAATAAGGAAGGGCTTAGCGGGGTGCCTTCCGGGTTCGATAAGCTGGACAAGCTCACTTCGGGATGGCAACCCAGTGACCTCATTATCGTGGCTGCCCGTCCAGGGATGGGAAAGACGGCACTTACCCTGTCCATGGCCCGAAATATTGCCGTAAATTCCAATATTCCCGTTGCCTTTTTCTCCTTGGAGATGTCTTCGGTTCAATTGATAACCCGACTTATTTCTTCCGAAACGGGTCTGTCTTCCGAAAAATTGAGGACGGGCAGGTTGGAAAAGCACGAATGGGAGCAGCTGAACGTAAAGGTAAAATCGTTGGAATCTGCACCGTTGTTTATAGATGATACCCCTTCCCTTTCAATATTTGATCTAAGGGCAAAAGCCAGACGTCTGGCCTCCCAGCACGGTATTCGCATGATCGTGATAGATTACCTTCAGTTAATGACCGCCGGGGGCAGTCAAAAAGGAGGTAACCGGGAACAAGAAATATCTACCATTTCCAGAAACCTAAAGGCCTTGGCCAAGGAACTTAATGTACCGGTCATAGCACTTTCCCAATTGTCCCGTGCCGTGGAGACCAGGGGAGGGAGCAAGCGTCCAATCTTGTCCGACCTTCGGGAATCCGGGGCCATTGAGCAGGATGCGGATATTGTATCCTTTATATATAGACCAGAATATTATAAGATAGATGAATGGGATGACGATGAGCGTTCCCCAACAGCTGGCCAAGCGGAGTTTATTGTGGCGAAGCATAGGAATGGTGGACTTGATAATATTCGTCTAAAATTCATTGGCAATCTTGGTAAGTTCGACAATTTGGACGATTTTGATTCTCCTTTTGAGTTTCAATCCAAGATGAACGCCGATGGGGAGAATCCGTTTATCACAAAAAACCTGCCTAATGTAAACGAGGCCTTCGGGAGTTCTATGAACGAAGATCCGGATGATGGCGATGTACCGTTTTAAAGTTCAAGCTCAAGCCCAAGGATCAAGTACAAGTTCAGGGCTATGGGTTCAGGGTTGTTGGACCTGGGTCTGGAATTTTCCGATTCATAACCCTTAATTCATAACCCATATCTTGATCCTGTGTATTTTGTACCTTTGACAAGATATCCTACAGCATTTGAGTTATGAACAAGCCTCTTTTGTCCTTTGTCTTTTGCATTTTGACTTTTCTCCAGATCTCGGCTTCCTCCATTCTTGTCCCTATGGATGCCGAGGGTCAAAAAAATCACCTAAAGGCATATGGAATCACCTATTGGGTGCTTTCCAAGCAGCAAAAAGTGCAATGGCTGTTGAACTATAGGGGAGGTTCCTTTTTACTTCCGGATGGCGAAAGTATCAGGCAGGAATGCCAGATTCGAGGTGTTTCTTATGAAATCCTTACCGATGCCCAGACACAATCTATTTTAAGCGAGATAAGTAGTCCTTCCCAAAACCAGGATGCCGTAATTTTGGAGAAAGCCCCTAAAATTGCAGTCTACTCCCCTAAGGAGAATCCTCCTTGGGACGACGCCGTGACCATGGTGCTGACCTATGCAGAGATACCCTATACTACAATTTATGACGAAGAGGTATTGGGCGATAAGCTGGTCCTGTACGATTGGCTACACCTGCACCATGAGGATTTTACCGGTCAGTACGGTAAGTTCTATGGGGCATATAGGGCCGCTCCCTGGTATATTGAGGGGAAGCAGAAAGCGGAGGAACTGGCAACCAAATTAGGCTATAGCAAAGTTTCCGATGAGAAAAAGGCCGTTGCCGAAAAGATTAGGAATTATGTGATCGGGGGTGGATTTATGTTTGCCATGTGCTCTGCTACCGATAGTTTCGATATTGCACTGGCCTCGGAGGGAGTGGATATTTGCGAACCCATGTTCGACGGAGATCCTTCAGATCCAGGCTACCAGAACAAGCTTGATTATTCAAAGACCTTTGCCTTTACCAATTTCACATTGGAGAGAAACCCACTGCGCTATGAGTTTTCCTCTATAGATATGACCGATAAGCGGATGGTTCCCAAAGAATCCGATTATTTTTCGCTGATGGACTTTTCGGCAAAGTGGGATCCCGTACCTACAATGCTCTGCCAAAACCACACCTCTTTGGTCAAAGGTTTTATGGGGCAAACTACCGCATTTGAAAGGGATGAGGTAAAACCTACCGTAATGGTCCTGGGAGAAAATAAGATCAACGGGGAAGCCCGTTATATTCACGGAATAAAGGGGAAGGGCTTTTTTACCTTTTATGGGGGGCATGATCCAGAGGACTATCAGCACCGGGTCGGCGATCCAAAAACGGAATTGGAGCTGCATCCCAATTCCCCTGGGTACAGACTTATTTTGAACAACGTTCTTTTCCCGGCAGCCCAGAAAAAGAAGCAGAAAACTTGAGAAAGTTCAAGTATCAAGGTCAAATTCAAAAAAAAAGTTTATGAGTTTATTAGTTTGGGTGTTGACATTTCGGAAACTTTGACCCTTCAACCTTGAACCATAACTGGAGCCAAGAGCCAAGAAAAAAGACGATAGAAAAAAGACTCAAAAAGTTTATGTGTTTATTAGTTTAGGGATTTTACCTTTAAACACCAAACACCAAACACCAAACACCAAACACCAAACACCAAACACTTAACCCAACAGCTTCTCCAAAACCATTTCTACGCCAAAATCATCATTGCTGGCCGTTGAATATTTGGCTATTTTTAAGACGTTGGGGTGTGCATTTTCCATAGCAAAGCTAAAATCGGACAGGGCCAGCATTTCCAGATCATTGTTATAATCCCCAAATACCATTACCTCTTGTGGGCTAATTTGGAATTGATCCAATATCTTCTGTAAGGCGTATCCTTTATGGGCATTTGGGTGGGAAATGTCCAGCCAATTGGCCCCGGACACCTTGACCTGCAATTGATGTTCCAAATGTTTTACTGCAGGATAGATATATTTTTCGGAGCTTTCGGAATGGTATACTGCAATTTTTAGCACCTCTCCCTCGTGCTCCATTAGGTTTTCCAGGATGGCATATTCGGTATAATATTCTTTCAGCTTATCCACAAAATTATGGGAGGCGTAATTTAGGTATGCATTGGATTTGGTGCAAAGTACAACATGAGAACCCTCAATGGTTTGGACAATTTGCAATAACTTGTTTATTGACTCCCTATCCATTGGGGTCGACAACAATTCTTTTTGTCTGTGCATGGTGTAACTGCCATTTTCCGCGATTACGATAATGTCGTCCTTAATGGGACTTAGTTTATCAATGATGCTATGGTACTGTCTTCCACTGGCGGCCACAAAAAGAATGTCCCTTTTTTTGAGCTCATGGAAAATTTCAAAAAACCGAGTACTCACCTCGTGATTGGAGTTTAGCAAAGTGCCGTCCATGTCGGTCACCACCATTTTTATTTTTGAAAAATCCATTCTATAAATTATTAATTTGCAAAGGTACCCTTTATGATATGAATTTTTGGAGTGTTTCGATAAAGTTTATATTAAGGGCATCCCTAAAACCCCTATTTTGGTTGCCAACTTGTTCTTTTACCCGGCTACTTCGTTGCCAAAATGCTCATTTAGCCCTGCTAAACGCCGTTTTTGGTGCCTAGTATCTAAAAGGAATTTCTGGGACACCATCGCGAACTGTGCTGACAGAAGTGCTCCTAATTTTGGGATATTTATGCTGATCGATCTTCGTTTGATATACAGGGCACAGAACTGGTCAATAGTTATAGATAACCTTGATATGGAAAGTTTATGTGTTTATTAGTTTATGAGTTTAGGGGTTTATACTTTTAAACACCAAACACCAAACACCAAACACCAAACACCAAACACCAAACACCAAACACCAAACCATTGAACGATGAAATTCTTTCAAAAGGAAATACGATTAGATCCCTATAAAAGGGGGTTCCATTTAATTACAGATCAGGTGGAAAGGGCTATTCCCCAACTAGGTAAAATAAAAATTGGGGTACTTCATGTTTTTATAAAGCATACTTCTGCCAGTTTGACCATCAATGAGAATGCCGATCCAACCGTGCGAATGGATTTTGAAAGTCACCTAAATGTTATGGTCCCGGAAAATGTGCCGTACTTTATCCACAATTATGAAGGTCCGGACGATATGCCCGCACATATCAAATCGTCCTTGATGGGTGCCTCCGTACAGTTGCCAATTACCAATGGCAGAATAAATTTAGGAATTTGGCAGGGAATCTATTTATGTGAACACCGCAACCATGCCTCAGGAAGAAAGTTGGTGATCACCTGTTACGGGGAATGATCGTGTAAAACAAAAAATCCCGCTCAAGGAACGGGATTTTTTAGCGAGATAAATGTTGATATTATTTTACTTGGTCCGCAATAGCCTTAAAAGCTTCAGGGTGGTTCATGGCCAAATCTGCCAAAACCTTACGGTTTAGCCCTATATTGTTGGCTTTTACCTTGCCCATAAACTGGGAATAAGACATTCCGTGCAATCTGGCACCTGCATTTATACGGGTAATCCAAAGTGAACGAAAAGTTCTTTTCTTGTTTCTACGGTCTCTATAAGCATATAACATTGCTTTTTCAACCGCATTTTTGGCTACTGTCCAAACGTTTTTACGTCTTCCAAAGTAACCTTTGGCTTGCTTCATCACCTTTTTTCTCCGGGCTCTGGAAGCAACTGAATTTACTGATCTTGGCATAATTTCTGATTTTTTGTAGTAGGCGGTCGATAATCGACACTTTTTCTACACCGTAGCTTTATGCGGTGGTGTAGCCTAACTCCAGGGTTAATAATTAAATTACCGATAAAGAACGATTACTTTAATCGCAACTGTTCCTTAATACTGTTAACATCCGCCTGATTTACCAAGGTGGAGTGGGTTAACTTTAGCTTACGCTTTGTAGACTTCTTCGTTAGAATGTGGCTTTTAAAGGCATGCTTTCTTTTGATTTTACCGGTACCGGTAAGCTTAAAACGCTTTTTGGCACTGGATTTTGTTTTCATCTTAGGCATCTTGTTCCTATTTTTGGTTTATCTCGCTAATTTTTAAATTCCCACAAAGGCGGGAATTCCAATGTATTAATTTTAATGTACTTCGATTTTTACAGAGGCATGTAATCCTGAACGCAGTCGAAGGGTTATTTTTTGGTTTTGGGAGCTATGAACATAGTCATTCTTTTCCCTTCCAATTTGGGCATTTGTTCCACTTTTCCAAGTTCCTCCAGTTCCGAGGCAAGTTTTAACAAAAGAATTTCCCCTTGATCTTTGTAAACGATAGACCGTCCTTTAAAAAAAACATAAGCCTTTAACTTGGCGCCTTCCTTTAGGAATTTTTCCGCATGTTTTTTCTTAAATTCATAATCATGGTCATCGGTCTGTGGACCAAATCGAATTTCTTTTACGATGACTTTGGTCGCCTTGGCCTTCATCACCTTTTCTCGCTTTTTCTGCTCGTAAAGAAATTTTTTGTAATCAATTATCTTGCAGACCGGGGGGTCAGCATTTGGTGAAATCTCTACCAAATCCAATCCTAATTCTTCAGATTTTGCTATAGCTTCCCTAAAAGGATAAACGCCAATTTCTACATTATCACCAACCAAGCGTACCTTGGGCGCTGTAATCTTTTCATTGATATTGTGCGGGTTTTTGTTTTCCCTTCTAGGTTGGGGCCTAAATCTTTTTCGTATTGCTATGGCGTTGAGTTTTTAATTAAACTTAATTATTTCTATATTTTTTCTCCTAACCTCTAGGAGAATGGTTTCGTTTTTTTAGTATTCCCGATAATTATCGGGGGTGTATGGGGTTCTTTAAAACGATTTTAAGGTACTGTTTATTTCCTTGTTTACCAATTCGGCAAAGTCCTTTATTGGGAATGCTCCTAAATCTTCCCCCCCGTGCCTGCGGACGGAAATGGTATTGGTTAACTCTTCGTTCTCCCCGACAATTAGCATAAAGGGAATCTTGTTCATTTCGGCTTCCCTTATTTTTTTGCCAATGGTCTCATTTCTATTATCAATGAGGGCGCGAATTTCGTCATTTTCAAGCGAATTTAAAACTTTTTTTGCATATTTTTCGTGCTTCTCACTTATCGGAAGGAGAATGGCCTGTTCGGGAGTAAGCCACAAAGGGAAATTACCCCCTGTATGCTCCAATAAAATGGCCACGAATCGCTCCATACTTCCAAAGGGAGCCCGGTGGATCATTACAGGCCTATGTACTTCATTATCACTGCCTTTGTAGGTAAGGTCAAAACGTTCCGGTAAATTGTAATCTACTTGGATGGTACCCAATTGCCAGTTTCTTCCCAAAGCGTCTTTTACCATAAAATCCAACTTTGGTCCATAAAATGCTGCCTCTCCGGTTACAACTTCGTAGTCGAGTCCCTTATCAATGGCCGCATTAAGGATAGCTTGTTCCGCTTTTTCCCAATTTTCAACACTTCCGATGTATTTTTCCGGTTGTTCCGGATCTCGAACGGAAACCTGGGTTCTAAAGTTCTCGAAGCCCAAAGAACCAAAAACGTATAGCACAAGATCGATCACATTTTTAAATTCGGCGTCCAATTGGTCAGGGGTACAAAATATATGCGCATCGTCCTGGGTAAAGCCACGCACCCTAGTAAGGCCGTGGAGTTCCCCGCTTTGTTCATAACGGTATACGGTTCCAAATTCGGCATACCGCTTGGGCAGTTCACGATAGCTAAAGGGCCTATGTTTAAATATTTCGCAGTGGTGGGGACAGTTCATGGGCTTTAACAAGAACTCCTCGTCTTCTTTTGGGGTTTTTATGGGCTGAAAACTATCCGCTCCATACTTGGCGTAATGTCCGGAAGTCACATAGAGTTCTTTCTGGCCGATGTGCGGGGTGACTACCATTTCGTAGCCGGCCTTTTTTTGTGCCTTTTTCAAGAAGTTTTCCAATCTTTCACGCAGGGCGGCACCCTTGGGGAGCCATAAAGGAAGTCCTTGACCCACTTTTTGGGAAAAGGTAAAGAGTTCCAGTTCCTTGCCCAATTTTCTATGGTCCCTTTTCTTGGCCTCCTCCAACAGTTCCAAGTATTCGGTAAGGTCCTTTTGTTTGGGGAAAGAAATACCATAGACCCGAGTAAGCTGGGTGTTTTTTTCGTTCCCTCGCCAATAGGCACCGGCAACGCTCAATATTTTTATAGCTTTTATAAAGCCGGTATTGGGAATATGTCCACCTCGGCAGAGGTCGGTAAAAGTGTCATGATCACAGAAGGTAATGGTACCATCCTCCAAATTTTCGATCAGTTCAACCTTATATTCGTTGCCTTGTGACTTATATAGATTTAAGGCATCCACTTTGGAGACCGCACGCATTTTATACTCGTGCTTGCCACGGGCGATTTCCAGGGCCCTTTTTTCAATTTTCGGAAAATCCTTTTCTGAAATTGTTTGTTCGCCCAAATCTACATCATAATAAAAACCGTTTTCAATGGCCGGTCCAATGGTAAGCTTTACTCCAGGGTACAACTCTTCCAAAGCTTGGGCTACCACGTGGGATGTGGAATGCCAAAATGCTTTTTTGCCTTCCGCGTCGTTCCAGGTAAAAAGTACAAGTTTGCCATCTTCGGTCAATGGAGTTACCGTTTCAACGATGGTATCGTTGAATTTTGCAGAAATTACGTTCCTCGCTAACCCTTCGCTTATGCTTTTGGCCACCTCCATAGGTGTAGTGCCTTTGGAAAACTCTTTTACCGACCCATCCGGCAATGTTATTTTTATCATGCTGTATTCTTTGAATAAGTCAACAAAGATAATACGTTGTCGCATCCCATACAACCTTAAAGTTAAAGCTCAAACTCAAGTGTCGATCGCAAATGCGAGTACAATGTTTATGGGTTTATCAGTTTAGGGGTTACGTGGTTTGCCGCGCCTTGTATACTTTTCCTTTGGGTCGCTTTTTCGGCTTTGATGTATTTTTTAAATTTTATAATCCCGTAAGGGACCCCTCGGCCGACGCCATAGGCTTTTGCCGACGGCTGTCCGCTTTTAGGCACCCCGCCAATTTTCCCGTGCCAGTCGGACGGGAATGATTTTGTCGGGCTGGCTCCCCTTGAAAATAAGGGGAGTATCCATCAAATTACGTTTTAATATAAATGAGCTCTTAATCCATCAAACTTACCTCTATTTTCTATGTTCTTATATCTAATAATCATTGCCCGAAAACCGTCTACTGGAACTGCCAACTGGTCTTTTTCCTATTTCCAACTTCGCACCTCGTATTTCGTATTTTTCCACCCACTGCTACTACTAACTGCCAACTGCTCTCTTTTCTATGCTCTATGCGCTTTGTTCTTAAGAAAAATCGAAACGACCACCGATTTGGAAGCCGGGGTATTGCTCTTTCTGGCAACATTGTTAATAGGTACCAGGACGTTGGCTTCTGGAAAATAGGTGGCCACGCAGCCCCTGGGAATATCGTAACCCAAGGCGATAAAGTTTTTAGCGGTGCGTTTCTTCCCTTCAAAATCGCTCTGGATATCCACAACGGATCGTTCTGGAATCTGCGCTTGTTGTAGGTCTTGGCGATTCATGAGTACTACCCGTCGTTCGTTTAGTATGCCCCGATATCTGTCGTCCATACCATAAATCGTAGTGTTGTATTGGTCATGGGACCTTATGGTCATCATGATATATTCTCCACTTTTTAAGGCAACATCAGACAGTTCGTTCGTCGTAAATTGAGCTTTTCCGCTAGGGGTAGTAAATACTCTTTCCCTGGGGCCATTGGGAAGATAGAATCCTGCGGGTTGCCTAACTTTTTTATTGTAATCATCAAATCCAGGGATTACATCGGCGATAGCCTCCCGAATCAAATCGTATTTGCTCGCCATGCGAATCCAATCAAAAGTAGCTTTCGATCCAAGGGTTTCCTGTGCCAACCTTGCTATGATCATGGGTTCGCTCATTAAATGTTTGGATATGGGCTGTAAATTTCCTTGGGAAGAATGCACAATGCCCATGGAATTTTCTACGGATACGAATTGTGGGATTCCATTTTGAAGATCCTTGTCCGACCGTCCCAAGCAGGGCAGTATAATCGCTGTTTCCCCATGGACCAAATGGCTGCGGTTGGGTTTGGTGGATATATGTACGGTCAATTTACAGTTTCGAAGGGCTTTGGCGGTGAGTTCTGTATCCGGCGTAGCCGAAATAAAATTGCCGCCCAGACCGATAAAAACCTTTCCCTTTACCTGTTCCATGGCTTTAATGGACTTTACTACGTCATAACCGTTATGGTAGGGAGGGGAGAACTGGAACCTTTCCCCCAATTTGTCCAAAAAGTCCTTTTGGGCAACTTCCCATATACCCATGGTACGGTCTCCCTGTACGTTGCTGTGCCCACGTACCGGACAAACACCGCCGCCTTCTATCCCGATACTTCCCTTGAGCAGCAAAAGGTTTACGGCTTCCCTGATATTGTCCACCGCATTTTTGTGTTGGGTGAGTCCCATGGCCCAACAGATAATGATTTTTTTACTTTTTAGGATTAACTCCGATGCCTCCAGAAATTGATTATACGGTACTCCCGATTTGGCTACCAATTCGGGAATGGAATTTTGTTTTAGATCCCTTAGGAATATATCGAAGTTTTCCGTGTATTTCCCTATAAACTCTTGATCGAGGGCCTCGGGGATACTTTTTTCAGCGGCATTTATTAGAAATAATAAAATGGCTTTAAGTAGTGCCACATCCCCATTGATCTTTACCTGAAGAAAAACATCGGTGAGCTCTTTGGGCTTGCCCAGCATATCGCCCAACTTTTGTGGATGTTTAAATTTGAGCAATCCCACCTCTGGCAGGGGATTGATAGCAATTATTTTACCACCATGTTTCTTTGTTTCTTCCAAGGCCGTAAGCATTCTGGGATGATTGGTACCCGGATTTTGGCCCATGATTATTAGGAGGTCCGTTTTGGAAAAGTCATCAAGCTTTACGGTGCCCTTGCCGATACCTATGGTTTCGGCAAGCGCACTTCCGCTGGATTCGTGGCACATATTGGAACAATCGGGCAGGTTATTGGTGCCAAATTGTCGTACAAACAGTTGGTATAGAAAGGCGGCCTCGTTGCTGGTACGGCCCGAGGTGTAAAAAATGGCATCATCAGGGGAGGGGAGGGCATTGAGCTCGTCCGCAATTTTTCTAAAAGCGTTCTCCCAAGTAATTGGCTTGTAATGCTGTTCTCCGGGCTCCAGGACCATCGGTTCGGTGATACGACCGCTTTTTCCCAATTCGTAATCCGTCCATTCCAATAGCTCCGGGACGCTATGTTTTTTAAAGAATTGGGGTGTTGCTTGTAGCGTTGTTGCCTCTTCGGCAAGCGCCTTGGCCCCGTTTTCACAATATTCCCCCAGATTGGAACGGTGACCATCTGGATCGGGCCAGGCACATCCCGGGCAATCGAATCCGCCTTTTTGGTTCATTTTGTTTAGGCCCGTTAACCCCCTGCCTAGTCCGGCTTCCCGTGAAATATGCTCTAGAGTCGATTTTATGGCCTTAAAACCGGTTGCAAACTCAGGAATATCCCGCAGTTCCAAATTTGAAAGTTTTTCTGGGTTGGTAGGGGAATGTTCTTTTTGTGCTTTCATGCCAAGCGGAATATTTTGGTTTAGGTAACGGTAAAAATGAAGAAAATAGAACATAGAGAAGAGAAGATAGACAGAACACGTAACAGAAAAAGTTCAAGACCGCGCCTTTATAAGTTTCTATTTTCTTTCTTCTATTCTCTTTATTAAAATTCGTTTTGCTCCCGTATAAATATTAAAACTGTATTTCCTTGCGAATCCGATAAGGGTCATATCCATTTTTGCGGCTAATTGAACTGCCAGGCTCGATGGTGCCCCGACTCCCACCATAATCGGAATACCGGCTACGGCTGCTTTTTGGACCAATTCAAATCCGACTCGCCCGCTTACCAACAGGATGCTTTGATGCAGAAGACTGGCGTCCATGGCCAGGCAGGCACCTATCACCTTATCCAAGGCATTGTGTCGGCCAACATCCTCACGCGACAGTAGGAGTTCTCCTGTCGATGAAAATAGGGCAGAAGCGTGAATACCCCCTGTATGATTGAATATGTTTTGATGGGGAATCAGGGATTTCGGAAGATTGGAGACAATTTCGAAATTGGTGGTTAGTCTGTTTCCGTGTAAGGAATCTATACTGCTGGTTATTTGGTCTAACCTCTGTTTTCCACAAATACCACAGCTTGCCGTTGTTGTAAAGTTCCGCGCATACTTGTCCGTATCAATCTTTACATGCGGTTTCAGCTTTGCCTTAACAACATTTCCCTTCGCGGCTACATCAACTTGCTCGCAGTGGAACAGGTGTTCCAGGTCGCCTATCCCATTGATAATGCCTTCGGCAAGTAAAAATCCGGTTGTGAGTTCAAAATCGTTCCCAGGCGTTCTCATGGTTACGTTAAGGGAAAGGGGCTCGGATAAACCGGGATGCAATAGCTGTATCTCCATAGGTTCTTCCGTCACCAGCAGATCCGGGGTGGCAACAGCACCTTCCTTATCAACCTTGATTTTATTATGGGTAGTAACTCCCAGCAGCATAATTGTATGTTTAAGGGTAAAGTTACTATTTATCTAGTTATGGTGACGTTCGTTACAAACACCTTATTAGGAGTGCTTTAGGTTAAAATGTAGGAATACGCCCAATACATCAGTATAAACTGAAGTGGAATCCTGAGTATCAAAATCCATTTGGGTATTCCCGCCCCTGCTTTTTTGCCCGATAGCATGTAAAAATGGACCACAAGGAAAACAGCAAGCATAGCAATGAGTATCCCAATTGCCATGTTTCGGAAGATAGGGATACATAGGCCAATTGCTACAACAATTTCCATCAGGCCACTAAGTTTCACCAAAAGTTCTGGTTTGGGCAAATACCTTGGCATTATCCGCAAGTAGATTTTTGGTTTAATAAAATGCATTAGTCCGGCTACCAGGTACAGGGCGGCCATTAGGTAAAGGTGCCAAGGAGTTTCCATGAGCTAAAAATAGTAATAATACATGTACTAAGTAGAAATCCGGGAAGTGGAAAAAGAAAGGTACTGACACAGGGTTTCTATTTAGTGCGATTAATTTTAATCTATTCCCCATTTCTGCTAAGCCCATGTCCGCAATTGACCATGGGATTTGTGGTAAGGGATTTTTAATATTGATTTATATTTTATTAAATTCGTTCTTGGTTTAAGCGCCAACTTGTGCGTAATGTTTAAAAAGGTTGCTGTTGGTGTTTCCTGGAGAAGCAAGAGTTGGGCTTCTTGAATTTTCCTAAAAGGGATGGATTGGTTTTTTTTGGTCAATTTTTCTAATGAACACACTTAAAACGTTTAAATGGGTTCTACAAATATCAGCTTTCTGTTTATTCTACATTAAAGAAATGGTGAACGGTCTACCTAGGTTTAAATTTGGCATCGGAATTCTATCCATGGTCTTGCTATCCACCTTGTTCTTTCACAAGGAGGTAAGGGAATCGTTGGCTGATAACGTAGTTACTTCCTTTAATGTTAAAAAAGGGAATCATAATGCCTATACGGCCGTGGAGGCCCAGTTGTTGAGCAATGCCACACAGATTGAAGGATTTACGACCAATCTAAGCAACCCCGCGTCGCCCGAGTTCAGGAATTCCTGGGCCGGAGACCGTTTCCGAAACAAAGTGATCGAAGCACTTGTTAAAACGAGGAACACACAATACGTTAACATTTCAAAAAACCTACTGGTCCATTATCGAAAATCGGACCTGATATTTCCTTTCCATTATTATTGGTGATCTTCCCTTCTGCATAAGGTTAATAAGACCAAATAGAACAATTGTTTTTTAAGGAAGAACGTATATCCCCTATTGTAAAAACCTGTTTTAAAAATGGCATTCGGCCATTTTACAAACCCGTTTGGGTTAGTTAATCGGTTATGCATTAGAGTTGATAAAAACGGTATTCCCATATAATTTAATAGAAGCTTTAAAATGGATACTGGAACAACAATAATTGGGGCAGCTTTTGTCGCCATGTTAATATTGCCCTTCATATTGATTGGAGGCAACACTAGGAAAAAGAATAAGAAATTGGGTCAAAGTCTAAAGGAAATCGCGAACAACCACAATTGCAAGGTAACCCACTTCCAATGTTGTGGGGATTTTGCAATTGGACTGGACGAGATCTCCCATTGTGCCTTTTTTTATAAAAAGATTAAAGATAAAGAGATGGCCAAATACGTGAATCTTGCCGACATAAAGGAATCGAAGGTCATAAACACGAGTAGGACCATAAAATCTGGAAATAGGGATTACAAGACCCTGGACAGATTGGAAATAGCATTTGTCCCCAATCTGCAAAAAGACCCAAATTTAATTTGGGAATTGTATAGCATTGAGGACAATATGCAGCAGAGGGGGGAAGTGCCATTCGCTTCACTTTGGTCCGGACTTATAAACGAACAGTTACATCAAAAGAAATAGGAAGTTAGCCTAACCCAAGATTTTCGTGGGGTTTTTATCATTGCCCATTGTCTTTTGAACAGTAACTTTTCTTTGGCGCTGGGCCTATACGGGTGTCATATATAATAAAACCTTGATCTACCATCAAGTTTTTTAGGTGGAATTTGTAATGAGCATATTTTTTCAAAATAGACTCATAAATTATGGAAAAGGTTCTTATATTTGCACCCGCCAACGCAAGATGTCCTTTTTATATCTTGCAGGCCCGCTAAAGGAGGAATGGCAGAGTGGTCGATTGCGGCAGTCTTGAAAACTGTTGAGGGTCACACCTCCGGGGGTTCGAATCCCTCTTCCTCCGCTTCAAAAAATGCTCCACCCAAATGGGTGGGGCATTTTTGTTTTATGGAGAATTTAAACGACGTTTGAAAGGATCAATTTTTATCACTTTTGAAACGCTATAAGCATGGATAGGGCAGGTACTTTAATAGGACCTTCTGCGGTTGTACTGGTTTCAAAATTATCGCCAACCACGGCCAAAGTCCATTTTCCAGGAAGTACATAATCCGTAATTTCCGGTCTCGCATTGTAGATCACATAGATGTTTTTCCATGGATCCCCATTCGCATGATCACTGATCTGATAACCGATAAGTCCGTTTTCATTGGTTTTAAACTTTAGATGTTTTCTAACGTCGTCACCGGTTTTCATCCTAAAAGCGGGATGCTCTTTTCGCAATTGAATCAGATTTTTGTAGTACGCTACCGTATTGGGATGTTTGGCTTTCCAACCCCAATCGATTTCGTTAATGCTGTCGGGGGATTTATAACTGTTCTCTACCCCTTGCTTTGTTCGCAATAGTTCTGCTCCTGCTTGGATAAATGCGATGCCCTGTGAGGTCAGCACAACGGCGTTCGCCAACTTATCCATTGCGGTCAATTCTTCCTCTGTTGCCCTTGGTCTCGAGATTTTAAGCTTATCGTACAAGGTGTGATTGTCATGACAACTCACATAGACTATGGATTGCCAAGGATTTTTCGCCCACGGCACCTTAGAGGTATTTACTTTTTTATTATCAACTTGAGGATGCTCAATGCAACCTACAATTCCCATTTTTACGGATTCTTCCGTATTTTTTCCTCCGTTCACAAACCCAAAACCCATTTCTTCAAAAACGGAACCTTTAAGTCCATCCCTTATTTCGTCGGAAAAAGCGGCAACATTTGGCAGTTGGGCTATATTGAGCTTAAAAGCTCTTTTTTTCCATGGGTATGGGGAATCACCAGGTGCCCAGCCCTCTCCATAAATTATAATATTCGGATTTATGTTTTTCAGGGCTTTCGAGACCATATTCATGGTTTCTACATCCAAAATTGCCATCAGGTCGAATCGAAATCCGTCCACATGATATTCCCTGGCCCAATAAGAAACCGACTCCACAATGTATTTTCGCATCATTTCCCTTTCCGATGCCAATTCATTTCCGCAGGCCGATGCATTGGATAGTTTGCCATCTTCCAGATGGCGATAATAATACCCAGGGACCTCTAAATTGAAGTTGGAATTCACATATCCGGCAGTGTGGTTAAAAACAACGTCGAGCACAACCCCGATGTTATTGTCGTGGAATGCTTTTACCATTTGCTTAAACTCTTTTATTCTTACCTCGCCCTTTTTTGGGTCCGTAGAATAGGAACCTTCCGGTACATTGTAGTTAACCGGATCGTATCCCCAATTATATTGTGGGGTATCCATATTTGCTTCATCTATAGAAGAAAAATCACAAGTGGGTAACAAATGTACATGGGTTACTCCCAGTTCTTTAATATGGTCAAGTCCGGTTGCCATGCCTGCCGGTCCCTTAGTGCCCACTTCCGCCAAACCCAAATACTTCCCTTTCATTTGAATGCCCGAATTTGGATCTATACTAATATCCCGTATATGGGCCTCATAAATAATGGCTTCATTGGGCGTTGCAATTTTTGGGCCTTTATCGGTCTCCCATCCTTCAGGATTGGTGCTTTCAAGGTCAATTACCATCGCTCTTTTTCCATTCAGGCCCAAGGCCTGGGCGTATATGCCAGGGGTTTCCTTAAGTACACTATCACTTGTTTTTACCTGGTAGGTGTAATAAGTGCCGTTTAAATCCCCATCCAAAGTTAATTCCCAAACCCCCTCCTTTTTTCTTCGCAACTCGTGGGTTGCAATGGACTGCCCTCCAGAACCGTTGTTATACAGATGTAATTGCACCTTTTCGGCTACCGGCGACCAGATTTTAAATATCGTAGCTTTTTTACTGTAATCCACCCAAAGATTATTATTTGTGACCGGATAGTCATCAAAGTTTTTGGGTTTCGTTTTAGGTTGGTGGCATGAAGTTAACAAGGCGAATAGCAGCAAAATATTTAGTGTTTTACAGAATTTCATGGTATTTATTATAGAACGTAATTGAACTTTTTAAATCGCTCTTTCCCGGAGCCTTCACATACACTTCTTTCATTTCATACAATTTGATCGGTAATCCATATTTCGTTTTTTCTTGAATCATTCCAATTAATGATCTCAAGTGCGACTAAAATTTCAATAACTAAAAGAACAATTTCACCCAGAGCGTTGAGCAAGTTATTGATGACCTTGTTTTCTGTAGGTAATCGTTGGCTAATTTTAATAAGGAATTTTATCATTGGTTTCTTGGTAGGTCAAAATGAAGCATTAAAAGTTACTGTCATAAAGATAATACTTGAGATTGTCTTTATACACATGTCATGGAGACTGTAAACAGAAACTTTTTAGAAAAAAAGCAGTTCCCGATCGGAACTGCTTTTAAATAGTATTAAGGTACTGTTTGGATTACCAAGGTAAAGGGCCACTGTAGTTTGGGATTTATCCTTTAACGGTTACTTTTTCTACGACTAAGGAATTAACGCCATTTTTATTCACCACGGTGCCGGTTATTTCAACCGCTTCAGCGGCGTGTTTTATCGCCGTATTATAGGCGTCGGAAGCGCTGTGGTCTTCCACTAACAGATAAACTTTTCCGTCTTCCCCGAGAATTCCAGCGGGTAACCCTTTATCCAAACAGGCTTGGGCACATTTTTTATGGCCTTGTCCTTTTGCATCCTTCGCGACATAGCACGACATATCTAAAACTTCCCCTTTAATAGTTTCCTTACTTTGCGCAAAAGCATTGGTAGAGAAAACAAAAAGAAAAGCAGTCAACAGTAATCCAAAAAATTGGGCTTTTGTATGTTTCATAATATTTGATTTTTGAAATTTTTACCTACTAATTTACGATATAAGCTGCAGAAATTAGAATCAATCCAAGAAAATTATGGGGTAATTAAGGGATTTGTTTCCTATAAATTAGAGAAAACTCCTAAGTTTGGTTAAATTGTATAGGCATTTGATACCTAAATTTTATTTAAACACGACCTTTTTGAACATAAGATTATGAAAACAAGGTTAAAAATTCTCCTTGCAGTAATCGCTGTGTTGCTACTCCTCCAAGTTCCTATATTTAATCCTGAAAAAAATTATGTCGATGAGGATACCGCTGTCGACATTACGGATAAGTATGATGTCCCTATGGATATTCAAATGGATTTGTATGGCGCCTGCTACAATTGCCATTCCAACTATACGGAAAATTACCCGTGGTACTACAACATACAGCCGGTAAGTTGGTGGATGAACGGTCATATCCAGGATGCTAAAAAAGCTTTGAACTTCTCGGAATTTGCAACTTATCCGTCGGATACTGCTGCTGTGAAATTCAAAAACCTTCACTTGGTGATGCAGGAGCATACCATGCCGCTTAAATCCTATCTTTGGCTACATGACGAAGCTAAACTAACAGATCAGCAATATCGGCACATTGCCGAATGGGCTAAAAAAATGCAAGAGAAAATTGAAATTGAAATTGATTCTACCAAAGCTCATTAAGAAACCACCCATCGCCAAAAATAAATTATCCTTAGATGGGATTTTGTAATTTATTTTTTAGTGTACATGTACTGGTGTGCTCCCTTTTTGAGATTTAGCTGGTCATCGGCTAATTTTTCAATACAATAGGTTATATTTTCGGTAGAGGAGGTGCCATTTCCAATACTCTCGACCGTGAATGTAATTTGGTTCCCATTTACCTTCCAATTTTTATAGAGAAGGGTTTTCATATTATCGGAACGGGCGGTACCATTTTTAAAAAGGGTGAAATCCAGTGCAGATTCGGAGGTGTCTTTCCAAGAACCGATTAGAAGCTTTTCCTTGATTTTTGGATTTTGAATTTTAGAAATTGCTTCATTTCCAATTGAACCATTGTTTTCCTTTTTACAAGAGGAAAAAAAGAGCATCCCAAGAATTAGAACTAAGGTTTCAATTGTCTTCCTATGGATTGTGAAATCATTCATTTCTTTGATATTGTTGAAATATTGGAACCGTACCCACATACGCCGTTCACCGACGTATCTGAGAGTGGTGTTTTACCGCAAAAAATTGGTCATCCATCCCAAGTATTCAAGATTCCGGAATCATAATTCGGAAGAGTAAAATTGGAAATGGGAGACCCGATTATTCCTCTGTGCAAAGGAACAAAAATCGAATTAAATCCATAATTTTAAGGTATGGATGTCTTCTGACAGGACTAGTCAAATTTGTTTTTGTCTCCACTTATAAAAGATTCTTCGTTTGGGGTAAAGATTATTGCCCCTTCGCCTGTTTTGGCAGGTTGCTACCCCTCATATGGAGTTCGTAATGAATGAGGTATAAAATTACAAAACCAAAAGCAATACGTTGTAATAGCATCCGTCTTTACTTGAGGCAGTCCTTGTTATTTCTGAAATTGAACCATTTTTAAAATGTCATTGAACAATCTTACAGACAAAATGTACTATACCCGAAGGGCAACCGGATATCCAGGGCCTGGAATTTTGACATCGGATGGTAGATCGATTCTAATTTCCTTTGGCGCCAAGATATAGCTTGTTCAAGAATTCGGTTTTTGGGATTGCGGGCTCGGAATGCTGTATATTGCCAAACACCACTGGTTGGATTCCATTTACGATCGGTTGGCCCCCGAATGTTAAATCATTTCTAATTTATGGCAGTCCGTTCTGTAAGGAAAATAAAATGGGCTAACTTTGATAAGAAGCGCAAATTGGGGGAGTCTTCTTCCAATGTTATGTCCAAACCTAATTTTGCACCCTTCGGTTTGGATTATCCAATGTGGCCATCGTTATAAAAGTAATCGATTATGAAAAAAATACTCCTGCCCACCGATTTTTCCGAAAATTCGTACAAGGCGATCAGCTATGCCATGAAGTTGTATAGAGATCAGGAATGTACTTTCTTTTTGTTGCACACCTATACTCCGGCCATTTATCAGGCGGAATATGTTATGCATGCACCTATGCAGGTGGGCTTGAGCGATTTCTACCAATCCAACTCGATCCAACAATTGGAAAAGCTCCAAGATCGAATTATCACCGAGTTTAAAAACCCGAAGCATAAATTCATCATCCACGCCGCCTTTAACCTTTTGGTGGACGAAATACAGGAAACAATTAAAAACGAACAAATTGATCTGGTCATCATGGGTACCCAAGGGGCAAGTGGCGTTAAAGAAATATTTTTTGGGACCAATACCATCCACGTTATCAAAAAAAGTACATGTCCCGTTATTGCCGTACCTGTTTCCAATGATCATAGCCTTCCCGATAATATTCTTTTCCCGACCGACTTTGAGGTGTCGTATCAAATCGACCAGATTTCAGAACTTAAGGATATTGTGGTCAACCACAGGTCCAAATTGAAAGTGTTGCACATTTCAACAAACTACGAACTCGATCCACAGCAGACCAAGAATAAATCGAAACTAAAAGAGTTGTTTAAGGGGATGGAAATTAAGTTTCATGAGGTTGGGGATCAAGAGGTTATTTCTGCTATTAACGGATTTCAGAAAGATAATGATGTTGATTTCTTGGTCATGGTTCAGCATAAGCGCACTTTTTTGGAACGCCTATTTATGGAGCCAGTCATCGATAAGATTGGATTTCATGTCACCATACCATTTATGGTGATTCCCGGCTACAAGCAATAAATTGGAACCTTATGCCTTTGCAAATATTAGTTTGATCCAATTATTTTTGAGGATCAATTTTTGAATAAGTAATTAAAATTGTCTAGTTAAAAAATGAAAGAAAATCGTACCCAAACCAATCAATATAATGAAGTGGAAATCCTGCATTTGGAATCCCAACAATGGGCGTCTAACTTGAAATTTATTAAAGATGAGATAATTTTTATCGGACATCTATTGGACTCCTATGTTTTTGAGCCCGATACACCCAATCTTTTTGAGCGGTTACAGGAGTATAGGGAACGACTGGAAAAAATAATTCGCACGACCAAGGGGGTAACCAAATTAATAGGAGTGCACGATAGCGACCTAGGTGGAATGATGGAACGCAAGGATAAGTCCTGTGATCTGGCTTATTATCAAAAGCACGATCAATTAAAAGCTACCGTTGTAGAATTAATGATGGAATTTCAGCATTTCAAGGCCGATATATTCAACTATGCCAGTGGAATCTTAAAGAAGCGAAAACCAAAACAATGATTTTAAGCTCCACCTCGGTGCCCAACCAAATAGTAATTGGTTGTTTTCTTTCTTGATTTGCAATTTAGTATGGGATTCCTCATTTTTAAAATGCTATTTTCCCTTTTCAAACGGGACAATACGTAATATTGGGCCTAACTTTTCATCAGGCATAATTATTTTGTCCCAGATAATCACTTCCGCTGCCTTCGTGGCATTTATACCCAAGATTGCCGAGCGAAACACCATCACCAATCAAAAAAATAATTTCGCTTTGGATGAAATCTAAGTGTCGCTTTTGGAAAACCCTTATCTTTTTAAGTGTTAATTTTTATTTGAATTGAATTGGAAATACAAAAGTCATCATGTGCTATATTAGAAGTGATAAAAATTTCGTTTCAACCGCAGATTTCGGAGTGATGGGCCGGGTAAATCGATCGATCAGTGAGACTTGGTAGAAGATTGGAATCACAAAAATTAGTTGTATTCATTCATTAAGGCCTTTTTTCTTAACGATCTACCTTGGTGACTTATCCCGTGCATGGGGTAGGCGATCCGGTCCCAACAAGGTATTAATGGCTGTAATTATTTGATATTATGATAGTTGGTATAAAATATGTTATTTATCTTCCAATAGATAATAACAAAACGACTATAATAACTTTTGATAACTTTGCCGGTAGGTTTTTTTACAAATAACCTACTTTTGCACTAGAGATTTTGATTAATCCTCTATAAGTATAAATGAAGATTTAGATTATGTCAGAAAAATTGGAACGTTTAAAAACATTGATCATAGGATCTGGTCCTGCAGGGTATACCGCTGCAATATATGCCGCCCGTGCGGATCTTAATCCTGTCGTATATACGGGGATGGAACCTGGAGGACAGTTGACCACAACTACAGAGGTCGACAACTTTCCTGGTTACCCTGAAGGTATAGATGGCCCTACCATGATGGTACAGCTACAACAGCAAGCCGAACGTTTTGGTACCGAGGTCCGTTTTGGAATGGTAACAGCGGTTGAGTTTAGCGATAAGATTGGAGGCATCCATAAGGTGACCGTTGATGAAAATAAGTTTTTGGAAGCAGAGACTATAATTATTTCTACGGGGGCTACCGCAAAATATTTAAACATACCCAGTGAGCAGCGCTTGCGGGGTGGTGGTGTTTCTGCCTGCGCCGTGTGCGATGGGTTTTTCTATAAAGGTCAGGATGTGGCCATTGTTGGGGCTGGGGATACCGCCGCCGAGGAGGCCTCGTATTTGGCCAATATTTGCAACAAGGTGACCATGCTTATCCGAAAGGATCATATGCGTGCTTCCATGGCTATGCAACACAGGGTCAATAGCCTGTCAAACATAGAAATTCGTTACAATACCGAGATTGAAGAAGTATTGGGCGAACAAGTGGTGGAAGGTCTTAGGATATTTAACAATCAAACCGGGCAGAAAGAGGAAATTGCTATAACCGGATTGTTCATAGCCATTGGCCATACCCCGAACACCGATATTTTTAAAGGTCAATTGGATATGGATTCCACCGGATATATTATTACCCAAGGAAAATCTACCAAGACCAATAAGCCCGGGGTGTTTGCTTGTGGGGATGCACAGGACAAAGAGTACCGGCAGGCTGTTACCGCTGCGGGTACTGGATGTATGGCTGCTTTGGATGCTGAACGTTATTTGGCGACCGTAGAAACGCCACAAGAAGTGGCATAACTTAAAATAGTGCTTGTATCGAATAAAAAAAACCGCTCCTTGGAGCGGTTTTTATTTGTAAAACAGGCTCTTTGGGCGGGTAAAAAGCCTTAATCTAGCCGTTTATAGTTTTCAGAATTGATAGGATTTCCATCCCCATCAACGAATATTTGACTGTATCTGTCCGGCTTCAATTCCAACTTCAAGGTCCAAACCATGCTATCGTTGGCTATTTTGCGCATGGATGATGACATATACTCCAACCGCTCCGTAAGGGTGCTGTCCGTTGTGCTATAGGACCCATAACCGAACCATTCCACTGAATCTTTGGGCACGTAGCGAGTCCACATTACCTTGCCATTGTAATACATCTTAATTTGTCGGTAACCTTCCGTCGTCGGAACTGTGGTTATTTTTTTGCCATCATAATTATTAAAACTTACCAGTTCCCAGGTACCTTCAATAGATGGTGCACTTTGTAGTTTTGGTGAAGTTGGCCCTGTACCGGATATCAAAAGCAACATCAGAAAAACCAATCCAAGTAATTTTTTCATGGTTGAGAAGTTTAGAATGTTTAATACCAAAAAGTTACAACTTTTTTTGTTAAACCCATAACTATTTTTGGGAATTTTTGAATATTCTGAACTAGTGAAGCGTAATTTCAAAGGAATTGACCAGTGTGGATAGTCTTTCAATATCATTTTCTGTATGATGTGCACTTAAAACGATTCGGCTCATCAACGAAGCATCCTCCTCGGGATAGGGAAAATTGGTCACAAGAAGGTGGTTTGCTTCCAAATGATCGGTTAGGGCATTGTTGGAATAGCTAAAGGCGGGATGGCCTTCCATAAAGAGAAAGGATCTTGGAGTGTTTAAGTTGCCCTTAAATTGTTCTATACGTAGTTTTAAGGATGCCCTTTGTTGGTGATAGATGTTCTGTGCTTCCAAAAAGGTAGCTATACTGGCGGGACTGGCCGGACTTGCCCCCCCAAACAGGGCCGTATCCATGAGTTGGGATATTCGTTGTTTGCTCCCAAAAATCGCTCCTGCTTGAATGGCCCAACCTTTTCCAAGAGATCCGCATACGATCAGTTCTTTTGGGGCCAGAGCGGAAAGTGCGGTATAGCAACCTCCACCGTCCTGCCCTAGGATACCTAATCCATGGGAATCATCGGCCACTAAAATTAAATCGTTTATGGGCAGGGCCTTTAAGCTTTCGAAGTTGGGGTAATTGCCGCAGGAAAAATCGATCGTATCCATAAATACTACAGGGGCCGTAGTTTTATTGGAAGCCAAATGTTCCCTTATCGCAATATCCAATGCCGTAAATGTAGCGTAGGTCTTAGCCGTGGTAAGGGACAGCGCTGAATGGCTATGTGGTGCATAGAACGATGTATATTTCTCTGGGCTAAAGGTTTTACAAACCAGCTGACCCGCTAGATAGCCAGAGGAAAGGGTAGTGCAGGCCTCGCTGCCGACAAGATTGGCCAGCTTATTCTCTCCCTCTTCAAAAATTGAAAAACGGACATTGGATTTACGGGAAGCCCCATAACCAGTACCGTATTTTTGGATGTTCTTTATAAAGACCCGCTGAAAGTGTTCGTTTGTTTGAAGCCCTAAATAGGAGGTGCCTCCAAAATATAGATATGTTTTACCGTGCACGGAGATTTCCCTTCCTGGAAAAGTGTCGATATAGTAGGGTGGCACCGTCATTGTTCCATGGTTATACCACTTCCTCCAATTTTTGGAAAGACAACTTTCCCCCCTTTCCGTATTTTGACTCCTTGGGCGATATCCCCCTTGAGAAGCATGGCCCCGTCCATGTCCACATAATCCAGCTGGGGCAAGAGTTGGGCTATAGCGGAAATGCCCACCGAAGATTCCGTCATGCAGCCAACCATGATTTTAAGACCGAGTTCTTTTCCTTCGTGGATCATACGCAGGGCAGGGGTGAGGCCACCACATTTGGTAAGTTTTATATTGATACCGTTAAAATGGAGTCCACATTTTTGGACATCATCTTCTACAATGCAGCTTTCGTCAGCGATAATGGGAAGTACGCTCTGGTGAATTACTTTTTCCATGCCTTCCCAATCCCCTGCAGGCAATGGCTGTTCAATGAATTCTACGCCCAGGGCTTTTAATTGGGGAGCATTTAGGATGGTCCTTTTGGAGGTCCAGGCACAGTTGGCATCTACCCTAAATGTTGCATCGGTATGACTTCTAAGTTCTTTGATAATTGCCACATCGTCAGGAGTGCCCAATTTGATCTTATAGATCGGCCAAGGCGTCTCCTTCATTTTGGAAACCATTTTTTCAACGGTATCTAGCCCGATCGTATAGTTGGTGATGGGATAGTTTGTTGGGTCGGTATTCCATATCTCATACAAGGGCTTGCCCAAAATCTTTCCGTAAAGGTCGTGTGCGGCCAAGTCAAGCGCACAAATGGCAAAATTGCTTAATTTTTTGCTTACCAAAAAGGCGTGAAAAACTTCCGGTAGGGTAAAATTATAGTTTTCGATTTCCTCACGAATGGACTCGATCTCCGCTTCCATGCTGTTTACGGTGATTTTGTAATAGGGGTTGGAGGTAGCCTCCCCGTAACCCGTCTCACCTTTCAGGCCAAGGCTGACGATAAGGGTATCCTGAAATTCATGGGACTCCCGAGAAATGCTAAAGGTGTGCCTTAACTGTAGAACATGCTTTGAAATGGATAACTGCATTGTAATTTTTTCCACTAAGATAAAAAAGCACCAACAAGTTTCAATAGATATAGGCAATATTAAATCTCTTGACTAGAATTAATTTTTTGGCTGGAGGACCTATGTTGGTACTTGGAATATTAATTTGGCGATTACAGCTTATTTACACTTCCGGAGACCGATTTCTTCCGTTCCACGGTGGCCTCTCCACTATAATTTATGTTTGCCCCGCTACTGGCATCGGCCACAAGGATGTCCGATACATTGATAGAAATGTCGGCTCCACTACTGGCGTTGGCATTACAGCTTTTCACCAATAGGTCTTTGGCCCTTATACCCGAGCCCGAACTGGCGCGGATTTCCAGATCATTGGCCTCCCCGGACATTTCTATATTGGCCCCACTACTGGCATTGGCCTTGATCTCATTGGCCCTAAGGCTTACTTCAATCCCGGAACCACTACTGGCGCCAATTTCAATGTGATCGGTATTTAAATCGTTATTTACCGTTAGATCTGCTCCGCTAGAGCTTTCCAATTGGGTAACTACCGGGAGGGAAACAAATACTTTTTTGGTGGCGCGACCTATATTTTCCCGAGCGTGTATTCTCAGTTTTCCGTTATTGATGTCGGTGCCGATCAGGTCGATCACATTTTCATCGGCCTCTACCGTGATATTGAATTCATCTGCCTGGGTTACGTAAACCTCGAGTCCCTCAGAGGCGGATACCGACGTGAATTCTCCCGTGATTTTCCTATTGTCTTTGGCGACGATTCCATTTCCTTTTTTACCGGGCCCTAGATTGATGTCGAATCCACAGGAGGATAAAAAAAGTGCGATCAGTACTGCGATTGTGATTCTAGCTAATGTTGTCATGGTCGTTGTTTTTTGATTAGATTGATAATTTTAGTTCGTTGTCGTAAATTTCCTGATGAATGGGCATCTTTTAAAGATTCTCTTACCGAACTGTTGTTTGCGGACGATGGCCTGTAAAATAGAGGCCATAAGTCCTCTCCTTGATGGTGAGCAAGAGGGGCAAGATCTATGGAGCCGTTTTTACCTTGATCCCATTGCTGTCTATTTTTACTTTTAGACCGCTGTCCTTATCCCTTACATCGATATCGATTCCCTTTTCATTGATAATGATTTTACCCCTGTCATTATTGTCGTCTGCATCAGCTTCCCAAGCTCCTTCCGGACAATCCAAACATTTTAGCTCCCCGTCATCAACAACCTTCCATAGGTAGTCCTGAATTCTATCCCGATCTATGTCCGGGTCTAAGTGGGTGTTCCAGCCCATCCGATCTCTGGTCGATTTGTCCAACCTAACGGTCATCTGGGATGGGAGATACAGGGTAATACGTATTTCTTGGTCCCGTATCTTGTTTTTGGTCTGGGTCGTAAAATAATCATCCAAGAGCACTTTATTGCCCTGGACGGAAAAGCCATAATCTATTTCCGAGGATCGTTTTTTGGCATCGTCAAAGGAGCTACCATCCGCTTCCTTTCGGATTTTCATATATGCCACAGAGTCTTCGGACTTTTTGATGTCGAATCGAACATCCCCTGAAAATAGAAGTCGTTCCCCATGCTCGTTGTGGGTAAGGGCCATGCGCCCGAAATGCATATTGTCCTGATATTCATAAAGCTCGTTAGATTTCATTACAATATTCAAAGTATCCGATGCGCTTGGTATACTGATTTGCTCCTTAACGGTAGTGCTTCCCGTGTAAGCAAAGGAAGTAGCTTGGCGTATGCCAAGGACGATAAGTCCAATTATGGCAATCAACCAAAGCCCTAGCAGGGAAAATTTGGCTATGTTCCCGATCGATTTTAGGTTTTTTACCAAAATTTTGAGCCCTAGGTAAAGCAGGAAAAAGAAGGGAATCCCGATGGCCAAAAAGCCCATCAAGGATACGAGCCATACCGGAGTATCGGTAGAATTTATCAGTTGATAAAAATCCATCCCCGGAATATGCACCATCCCCAGGATGCCAACGGTGAACATGCCTACAAAAAGTGCGATCAATGCGGTAGCGCCCATAAGGATCAAAATAATTCCGATGAATTTCCCAACGACCTTAAAAAGGAAGATAATAATGTCGCCCAGGGTATCAAAAAAAGACTTGGAGCCATTTTTCACCTTTTCCCCGACTTTTTTATAATCGGCGTTCTTGACCTTTTCGGCTACTTCGTCAAATCCTTCCTTTACCTTGCGTTCTATATTGCTGATGTTCACGGCCTCCCCCCTCATATCCAATTTTTGGGCGGTGGTCGTGGCCTCTGGTATTAGGATCCATAAAAGGATGTAGATAAAAATAAATCCGCCCCATGAGAATATGGTCAATAAGATCCATAACAATCTTATCCAAATGGCGTCTAGATGCAAATAATGGCCAATACCGGAAGATACACCTCCAATGTATTTGGAATCGATATCCCGGTATAACTTTTTGGTTTTTTTTGGGGCGTCGATAGGATTTTTAAGCTCGTCCTCGAAGATGTCCTCATCTACCATATAATCTTCGGGCTGACCCATTACGCTGATGACCTCGTCCACTTCTTTCTGGGTTATCACCTGCCGGTCATTTTCCATTTTTTCCTGGAACAGTTCGGCTATGCGTGCCTCGATATCTGCGATGATCTCGTCGCTACCTTTGGTGCCGGCGAAGGAACGCTTAATGGATTCCAGATAACGTCTCAATTTATTGTATGCCTCTTCATCGATATGGAAGAAGATATTGGCGAGATTGATGTTGATTGTCTTGTTCATTTTAATTTTATTTATTGGTGGTTACCAAGTTCACTGCGTTTCTTAATTCGTCCCAAGTGGTGTTCAACTCCTTTAGGAACAGCATTCCTGTTTCCGTAAGGGTATAGTATTTTCGCGGTGGCCCGGAGGAGGATTCCTCCCATCTATAATTGAGCAACCCCGCGTTTTTTAGCCGGGTAAGTAGCGGATAAATAGTGCCTTCCACTACTAACATTTTGGCATCCTTTAAGGTCTCTAAAATTTCATTGGCATACTTGTCCTCACCATTGAGGATAGAAAGGATGCAGTATTCCAAGACCCCTTTGCGCATCTGCGCTTTTGTGTTTTCTATATTCATAATTTGTACCCTTTTTCTCTAGGATCCCGAGCTCCCATCTGTACCGATAAGTCGGCCAGATGGTCAAAGGAGGGAGAATTTTTTCATGGGGCGGTTTTAGTTAAACTTCATTTTTTGATCGATGGATGAACTCAAGTTGATCGGTGTGATGAGTACCGTTTTTATAGTTGATGGCTGTTTGTTGTTTGTTGTTCGGTGTTTGTCGTGCTTTTAAAATCTACTTTATAAAATTAATCGTCAACGGATATTTAAAATACTGTCCTTCCGATGTTCGGATGGTTGCCAATATGGTGTAAACGATATTCACAACAAATAGGGCCGCCTGGATAAGCCCTGCGATCCCCAACGGGAATAAATATCTGCCAAACTTGAAATTGCCGAAGTCCAGGTCAAAATTAAAGCCGTTGAAGTTTTCAAGGTCGTGAAATGAGAAATGGCCCGAATGAAATAATTCGGGAAGAAACCCAAGAAAGAAGGGTACGCTAACAATTCCAAGTACAATGGAATACAAGAGCAAACTTATTTGAAAGTTTAATGCCTGCTTGCCATTGTAATCCACATATTCGTATTCCTTTTTATTGGCCACCCATAATACAAGGGGCAGAATGAAATTTCCAAAAGGAATAAAGTACTTGGAAAAGGTGGATGCATGGATAACAGCCGATAAGTTTCTTTCGTGTTTTGTCAATGTCTCTGTCATGGCCTATTAGTTTCTTATGCAAATATATATCCTAAAGACAGTACCATGCAACACATAGTACTATATTTTAACTTTAATTTAACATATTATGTGTTGTTTATTTCCCATAAAATCCGAATTAACCTGGGATAATAATCCCATTGAAACTCTCCTCGTCCCTTTAGTGCAGGCACCTTCGGCTTTTCTGAATCAGGAACCAAGACTAAAAAATGTTTTTAAGTTTATGTGTTCGTTTTATTTTCTTCAACTGTATCTGTCTATGCCTGAAATACGTTGACCGATTTTGGTTGGATAAAACT
>SWCD01024212.1_pt1 | contig 43450 bp, 39 predicted proteins | sample 4693011 | NCBI WGS metagenome assembly SWCD01 (sample SAMN10267278, study PRJNA491770) | bioreactor metagenome | isolation source: DHS bioreactor inoculated with marine | place: Japan: Omine Ridge, Nankai Trough
TTCGGCAATCCCTGATGTATCACCGACAAAAGCCATTGCCATCACCACTAGCAATGAACTCTGCATCACCGACTGGGTTCCATGCCTGTGGGCCACATGGCCAATCTCGTGCAACAGTACCGCAATCAACTCTTCAGGTTGCTCTGCCAGTTTCACCAGCTCATCGGTGAACACTATTGTGCCATCCGGCAAGGCAAAGGCATTTGCACCTAAATTACCACCTTGTCGAAACTGGATATTTATCGGTGTATCGGCTTGCTCACTAAACGACTGAAACTTTGCTAAAAGTATGTCTCGTTGCTGTTGAGGCAGTTCTGAGGGAGACAAAACCGTCTCATCCAGCAACCGAAGTGTATGACTTGCAGCCTTATCAGAAATAGTTGAGGGTAACCAAAAAGCCATTTTTTTTGCTGCAGCTGGCACACCATATTGCATCATGACGTAGCCAAACCCGACAAACAGTATCAGCGCAAGGAAAACCAGTTGCCAGCGACTTTCAAGCAGATGAATGAATCGGGAAAAGCCATGACCTTTGGCAATAAGCAGTTTATCAATGGTTTCATTATCCAGACTTTCAAATTTCTGGCCTTGCTGAAAATACAACTGTCGGCTGGTGTTACCCAAACGTGAGGAAATTTTCAGCTCATTCAGTGAACAACAAGCCAACTGAGTGCCATCCGACCGGTCTACAACTTCAATATCCTGCTCGGAAATATGCCGTAAAAATGCAGCGCGCTGTCTGGAAACACCTTCTTCATACCAGAAGCCATCGATCCGCACACGCTGCCAAAGCGGTTGCATTATTAAAAACCGACATCCATATCAAACACATCACTGACACCTTCACCCAACGGTCCCACACGCTGACTGACATCATTTGAAAACTGATTCAAATCGCCTGCCACCAGCATTTTAGTGTGTATCGCTTTATACGCAGCTACCCGAACTTTTGCCCATGGAATAAACAAGCCTAAAGTGAGCACAATCGCCACAGTATTACTCAAAACCAACCACATATAAGACGCTGTGGTGTAGTTGGCAGAAAAAGCATGAGAAGAGAGTGTGGCATGGTTAAAACGTAAATTTGTCGTCTTTACGGTAAAAAATACAAACAACGTGAGATACATCATCACGCTTAACAGCATCGTCAGAATCCCCACGGCTTCCCAGTTTAAAAGCGTTACCAGCAGAAATACCCCAAAGGACGTCATAAGAACGATGCCAACCATCGCCAAAGCAATTTTATAGTAGGCACTGGCTTGAGGTTCGAACTCAAATGCCGTATCACCATAGCGCATATTTCTCACCAGAAAACACTGCTGTTTATAAATGGCATAAGGCATCAGCAGAGAAAAAGTCACTAAACCGAGAATCGGCCAGAGAATATAAACCTTGAAGGCTTCACTATATTGGCCATCAAATCCAAACCGCACATTGCGATATTCACTATAAAAAGCATTGAATGTCAGTGATTTTACGACCAGCCAGGGAAATAACACGATGAACAGTAGACCAAATATCACGCCTGTAGCCGGGAAAAGTGAAGTGGTAACAATATAGAACACAAAAAAAGCAAAGGCTATCAGTCGCCCTTTGAGAATCTGCAACGGAACGGCTTGATAGCTAAAGCTTGCTCCATCAAGCTGAGTATTTGCATAGAAGTACTGTTTATTACGGACTTTGGCCCAGGCTGAATATATGCCCAAAGTCATAATCGTGAGCACGATATTAACTATCCAAATCCGGAAATATTCAGCACCTTGACCACTGAAAAAAAATGCCCTTTGTCGAGGCTCTATTTCAGCTGCTATCTCAACATCCTGCGTTGGAGCCAAACCATCATTTTTTGCAGCCTGCTCCATAGCCGGCAGTCGTGGTTCTTTTTTATCATGCCTTATCAAATAGGATTCGGCACCGGCACTCTGCAACTCTTCCTGTTGTCGCTGAGCCTGCTCGTAACCCACCCCCTTCAACACAATCGCATGTTTCTGCTGGAACAGTTCGCTAACAGCATTTTCTGTTAAGGCAAGTAATCTCGCTAGATTATGTATCACTTCCTCAATATTGAATCCATCCAATAATTGTCCACTAAGCATCACGTCATAACGTAACTCTGACACGTTAGACCTCCTTGTCTGTTTTAATGAGTTTTGCCGAAGTATAGAAGCAAGCAGAATTGTCAGCAACTTTTCGCTTTCATAGTCATAAATAATGATTACAGAAGTAACTATTGAAAGACTTTGCTAATATAAGCGGCACATTGACGATATTGCAGCCAAACTAAAGTCTTTATGGTTTGCCTGACACGTTTCGACTGCCATTCTTTCTACTCTCACTCCTCAGGTTATGGTAAGTAAAAAAAATCCCCCTCCATCCCAGCAGCGGCGTAATCCTCGCTCTAAAAAAAAACGTAGAGCCTTAATTTCTAAAGGCACACTGTTCAAGCTGCTGTTTATTATTCTGCTTTTGCTAGGGGGGGCAACACTGTATCTGGATCAGCAAATCCGCAGTCAGTTTGAGGGGAAACGTTGGGCTTTACCCGCTAAAGTCTTTGCCAGACCACTGGAGTTATATGTTGGCGCACCAGTGTCACTCAACGATTTGAAAATAGAACTTAAAGCGTTGGGCTATCAGTTTGTTGATAAGGTCAGCGCACCAGGGGAAGTCGCTTTTTCTGCTTCACGGGCAACGTTGTCGACTCGTGGTTTTCACTTCCCTGACGAACTTGAACCAGCCAGGCAACTTATTTTAGAGTTCAGTGGTGACAGCTTAAGTCAGATCCGTTCAGCAGATCAGCAGTCACTAACATTAATCCGGCTTGAACCCGCCTTAATCGGCGGTATTTATCCACTTAATAATGAAGATAGAGATTTAATTCAGCTTGAAGAAGCGCCGCAGGCGTTTATTGATGCATTAATCGCGATTGAAGATCGGGATTTTTATGATCATTTTGGTATTTCACCTAAAGGTATTGCGCGTGCAACATTAGCCAATATTCGTGCAGGGGCATTTGTGCAGGGTGGCAGCACCTTAACCCAGCAATTAATTAAGAACTTTTATCTGACAGCCGATCGTACTTTGCTACGCAAAATGCTGGAATTGCCAATGGCGATGCTCCTCGAATTTCATTACAGCAAAGACGAAATTCTCGAAGCCTATTTGAATGAGGTCTACCTGGGTCAATCCGGCAATCGTGCCATCCATGGCTTTGGACTTGGTGCGGCACATTATTTTGCCCAGCCAATACAGGAACTCAAATTACATCAATTGGCGTTATTGGCCGGTCTGGTAAAAGGACCATCCTATTACGATCCACGACGTAATCCTGAGCGTGCCAAAGTCAGGCGGAATCTGGTACTGAGTGTTTTGCATCAGCAAGGTTCAATCACTGATGAAGAATACATGCTGGCCTCAACGGCTGAGCTGGATGTGGTTCCGGCTGGTAGTTCGATGAAAGAGGCTTATCCGGCCTATATTGATTTAGTAAAACGGCAATTACGCCGAGAATATAAAGATGAAGATCTTGGCTCAGAGGGGCTAAAGATTTTCACCAGTCTGGATCCCATCAGTCAGCATAAAGCAGAAACTTCTCTGGTCAGCACCATTGAAGATTTAGGCAGAACCTATGGTGAAAGTCTGGCGAAACTTCAGGGCAGTATGGTGGTGACTGATCCACAAACAGGGGAAGTACTGGCGTTGATAGGCGATCGTAATACCCGCTACCAGGGATTCAACCGTGCCTTAGATGCCAGTCGGCCAATTGGTTCGCTTGTAAAACCTGCTGTTTATCTTACCGCTTTGGAGCAGGGATATACCCTGATAAGTGAACTGGACGACTCACCTTTCAGCCTCACCTTGCCCAACCAGCAAACCTGGTCCCCCAAGAACTATGATGGACAACCCCATGGCGTAGTCCCAATGCATGAGGCTTTGACCCATTCCTATAATCTGTCGACCGCGCAACTGGGCATGGAGCTGGGGGTAGAAAAAGTGATCGACACCCTGAAACGTCTCGGGGTTGATCGACCTATGGATGCATATCCATCATTATTATTAGGTGCGCAGAGTTTATCGACACTGGAAGTTGCCAGCATGTATCAGACGATTGCTGCAACCGGGTTTCAAATTCCACCTCGTACTATTCGGACTGTCACCGACAGCGCAGGTGAACCGCTTTCCAGCTATCCATTTCAATTACAAAAAAGTATTGATGAGAAACCCATGTTTTTGCTGCAGTACAATTTACAGCAAGTTACCCGAAGTGGTACCGGCCGTAGCATTTACCAACAGTTGCCGATTAATATCAATACTGCCGGCAAAACCGGAACATCAGATCAACAGCGTGACAGCTGGTTTGCCGGGTTTACCGGTAACCGTCTCGCTGTAGTCTGGCTGGGTCTGGATGATAATAGTCCGATGCCGATCACTGGTTCCAGTGGGGCCTTACGTGCTTGGACACGGTATATGGCACAGGAACCGTTACAATCCTACGAACCGGTGATGCCTGAAGGTATTGAAATGCTCTGGATTGATCCGTTAAGCGGAAAACTTGCCGATGGTTTATGCGAGAATGCCACCCAAATCCCGTTTATCAGTGGCACACAACCGACAGAAACTGCTGCCTGTACCACACCGGAAGAAACTTTTATCGACAATCCAATTAAACGGTCAATCGATTGGGTCAAAGATATTTTCAGATAGGTCCGTTATGCCAATAACCATGCACAAAATGCTTTTTATTATGGCCAGCCTGGTCATGTTTTTATCTGCCTGTAGTACCACACCCGTCAGCCAAAGACCTGCGGTGGAGAGCAGAGATGTACCCGTATCTTCACCAACAACTGAATCAGCAAAAACCAGTCCAGTGCCAAGCCAGCAGGCTAATCCACAAGCCATGCCACTTCCACCGGACAAATCTACAGGCACTGATATACCTGCCACTACACCTGTTCCAGCACCAACCAATCCTGCCGTGCTGGCGTTATTAAGTGATGCAGAAAAATATCAACAGCAGGGAAACATGTTGGCAGCGCAATCACGTTTGCAGCGAGCCCAACGTATCGCCCCCAGCGATCCAAAAGTCTACTATCAGTTAGCCAAAGCACACTATGAACTGGAAGATTTTCGCCTTGCGGAACAAGTTGCTTTAAAAGGCCTGTCCTATGCCAAAGGCGATAATACCGAGCTGAAACGCTTCTGGTTATTATTGGCGGAGATTCGCACTAAAAAGGGCGATAAAGCTGGTGCCAAAACAGCGCGCGAACAGGCCGCCCGCTATTAATTAATTCCGCAGATCTAACACATCCTGCATATCAAACAGACCCGTTTGCTGTTGCATCAGCCATTTGGATGCACGCATGGCGCCGTAGGCAAAGGTCATTCGGCTTGATGCTTTATGGGTAATTTCCACCCGTTCGCCTTCGGCAGCAAATAACACTGTGTGATCGCCAACGATGTCTCCGCCGCGGACTGTCGCAAAACCAATAGTATTGCGATCGCGTTCGCCGGTACGGCCTTCACGGCCATAAATAGCACAGTCTTTTAAATCGCGGCCCAACGCATCTGCAACCACTTCCCCCATTCTTAAGGCAGTACCGGAAGGTGCATCCACTTTATGGCGGTGATGGGCTTCAATAATCTCAATATCAACGCTATCCCCTAATACACGGGCAGCCATATCAAGTAATTTCAGTGATAAATTCACCCCAACACTCATATTGGGGGCTAGTAAGGTAGCAATGCGACCGGCTGTTTGCTGAATAATCTGTTTTTGCGCTTCATCAAAACCCGTTGTACCAATCACCGGGCGGCACTGATTCTCTGCACATAACGGCAGGAGAGCCATGGTGGCCTCAGGAATGGTGAAGTCTATGATCACATCCGATTGCTGAGTTGCTTGATCAAGATCTGCTGACAACACTACCCCTAATTTACCGACTCCAGCCAATTCACCGGCATCCACACCAATTAATGATGACTCCGCTCGATCAATGGCAGCAGATAGCTGCAAACCATCTGTTTCAGCGACGGCTTGAATCAGGCAACGGCCCATGCGGCCAGCGGCACCGTTAATAGCAATATTAATAGCCATGGTTTATATCCTTATGGCGGTAAATCAGAAAATAAAAAAGCTGGCTGGCAAAAATAGCCCAGTCAGCTTCCTATTGGCAAATATCTTATTCAAAAAAACGTTTTACAGCATCAAGCCACGATTCATGTTTTGGACTGTGGGTTGCCCCGGAACCTTCCATCGTTTCGGCAAATTCCTGCAATAACTCTTTTTGTTTTTTTGATAATTTAACCGGCGTTTCAATAATCACGCGACACATTAAATCGCCAACTTCACCGGTACGCACTGATTTGACACCTTTACCGCGCATCTTGAATTGCTGGCCGGTTTGCGTACCTTCAGGCACTTTCAGCACAGCTTTACCCTGCAAAGTGGGCACTTGCAGTTCCCCGCCCAGACAGGCGGTGGTGAAACTGATGGGTACATCGGCAAACAGATTATTACCATCACGGGTAAATACATCGTGACGTTTAACCGCTACTTCGACATATAAATCACCGGCTGGAGCACCACGGCTTCCCGCTTCTCCTTCACCGGCAAGACGAATGCGATCACCCGTATTAACACCGGCGGGCACTTTAACGGAGAGTGTTTTATGCTCTTGTACGACGCCTTGACCATGACAATCATGACAAGGGTCCTGAATCATCTGACCCGTTCCGCGACAATGTGGACAGGCTTGCTGAACAGTGAAGAATCCTTGCTGAATGCGAACCTGACCATGTCCACCACAGGTCGTACAAGTAACAGGTTGTGTGCCAGGTTTGGCCCCGGAACCATCACAGGTTTTACATTCAACATTGACCGGTATGCGAATTTTCGCAGTCGTTCCAGCAACAGCTTCTTCCAGCGTCAAATCCAGGCGATAGCGCAAATCGGCTCCACGGAAGCTTTGTCCACCCGGACCGCCACCGCCGAAAATATCATTAAATACATCGCCAAAAATATCGCTGAAACCGCCCGAACTTCTGAACCCGCCACCGCCTGAGCTGTTATCTACTCCAGCATGACCAAACTGGTCATAAGCAGCACGTTTTTGGGAATCAGACAGAATTTCGTAAGCTTCTTTGGCCTCTTTGAACCTGGCTTCAGCGGTTGCATCATCCGGATTACGATCAGGATGATATTTCATCGCCATACGACGATATGCTTTTTTGATTTCAGCTTCTGTCGCAGTGCGCGATACACCAAGAAGGTCGTAATAGTCTTTTTTGGCCATGTTTAGTTTTTCTTGTATCTCTTAAACAAGACAGGCGTAGGCTCAATGCCTACGCCTGTTTTCAGTTAATTGTGTGAAAGATTATGAATTTTTCTTGTCGTCATCGACTTCTTCAAATTCGGCATCTACCACATCATCGTTTTGTGCTGTGGAATCATCTGTTGCGGCACCTTCACCAGCTTCTGCGTTTTCAGCATAAGCACGTTCAGCCAGCTTGCCTGCAGCTTCTGACAACGCAGCGGTTTTGGCTTCGATATCGGCTTTATCTTCACCTTTCAGAGCCTGTTGTAACTCTTCAATGGCCGCTTCAATCTTGGCTTTTTCATCGGCTTCCACTTTATCACCCAGATCAGTCAGTGATTTGTTGGTCGCATGAATCAAACCATCCGCTTGGTTGCGTACTGTGACCAGTTCATGGAACTTACGGTCTTCATCAGCATGCGCTTCAGCATCTTTAACCATTTTTTCAACTTCATCGTCAGACAGACCGCTGGAAGCTTTAATCACGATGGATTGCTCTTTACCTGTCGCTTTATCTTTAGCAGACACGTTCAGAATACCGTTAGCGTCAATATCAAAGGTGACTTCGATTTGTGGTGTACCACGTGGAGCGGGTGGAATATCCGCCAAATCAAAACGTCCCAGTGATTTATTGGCTGAGGCAATTTCACGTTCACCCTGCAATACATGGATGGTAACGGCCGGCTGATTATCATCTGCTGTCGAAAACACCTGATTCGCTTTAGTTGGGATGGTGGTGTTTTTCTCAACCAGTTTGGTCATTACGCCGCCCATGGTTTCGATACCCAGGCTTAATGGGGTAACGTCCAGCAACAATACGTCTTTCACATCACCAGCCAATACCGCAGCCTGAATCGCAGCACCAACGGCAACCGCTTCATCCGGATTCACGTCACGGCGTGGTTCTTTACCAAACATTTCTTTAACCGCTTCCTGCACTTTCGGCATGCGGGTTTGGCCACCAACCAGAATGACATCATTAATGTCAGACAATTTCAGGCCGGCATCTTTCAATGCCATTTTGCAAGGTTCCATACTGCGTGAAATCAAGTCCTCTACCAAAGATTCCAGCTTGGCGCGGGTCAAACGGATTTCCATGTGTTTAGGACCACTGGCATCTGCAGTGATGTAAGGCAGATTAATATCCGTTTGTGAGCTGGAAGACAGCTCAATTTTGGCTTTCTCGGCAGCATCTTTCAAACGTTGCAGAGCCAATGGATCTTTACTCAAATCAACGCCCTGATCTTTCTTGAATTCAGCAACCAGATAATCAATGATACGTTGGTCAAAGTCTTCACCACCCAGGAATGTATCACCGTTGGTGGCCAGTACTTCAAACTGATGCTCGCCTTCGATATCAGCAATTTCAATGATCGATACGTCAAACGTACCACCACCCAAATCGTATACAACAACTGTGGAATCACCACGTTTTTTGTCCATGCCGTAAGCCAGCGCTGCAGCGGTTGGTTCGTTGATAATACGTTTGACTTCAAGACCGGCAATCTTGCCAGCATCTTTAGTGGCTTGACGTTGTGAGTCATTGAAATAGGCCGGAACGGTAACAACCGCTTGAGTGACTTCTTCACCCAAAAATTCTTCAGCGGTTTTTTTCATTTTCATTAAAACGCGAGCTGAAATTTCAGGCGGAGCCATTTTTTTACCATTGGCTTCTACCCAGGCATCACCGTTATCCGCTTCAACGATTTTATACGGCACCATATCAATATCGCGCTGTACTACATCGTCTTTAAATTTACGGCCAATCAAACGCTTGATTGCGTACAAAGTGTTTTTGGCGTTAGTGACAGCCTGACGTTTGGCAGACTGACCTACCATCACTTCGTTATCTTTGTTGAATGCAACAATTGACGGGGTTGTGCGATCACCTTCACTGTTTTCGATGACACGGGCTTTGCCGTCTTCCATCACCGCTACACATGAGTTGGTCGTACCCAAGTCAATACCAATAATTCTACCCATAATCTTTTCTCCATCGTACTAAGTTCGTCTGGCTATTCCAGCCGTTGTGATAATAGATGGGGCAGGAAATTTTGATTTCAAGCCCTTAAATTTCGTCCGGTTATTGAGAAACCACTACCATGGCAGGACGTAACAGACGCCCATTGAAACGGTAGCCTTTCTGCATGACATTCAATACCTGGTTAGCTTCTACGCCTTCTGCAGGCTGCATTGCCATGGCCTGATGCAGATCAGGATCGAAAGCCTCGCCCTCAGGATTAAGTTGTTCAAGACCGAATTTACCGATCGAGCTCATGAACATTTTGAGTGTCATTTCCATGCCATCTCGCACTGTTTCAAGCTTGGCATCTTCATTTTTTGCTGCGTTGAGACCAAACTCCAGGCTGTCGCAGATAGGCAATAGCTCTGTTACGAATTTGTCCAGCGCATGTTTGTGAGCGTTTTCCAGATCACGGCTGTGTCTGCGACGCATATTTTCCAGATCGGCTCTGGCACGCAATAATTCATTCCAATGTTCATCGGCTTTGTTGCGGGCATCTTCCAGCTGTTTTACAACATCTGCTTCAGATTCCGCTGGCTGAGCTGACTCAGCTGTTTCGGGTGAGGTTTCGACCGGCTCAGATTCCGCCGTCGACTTTTCGATTTCTTCGTTGCTCATGATTAATCAGATTCCGCTTTGCTCAACACAAAGCTGCTATTTGGGGGTCAAAAATCTGATTTCAAGCGGCGAACAGAACTTTTTGTGAAAACAAATTCAACTTTATTTAAGCCACACACAATTTCCATCACTGCTGGCCTGTAATTTTTCCAGCATCGCCTGATGTGCTGCCAACTCGGTTGCGTCAGCCTCAATGACCTTTAATGCTGAACGAGGACGTTCAATTGTCGTGATCTCATTTTTCTCAGCATCGTGTTGCGGTTCGAATTGCTCTGCCGCCAGTGACAAGCTGACCTGTCCACCCGTCATCATCAGATAGACGTCTGCCAGAATTTCGGCGTCTAATAAGGCGCCATGTAACTCCCGGTTGGAATTATCCACCCCATAGCGTTTACATAACGCATCCAGATTGTTTTTCTGACCCGGATGTTTATCCCGCGCCAGTTTTAACGTGTCCATCACTGAACAAATATCGTCAATTTTGGCGGTGTGGCCTAACTTGGTTAACTCGTGATTTAAGAATCCAACGTCAAATGCGGCGTTATGAATAATCAATTCAGCACCTTCGACAAACCGCAGAAAATCCGCAGCAATGTCTGCAAATAACGGTTTATCGGCTAATGATTCATTGGTAATGCCATGAACCTCTATCGCTCCGGCATCGATTTCACGTTGTGGATTTATATATTGATGAAACGTCTCACCGGTCAGCCGTCGATTCACTAATTCAACGCAGCCGATTTCAATAATGCGGTGATCATCTGCTGTACTGAGGCCAGTGGTTTCGGTATCTAAAACAATTTGTCGTTGACTGGTTTGCTCTGCCATCGGTTAGTCCTGTAATGCGATTTGAGTACGTGCTGCTACCGCCAGCTGATCGGCACGTTCATTTTCCGGATGACCATCATGACCCCGAACCCATTGCCAGGATAATTTATGTGGCTGGGAGGCCGCATCCATGCGTTGCCATAAATCGGCATTTTTCACTGGTTGCCGGGCGGCGGTTCGCCAGTTTTTGGCTTTCCAGCCTTTCAACCATTCGGTCATCCCTTTCATCACATATTGTGAGTCAGTGGTAATGGTGACATGACAAGGCCTTTTCAATGCTTCCAGACCGGCTATGACTGCCATCATCTCCATCCGATTATTGGTGGTCAGTTTTTCACCGCCAGATAACTCCTTTTCGTTATCTTTGGCACGGAGTATGGTTCCCCAACCTCCCGGCCCCGGATTACCACTGCAGGCACCATCGGTAAAAATTTCAACGTGTTCCATTAATGCTCTTTTCGTGTTGCTGAGGGATTCACCAGTTGTGGTCTGGGAAATAATTTTCTATTTTGCCACCGGCTTTGTAATGGGGTCACCAGAAAAGTGCGTTTTTTTGCGACAATTGCAGTGACGCCACCAAGATATGGCCAGAGACGTCGCCCCCATCTTTCCAGAAAACCACCACGTTTTATCCAGCGTTCATTTTGCCATGGGGGACAATAAATGATCGATCGGGCTTCCACTACATCAAAATCCAACAATGACAGCCAGTCTTTTAAGCGCTGACGTGAAAAAAACTGTCCCCGCCACGGCAGACTATCCTGCCAGGAAAACAATCGACGTAAACCCCATACACTAAACGGATTAAAACATAGCACTACCAGTGTGCCATCTTCGTTTAACACTCTGTCGGCTTCGCGTAATAATTGATGCGGTTGGCGGGAAAATTCCACCACATGCTGCAACAGCATCACATCAACACTGTCAGACTTAAATGGAAGTTGCTCACTTTGCGCATGAAATTGTCCGCTGCTTCCCATTAATGCCTGATAACAAGGTCGTAAGGAAGTCGGTAGAATAAGGCTTTGTCCACCAAGCTGCAGCTGAAAAAAACCATGCAGCTTTGCCTGTTGATACTTTAGCCATTGCTGTTCCTGGCTTTGTATATAACGGGCAAGCGAAGATTGCCACCATTGTGTCATCTCGCGGTCTTGCTCTTTATAATTACACATAGGCCATTCCGGCGGAGTTAGATAATGTTACAAATTCATGCCGTAAAGGCATTTAATGATAATTATATATGGTTGATTCAGTCAGCCGAGAATCAGGATGTATTAATTGTTGATCCGGGCGATGCGGGTCCAGTGATTAACTTTGTAGAAAAAAACGATCTGCATCCTGCGGCCATCTTAGTCACACATCATCATAACGATCATGTTGGCGGTATCCGTCGCCTCGACGACCTGTATGATCTGCCCGTTTTTGGACCGCAACGTGAACACATCAAAACAGTCGATACACATTTGTACGCCCAGGCTGACCAACAATTGCATTCATCTTTTCCGCACTTCAGAGTAATCGATACTCCTGGGCACACTCCTGGTCATATCAGCTATCTGGTAGATGATAACCTGTTCTGTGGCGACACATTATTTGCTGGTGGTTGTGGTCGCCTGCTTGGAGGTACAGCAGAACAACTATTTGATTCACTCCAAAAAATAAAACAATTACCTGGCGATACACGCATTTATTGTGCGCATGAATATACGCTGGCCAATCTGCAGTTTGCCACAGCTGTTGATCCCACAAATAACGACCTGCTTGAACGCTTAACCAAAACGGAAGCGTTAAGAGAACAGCAGATCGCCACCGTACCATCACAGCTAAAAATGGAAAAACGCACCAATCCATTTTTGCGGTGTGATGATGCCGCAATAAAAAAAGCGGCTGAAGCTTACGCTGATCAGCCGCTTGATTCGCCTTTGGCGGTATTTAAGGTATTACGCGCCTGGAAGGATGATTTCTAGGCTGATTCATCTTTTTTAGTCTGGCTTGATTCATTGGCAGCATCCACATTATTAAAATGCACATCCATTTGTGGATAGGGAATACTGATGCCGTTTGCATCAAACGCCAGTTTGATGGTTTCGATCAGATCTGCTCTTACTGTGGCCAGATCCGATGCGTTCACCCATGGCCAGACATTGAAAGTAATGCTGCTATCGCCCAGTTCGGCCACACGGATAATCGGCTCGGGATCGTTAAGCACCAATTCATGCCCCGTGACGATATCGGTGATGATTTGTTTGGCTTTGAGCAAATCATCGTCATATCCGATACCAAACACCATATCAATGCGGCGGGTATCTCGGGCTGAGTAGTTGGTAATAACACCTGCATAGATATTGCCATTGGGCACAATCACTTCACGGTTATCCGGTGTTCGCATCACAGTGTTGAAGATAGTGATTTGCTCAACAATACCGAGTACGCCAGCAACCTCTACAAAGTGACCAATTCTGAATGGTCGATACATGATCAACATTACGCCGGCAGCAAAATTCTGTAATGAATCCTTTAGCGCCAATCCCACAGCCAAGCCGGCAGCACCCAGTACGGCTATCATCGAGGTGGTGTTTACACCCAATTGATCCAAGGCCGCAATCAACACAAACAGCAACAATAGGATATTAATGATCGAGCTGGAAAAATTAATCAGGATCGGATCAATATTGGCCCGGACCATAATTTTTCGGGACAGCTTCACTAACCAGCTAACCACTGTGCGACCCACAATGACAATGACAGCGGCAAAGAAAATATTCAGCAGAATGTCACCAATGACGCTGCCTGTTCCGGTTTCCATGTTATCTCCTCTTTTGAATGGTTTTGACGATATCTTGAATTAATTTTGGTCCCTGATAAATCAGACCACTATAAATTTGTATCAGTTGAGCACCCGCTTCCAGCTTTTGCATCGCATCTTCTGCGCTCATAATGCCACCAGCAGCAATGATCGGCATATCAGCCGGTAAAGCCTGTCGGAATTGTCGAACAATTTCTGTCGATTTGGCAAATACCGGTTTACCACTCAAGCCACCAGCTTCATCAGCGTGAGCCAAGCCTGCGACAGCTTCGCGGGAAAGCGTTGTATTGGTGGCAATCACGGCATCAATCCCGACCCGGCTGAAACATTCAGACAGTTGCTGAACTTCTTCCAGGGTTAAATCCGGTGCAACTTTGACCGCCATCGGCACATAACGCTGAAATTCTTCCGCAAGTTCCGCCTGACGATTTTTCAAAGCGCTCAGAAGATTATCCAGTGCTTCGCCAAATTGCAGATTACGTAAACCGGGAGTATTAGGAGATGAGATATTGATAGTGATGTAATCGGCATGAGGATAAGATTTTTCCAATCCTATCAAATAGTCATTCAGCGCTTTATCAACCGGCGTATCAACGTTTTTGCCAATATTGATACCAATAATTGCATCAGTTTGAGCGGCCTGAACTTGTTCCAGTAAATGATCTACACCAAGGTTATTAAAGCCCATTCGGTTAATAATCGCCTGTGCTTCTGGAAGTCGAAAAAGTCTGGGTTTGGCATTACCAGGTTGAGGTCGAGGTGTCACAGTACCCACTTCAATAAAACCAAAACCTAATACAGATAAAGCTTCCAGGTAGTCAGCGTTTTTATCAAGACCTGCAGCTAACCCCACTGGATTAGGAAAACGTAATCCCATTACATGCACCGGTACCGTCGGCATTTTGGGCATTAGCAGCTTCAACAATCCAGACATTTCCATCCACTTCAGGCTGTTCATGCCCAGATGATGTGATGTTTCAGCATCCAGTTTAAACATCAAATTTCGTAGCAGCGGATACATACAAATCAAGCCTTCATTGTTATTTGGTAGCCCGTAAATTTACGGATATTTAAAACGCCTTTATCCATAATCAGATATTGCCCTTTTATGCCTAATAATTTACCGGCAATTTCAGGTGTTTTATCAAAATTCATAGAACTGACTTTATCTGGATATTGCTGCACAGGGTAGCTTATTTCCAGGGTTTTTCCATCTGTCAGTGTGGTGATGGCATCCTCACCCAACTCCTGCTGTAAAAGCATGATTTGATCGGCACATTCAGCCTGTAATTGATCACGCTGCTCTGCCAGATCAATTGTGTCAGCAGGGCCGCGCAACATTTTTCGCCAGTCAGTGCGATCCGAAACATGATTTTTAAACAGGACTTCAACCAAACCGGAATGATAACGGCTACTCACTCGAAAAATGGGCAACGCCTGGGTTGCTCCCTGATCCAGCCAGCGTGTCGGCATTTGCGAAATTCGGGTAATACCCACTTTGATCCCTGAACTATTCGCCAGATAAACAATATGGTCCTGCATACACACCTGAACACCCCACTCAGGTTCACGACAGGTCCCTTGAGCAAAGTGACATAACTCAGGTTTCATAAAGCATAAATCACATTGCGCCAGTTTTTGTGAGCAGGGAAAACAGAACCCACCACTATAGCTTTTCTTGGTCATTCGCTGGCAGTTCTGGCAACGAATCTCACCCGCATAAATCAGCTGTATATTCGATCCAATAAGTGGATTCATCGGGATCTGATGTTCACCCAAAATCATTTGATAATTTACTGGCCCATCAGTTTCCGGCAGGGTCGCCTGCATCTTGTTTAGTTGTCCTGCAAATTCTGTCACGTAGCGAAACCTTTAATTTCAAATTAGAGGATAGTTTAACTTAGCAGGACAGCCAGACCTATCCACTGTCAGGTATTTATTCAAAAGGCTCAACTCATCACTGCTCTATAAATGTTATTGCGCTTTAGCAGAAGTAGCTTTGAAAAATAAATAAGCACTAAGGAATTGACGTTGAAATAAGGAGAATTCAGGTGCGGGCAGAAACAACCGGGCAGTTAAAGACTGGTCTTTAACCGTTTATTCCGGTATATATTGAGCACAATTATGTGCTTACGACATTATGATAAACCTTTATGTTAAAAACTAAAAATCGTCTATGGCCCCTGTTTGCAGTGCTTTCGGTACTCTTCACTGGCTGTAGTACAACCCCCAAACATACTGAAACTGTCAGCGCAGAACCGTCTCAGAAAACCTCCCATGGTCCATTAACAAAACACACCAACTGGAAAAAAAATCAGCTGACACAGCTGAGTCCGCTGGATTTGGATTTATCGGTACTTGAAGATTCGGAAATTGATCCTAAAGTCACTGATGTCTGGCAACGTATTCGTAATGGTTATCAACTGGCTGAATATCAGGATCTGGATCCGGAAACTCAAAGTCGCCTTACCTGGTTTGCCAACCATCCGGATTATTTCAACAAAGTTGTCGAACGTGCTCGACCCTATCTTTTTTACATTGTTGAAGAACTTGAAAGTCGCGATATGCCGTTGGAAATTGCTTTATTGCCAATTATTGAAAGCGGTTACCAGCCTTTTGCACTCTCATCTGGACAAGCGGCCGGTATCTGGCAATTTATTCCGGCTACTGGCCGTGTATTTGGACTGGAACAGAACTGGTGGTATGACGGTCGCCGTGATGTTATTCAATCCACCAATGCGGCCCTGGACTATCTGCAAAAGTTACATAACGACTTTAACGATTGGGAACTTGCCATAGCCGCTTACAATGCCGGTGAAGGTACAGTAGGTCGTGCCATCAAACGTAACAGAGAAGCCGGTTTACCGACTGACTTCTGGTCGCTGGAGTTGCCTGCAGAAACCACAGCCTATGTACCTAAATTATTGGCCGTAGCAGAATTGGTAAAACAACCTGCTCAATATGACTTACAACTGTCGCCAGTGGCCAACAAACCCTATTTGAGCGTAGTAAATGTCGGTAGCCAGATTGATTTATCTCTCGCTGCCAATCTGGCAGATATCACACTTGATGAGCTTTATCTGTTAAACCCGGGTTTTAATCGCTGGGCAACGGCACCACAAGGCCCGCATGAACTGGTACTGCCTTCGACCAAAGCAAGTGCATTTGAAACAGCATTAATGGATATTCCGGAAAAAGAACTGCTGCGCTGGAAACGCCATGAAGTAAAACCCGGAGAGTCACTGAGCAAAATCGCCGCAATGCATCACACGACGGTTGCTGAGCTGAAAAAAGCGAATAAAATTAACAGCAATTTTATCCGTGCTGGAGCCCACCTGTTAATACCTGTTTCCACTGCTCTGGCTGATGAAGCTGAGGCAACTGCTTTGGCGAAACAGAAATTGCAGCAGGGGAAAAAATTTAATTATTCGGTTAAAGCGGGTGATACCTGGTGGAACATTGCTAAAGCGCATACTGTTGATGTGTTTGAATTAACCCAATGGAATAAAAAAACGCCTTCGGATGTTTTACATTCAGGCCAGCAATTGATTATCTGGCAACCCAATCAAACTGTTTCTAAGCTAAAAGCCATCAATTACACTATTCGTAATGGTGACTCACTTTGGACCATTTCACGTAAGTTTAATGTTACGGTGGATAAAGTTAAGGAATGGAATGGTTTAAGTGATCGCACTTTATTGCAGCCAGGACAAAAACTGACCTTGTACGTCGATCCAACTATCCAGATCAGCCATAGTTAATCGTGTTACACATCGCGCTCTATGAGCCTGAAATCCCACCCAATACCGGTAATATTATCCGTCTATGCGCCAACACAGGTGCACAACTGCATCTGATTGAGCCACTGGCTTTTGTTTTGGATGATAAACGTCTGAGAAGAGCAGGACTGGACTATCATGAATTTGCACCGGTTAAAGTGCATGCTGATTTTGCAGCATTTCAACAATGGCAGCAAAATCGACCTTTGTTTGCCTGCACCACTAAGGCGAAACAGTTTCACCATCAGGCAACCTTTATCGATGAAAGTATTCTGCTGTTTGGTCCCGAGTCACGTGGATTGCCAGCAACGCTATTGGACAATTTGCCTGATAGGCAGAAAATTCGGATCCCTATGTATCCAGAAAGCCGCAGCCTGAATCTTTCCAATGCTACGGCCATTATTCTGTATGAAGCCTGGCGACAGCTGGACTATAACGGAGCGGTATAAAATACCGCTCCTGATTTTAGATTTATATTTTCTATTGAGCAGGACTAATCTTGCGTGGCCCTTCCTTAAGTGGGATTGAGCTGGTTTGTTTTCCTTGCTGTAAATCAATAATCGATAATGAGTTACTAAACCAGTTAATGATGTAAGCATGCTGTTGATCCTTTGATAGCTCAACACTTTCCGGCATTTTTTCGGTTTTGATAGTCTGCGTTATTTGCAGACTTCCCGCATCAAACTCCACCAGCGTGTTGTCATTCTGATTCACAACATAAAACTGCTTGCCGTCGTCGCTCACCGTAACACCATACGGCGCTTTACCCGGTTTGAGATCAGCAATTTTTTCATAGGTTTTTGTGTCAATTACTGTCAGCGAATTATCTTTCACGCAAGTAACGTACAGATGACCATTAATTGGATTAAAAGCAACAGCATAAGGACGCTCACCCGTTTCTATGGTTGCATGCAGGTCCGGCGTATCAGCATCAAGCACCATTACAGAATTGCTTTCACGGTTTGCCACAAACACCTTGCGTCCCTCGGGATCTATTGCAATCCCGGCTGGGCTCTCCCCAACCGCAAGTAGGTCCACCAATTGCCTGCTGGTCGTGTTAATCACTAATAATGCATTTCTGGACCAGTCCGTCACAAAAAGTTGAGACTTTTGGCTATCAAGCACCATAGCAAAAGGCTGACCACCTGTTTTTATCTCATTGATCAATTCAAAACTATTCAAATCAATTACTGACAATTTGCCTTGCTCAGGATGCGAGAGATAAATAGCGTCATTGGATTTATCGACAGCAACCATTACCGGACCACTAGAAACCTCAACCGCTTTTGTTATTTGATCTGTTTTTGAATCAAATAGAGAAAGATGATTCCCGGACTGGCTGCTGATATAAAAATCGTCAGCCAGTGCTACAGCAGGGAATATTCCCAGGCAAAAAATAATTGGTTTAATGAACATCACTGATTATTTTTCCAAGCTGGCTTTTAAACCTTCCAGCCCTGTCTTTGCGTATTCTGTCATGGCTTTAACAGCGGCTTCATCATTCAGATTTTCCGGCGGAAAATTGCCGGTATCAGCACGATAGAAACGACCACTCCAACTTACTTTACTTCCGGTGTCAGATGGTTCTACTTCGATACCAATCGTATAAAAGCTGACAGGCATCGCTTCAATATTTTCCTTTAATAAACGGTATCCAATGTAATGACGATCCGCATCTGATTCATCAAGACTTTCGGTAATTTCACCGCCTGACTTTAAGGTCACGATTCTTGTGGTTTCATCCTGCATGGTGATTGATTCCACTGCCGGATGCCATTTATCCAATTGGTCAAAAGCATTAACTTTTTGCCAGACAGTGGCAACCTCTGCATCAATAGTAATGTGTTCATCAACCCTTTGTGGCGTTGGTCCATGAGCGAAGACACTGCTGCTTAAGAGCACTAAACCCAAACTTGCCAGCGATAGTTTATTAATCATTTTATTCACGTTCTAACCTTTTTTCATCAAAAAATAAATTTACTTAGGACTTCTGTTTGTATTACCTAGAGTCTCAATATAATTATTTATAATTCCAACCTGTGTGTATTTATATGTTTTATCAGTATTGCCAACTTTAACTATATTTTTATAAATCCAGAACTCTACCGTTCCACTTTCATTTTCTCGCTTCACTATCTCTGCAGGCTCTCCCAGTTTTTCTCTTACAAAACCAGAATCTTTACCTGAAAACATTTTCACAAACTCAAATTCACCTACAGGTAACGCTAACGCCTCTTCAGAATAGGCAATGTTCAGAGAGAACAGGGCAATGAATGCAGAAATAACAACGGTTTTTAAAAATTTTTTCATTAAATTTTGCTCCAATAAAATCTCGACTTATCGTACAGATTGTCTGCATTAGCAAAATAGAGCAGATGACTCGCATCAATTAGGGAATATGTCATGGTTATTGTTATGACTTTTTCCTGTTTTTTATTTTTTTATAATTTTCATCATTATTGGCATATACATATCAAAAATAATCGTCATAAAATAGTCGTTTATCTCAAAATTAAATATGGGCGAAATTACATGATGTCACCTGAATTATCCCCTGGCGATAAAAGCAACAGGGGCAAAATTGATTTGGTTTTCATTGTGGGCGCGTCGCTACTGACCTATTTTGTTGCTGGATATTTCGATTTGGCTGAACGCTGGATTAACTGGGCAGCATTAGGAGAGTTTTATCAACTGGATGAAATTATTTTTGTGTTGCTGGTATTCAGTATTGGATTGATGTGGTTTGGCCGAAGACGTTATATCGAAATGCAAGACACCCTGAAGCGTAATCTTGAAATTAAAACCAAACTTGAAATGCAAAATGCTGATAATGCAAAGTTACTGTTACAAAACCGTGCTCTTATCAAACATATTACCCAGGTCAGGGAAGCAGAACGTAATCACCTTGCCTCAGAATTACATGATGTATTCGGACAATATCTTGCCGCAATTGATGTAAATGCTTCCGTTGCCATCAAATACAAAACGGAAGATCCTAAACTTCAAGCAATCCTCAAGACCATCCAGGACAGCGCAAGCTTTCTGCGTAACGTTACCCGTTCACAGTTACGCAGCTTAAAACCTCCTGGCCTTGAAACCGTGGGACTTTCAGCAGCCATTGAAGATCTGATTGGGCAATGGCAAATGTCGTTTCCAGATTACGAGATCAATATCGCTATTGAAGTAGATGATCAGCTTGTTGACTATGACACCGCATTAACTATTTATCGCAGCCTGCAGGAAGCCTTAACCAATATTACCCGTCATGCAGAAGCCAGCTCAATTCATATCGATTTAATTACCCAAAATAAATCAGCCCAACGTAACGATATCAGTCTGACCATCCGTGACAACGGAATAGGATTTGATCCCAATGAAGGTATGGGTAATGGACTTGGACTGATTGGTATACGTGAGCGGGTACATGCTTTAAATGGCCAGTTCAATCTGCATCCAGCAGATCCTAAAGGCACAGTTTTAGCACTCCATATTCCGTTATGAAAATTTACCGTAAAAAATACATGCTAATAATGAGGTATCAGAAGAAATGAACAAACAACGTACCACCATACTATTAATAGACGATCATGCCATTCTCAGAGAAGGCTATCAGCAATTACTCGAGTCGGCCGGTTTCGAGGTGATTGGACAATCCGGAAATGCTGAAGAGGGGTATCAGGCGTTTATTGCTTTGCAACCTAAAGTCTGCATTATAGATTTAACCATGCCAGGCACCGGAGGTTTAGAGTGTGTCAGAAGGATCTGTAACCGAGATAAAGATGCCCGTATTCTGGTCTGCAGCATGCATGAAGAAACCACTTTGGCCATGCGTGCCCTGGAGCTTGGTGCGATTGGCTACATCACCAAATCATGCTCATCTGATGTGCTGATTGAAGCGGTAAAATCCGTTGCAGAAAAACGTCATTATCTCGGTGCCGAAGTTGCACGTTCTATTGCAATGGAAAAATTGATTAAAACGGATCAGAAAATTGATTCCCTGTCACATCAGGAATTTGCTGTTTTCAGGATGGTTGCTGAAGGTATGAGTATTGAGGAAATTTCAAAAAGTCTTACTTTGGCTCCTAAAACGGTATCAAATTATAAAACCAATATGATGCGTAAACTTGGCACAACCAAGCTCGCAGATATTATTTTCCTGGCCCAGAAAATTGGTTTGATCCATCCACCCAATAATCAATAACTTCGTAAAATGGCCTTACATCAAGGCAAAAGTTTATCACCCTGACAATTATGTGATGACTTCCCTATAACAGAGGTGGCAAGGCTCTCTATCCCATACCCCTACTAAAAACTGATGATATCAACGGTGCACAGCCGCATTTTCGAATGTGTGCTGAGACACAGGGTCAGCGAAAGCTGACATCCAGTTAAAATAGGAGGATATATGAGAGAGAAAAAACTAAGCCGGTTAACAAAAACCGGTTCAGCTGCATTGGTCAGCTCTGTCATCGGTATGATGACAGTAGGCGCTGCATTCGCCAATGACAAGCTGGTTGAACTTCAAAAGGATGAAGCTAACTGGGTTATGCAGGGTAAGAACTATTCTGCAGATCATTACAGTACTTCAAAACAAATCAACAAAAAGAACGTCAGCAAATTATCACCATCGTGGACATTCTCCACTGGTGTGCTGAATGGTCATGAAGGTGCGCCTTTGGTTATTGGTGACATGATGTATATCCATTCACCTTTTCCAAACAACACTTTTGCGATTAACCTGAATGATCCTGGCACCATCGTCTGGGAGCATAAGCCAAAACAAGATCCTGCTGCTCGCGCAGTTGCATGTTGTGACGTCGTAAACCGTGGTCTGGCTTACTGGCCTGGCGATGATAAAACTCCGGCAATGATCGTAAAAAGTCAGCTGGATGGTCATGTTGTGGCATTAAATGCTGAAACTGGTGAGCTACATTGGCAAGTCGAGAATGGTGATATCAGTGTTGGTCAAACCCAAACACAAGCACCATTCGTTGTAAAAGACCTTGTCATCCAGGGTTCTTCTGGTGCTGAGCTGGGTGTTCGTGGTTATGTTACCGCCTTTGATATTCACACTGGTGAAATGGCTTGGCGTTGGTATGCAACGGGCCCTGATTCAGAAATTGGCCTGGCAAAAGACTTTAACAGTGCAAACCCACATTACGGCCAAAAAGATCTGGGTCTGAAAACCTGGGAAGACGAAGCCTGGAAAATTGGTGGTGGTACTAACTGGGGTTGGTATGCCTATGACCCTGATTTAGAAATGTTCTACTACGGTTCAGGTAATCCTGCGCCTTGGAACGAAACCATGCGTCCTGGTGATAACAAATGGACTATGACTATCTGGGGTCGTGATGCGGATACCGGTTTAGCTAAATTCGGTTACCAAAAAACACCACATGATGAATGGGACTACGCCGGCGTTAACGTCATGATGCTTTCTGAGCAAAAAGACAAAACTGGCAAAATGCGTAAATTGCTGACTCACCCTGATCGTAACGGCATTATCTACACGCTGGATCGTGAAACAGGTGATTTGGTTTCTGCAGACAAAATGGATGAAACGGCAAACTGGGTGAAAAAAGTAGATTTGGAAACAGGTCTGCCAATTCGTGACCCGGAATTCAGTACCAGAATGGGTCACCGTTCACGTGATATTTGTCCTTCAGCCATGGGTTTCCACAACCAGGGTATGGATTCATACGATCCTGAAAGACAAAACTTCTACTTAGGTATCAACCATCTTTGTATGGATTGGGAACCGTTCATGCTGCCTTACCGTGCAGGTCAATTCTTCGTAGGTGCAAACGTATGGAGTTATCCAGGACCTAAAGGTGATCGTCAACGTGGTATTGGTTCAGGCCAGGTTAAAGCATACAACGCCATTACTGGTGAATTTGCTTGGGAGAAAATGGAAAAATTCTCAATCTGGGGTGGAACCATGGCCACAGCTGGTGGCTTGGTATTCTACGGCACACTCGATGGCTTCATCAAAGCTCGTGATGCAGACAACGGTGATCTGTTGTGGAAATTCAAACTTCCTTCTGGCGCAATCGGTCATCCAATGACTTACACCCATGATGGTATTCAATATGTTGCCATTAATTATGGTGTAGGTGGTTGGCCTGCAGTTGGTCTGGTGTTTGACTTGAATGACCCATCAGCTGGTCTGGGTGCTGTAGGTGCCTTTAAAGAACTGGCACGTAACACTCAAATGGGTGGTGGTCTGATGGTCTTTGCTCTGGATGGTAAAGGACCTTACGACGATCTGAGTATTGGTGAATACGAAATGTAATCACTGACTCGCAATATAGCTTAGTTCATCAAGTTATATCGTCGTATTCAATCCGGCTGGCAACACAAAGACTGTGTTGCCAGCCCCTTCTGAGAGTGTAAGACATGTTAAACAACCATACTAAAACCAATAACAAAGCAGTCAGTTCAAAACGTTTAACGCAATGCAGCCTGATAATGGCTTCACTGTTGACTGTACTGACGCCAGCACATGCAAACAACGGATTACCGGAAACCTTAAAAGTCTGTGCAGCGGCGAATGAAATGCCCTACTCAAACAAACAGCAGCAAGGTTTCGAAAATGAAATCGCCGAAACGCTCGCACAGAGCATGGATATGCCATTGGAATTTGTCTGGTCAGACAAAGCAGCGATTTTTTTAGTGACCGAACATTTATTAAAAAATGAATGTGATGTGGTTATGGGGGTTGATAGCGATGATCCTCGTGTTGCCACCAGCGACCCTTACTACAAGTCCGGCTATGTATTTGTCTATCGCGCCGATAAAAATCTGGACATCAGTAACTGGGATAGTCCTGACATTCAAAAACTGAATCGTTTTGTAGTAGTGCCAGGTAGCCCATCAGAAGTGATGTTACGGGAAGTGGGTAAATATGAAGGCAACTTCAATTACACCAAATCTCTGTCAGGTTTCAAATCCCCACGCAATAAATATATTCGTCTGGAACCAAAAAAACTGATCGGCGAAGTGACCTCAGGTAAAGGTGATATCGCTCATCTATGGGCTCCAGAAGTAGCCCGTTATGTGCGTGATTCAGATACGCCATTAGAAATGGTGTTATCTCCTGAATTCGGAGAAATTGAAGGTGGTGAAGGTATTGTGCAGCACTACGATCAATCTGTAGCGGTGCGTGAAGGTGATAAAGCCTTGCTTGATGCCATTAATAAGGGCCTGGCAGATGCGGCACCTAAGATAACGGCCATCCTCAAAAAAGAAGGGATTCCGCTGCTTTGATAGCTTGTCATGCAGTCTCTTTTAATTAAACAGGATTATACAAAAACTATGATTAGCAATGTAAAACTTTTTAGTCGTAAAACAGCATGTTTACTAGGATTATCTATGTTGACAGCTGTCAGCATGACACCAATGACAGCGGAAGCTCAAGTGCAATTTCGCAATGCAACGACCGGGGCATTAATCGACTTCTCTTTTGGCAAAAAAGGTGAAGAAACTGAAGCCGTAAAACATTTTATGGAAACAGCAGAAAATAAATATAACCAAGATGAAGAAGCCATCAAAGTGGGTGAAAATTTATTTATGACTGCCTGTTCTGGCTGCCATGGTCACCATGCTGAAGGCAAACTCGGACCAGCTCTGGGGGATTCATATTGGACTTACCCTGCAGGACGATACGATAAAGGTTTTTTTGAAATTATTTATGACGGCGCCCGCTCAATGATGGGTCCCCAACGCAATAATTTAAGCATTGATGAAATACTGCATGTTATGGCGTATGTACGCAGTATTTACTGGGGAGAACCAGAAAAAGCCTTATGGTTATCAGAAGAGGAACGCGCCAATCTGGTTCCTGCAGAAATACCTGAAGATTTCAAAGAAGCATTAGAAAATTTCAATAAGACCCATTAATTAAGCAAGTTTAGAAATGCTAATGGCAGATTATAAAGATTAGTGATTGGTAGCGTGGCCATAGCCAGCATAGGGAACCACGTTACCAAGCATTATGTTGTCAAAACCAAAAGGAGAGAAATATGAAGAAAATTAAAACACTTGCCGTAACCGGCGCTACAGCACTATTGTTATCTGTTGGTATGTCAGCAATGGCTTACGACGGAACAAAATGCCAAGAGGCAGGAAAATGCTGGGAAGCCAAACCAGGGTTTCCTGAAAAAATCAAAGGATCTAAATATGATCCAAAACATAGCCAAACTGAACTGGATAAGCAAGACAGTGCAATGGAAGCAATGGAAGCTCGTAACGCTAAACGCGTAGAAAACTTCAAAAAAACGGGTAAGTGGTCTTACTAAACCCAAGCTGAGGCCAGTTTTAACGACTGGCCTCTTTTTTTGTTTTGTTTCTGACCTGCGAGTCAGTTTGGGCATACATCACATGAGCAATGTCGCTGAAAATTCCGAAAATCTTTTAACCGACTGGCATCAACAAGCCATCACCCTGCAAAAAAATATCAATCAGACAATATTAGGTCAGGAACACATCATTGATTTAATGGTTGTGGCTATTTTCTGTCGTGGCCATATCCTGCTTGAAGGTGATGTTGGCGTCGGTAAAACGACCTTGCTTAGAGCAACGGCAGAAAGTCTGGGTGGCAATTTTGAGCGTATTGAAGGCACCATTGATTTAATGCCACATGACCTGGTCTATTACACCCATATTGCCAATGATGGTAAACCGGCTGTAAGTGAAGGACCTTTACTCAAACATGGCGAAAATTTATCGATCTTCTTCTTTAATGAAATCAATCGTGCCAGACCTCAAGTACATTCATTGCTACTTCGGGTAATGGCTGAACGTAGCGTCAGCGCTTTTAATAAAACGTTCTTTTTTCCTCATCTGCAGGTTTTTGCTGATCGTAACCGCATTGAAAAAGACGAAACCTTTGAACTACCGGCAGCTGCCCGGGATCGTTTTATGATGGAACTGCACATAAAACAACCTACAGCAGAAGCACAGCTTAAAGAGTTGATGTTCAATACCCGATATTATGATGCCGACAAGCTCATCGACAGTGCTGACAAAGCGGTACTGCCGTTTCATCAGCTCAATGATATCGCTGTGGCTATTCAGTCTCAGATCCATTCCAGTGACACTATTCAGGATTATGGTTTTCACCTGTGTCAGGCACTTCGAAGACCACAGGATTATGGTATCCAGATCAGCGATATCGACACAGAAAAGTTAGTACTTGGAGGTATGGGACCACGTGGCATAAGTTATCTTGCCAGAAGTGCTCGTGCTCATGCATGGCTCAATCAACGTAATAGCGTCATCCCAGAGGATTTCCATGCGGTTATTCGGGCCATCAGTAAACATCGTATTTTTATCAATCCTGTTTACAACTATAACGGTGAAGCGATTATCGAAGAACTGATTAGTGGTGTACTGAATACTATTCCATCCCCATGAATCAGCACGAAATTCAACACCTGATCTTTGATTACAGATCACCCTTTCTGCTGAATGCACTGCGTGAAAGTGAGCACAAAAGCAAACGTCAGGGGCCCGGCAGTGATTTTTATAAAAAGTCTCCCTTTTTAGCTGACCCGAATCCTGCGCGTATTGATCTTGCAATGAGCGTGACCGATCCGTTTGAATCGATTTACGTCAAAACCTTTCGTCAACGCAGCAAACTTGACGTACTGACTTTGGTAGATGGATCTGATTCCATGACTGTTCAGGATAAAACACCACTGCTCAGCTTAACTGAACAGAGTATTGCTTATTCAGTGGCGGCCAGAAATGATAATTATCAAAGTTATTTGTTGAGTCATTTCATACAGTCCATTACCAATGCCGAAATACTGCCACAGCATTTTGAGTCTGCTACCAGACAGGCTGCAAATCATAATAAAGCTGAGGCTTTTAACGATATAGAGCGGTTGTTACCCGCTCGTCGTTGTTTAGTATTTTTGCTTTCTGATTTTCACTGGAGTAATGAAAAACTCTACCGGATTCTCAATAGCTTATCAGGCCACTATCTGGTGCCGATTGTTATCTGGCGTTCTGCCGAATACAACGACTACCCACTATGGCGCTTTGTTCAGATCAACGATGCTGAGACGGGTGAAAACAGTTTGATTTTTGTGACGCCCAAGCAGAAAAAACTGATCGAATCGACTTTCGCTGATCGGAAGATTTTTCTTAATAATCAATTTCAAAAGCACAATTGCAGAGCGTTTTGGATGATTGATCAATTTTCAGCACAACAATTAAGCGAATTCTTTCATGGCCATTCATAAGCGATTAAAACAAAAAGTGTGCATGCCGATGTTTATGGCTGTTCTGTTAGCTGTTTTTTGCAACACAGCTTTGTATGCTGACCAAGTCCGTACCGGCATTGTGCAGCAATCATTGGGAAGAGATTTTGGTATTCTGGTCGGTGATGTTATTGAACATTATTATATTGTTCAGGTACCAGTAGAATATAGCTTAACGCCAGCCTCACTTCCTCCCGACGGGGAGTTGGATTATTGGTTGTTATTACTCGACAGTGACTATGAACTCATCAGCGAAAGTGCTGAGTTACGTCAATACCGACTGCATTTCACGTTTCAGACATTTTATGCACCACTGGATGTCCGAGGATTAGCAACGCCTCCATTAACGGTAAGTTTTAACGCTGGCGATAAAACCGAGCAGCTCACCATACCTGCCTGGAACTTCACCATGTCTCCGCTGAAAGAAATTGCGCCTCGTGGTGTAGCCAAAGACTCCAACCAGAATGCCTTTATGAAGGCAGATTTACCTCCCTCAACTATCCCTACCAAAGATTTGCAGCAACAAATCTGGATGCTGGCGATTACGCTACTGATTCTGGCGATCTTATGGTTAAGCCTTAAGGGATATCTGTTTGTACTGACACGATCACCGTTTCAACAGGCTTATCATCAGGTCAAAAAGCTATGCAAACACCATAACGACGAGTCGGCATTTAATCAGGCCTTACAAGCGGTACATAGGGCTTTTAACAGATTGGCTGGCCATGCATTGTTTGCTCACCAAACAGATCAGTTTATTGATAAACATAACGAGTTTTCTGGCTATCAGGATCAAATTGATAGTTTTTACCAGTTATCCACTGAAGCGCTCTACTCCAAGCAAAAGGTAGCGTCAGAGAAAGACTTTGACCAATTACTGAAGCTCTGTAAACAATTGGCTGGTGCGGAAAAACTGGCGCTGAGAAAATCATGAACATCGCATTTGCCCATCCATGGGTGCTCGTTTTATTAGTATTAGCCTTGTTGCCATTTATCGCAGGTATATTCAACAATCGACTCACCAGTTGGAATCGGCTAATTCCAGCATCCAATACCACTCGATGGATTAATCTACTCATTAAACTTTTAGGGATACTGGCATTTATCAGCATCGTGCTGGGGTTAGCCGGACTTTACCAAACGGAAAAAACTTTTACCCGAACCGGTACTGGCGCGCACATCGTGTTTGTTCTCGATCGAAGTGCCAGCATGAATGAAACATTTGGCGGTAAGGTACCCGATAATGCTACGCCTGCCAAAAGTCAGGTTGCACGTCGTTTATTGTCCGAATTTGTTAATAATAGGCCGCACGACTTATTTGGCGTCGTCGGGTTTAGTACGCAACCTTTTTTTATCAGTCCTCTCACAGAGCACAAGTCCGCCACTCAAGCAGCGATAAACAGTCTGACCAGTCCCGGCTTGGCATTTACCAATGTAGCCAAAGGACTCGGCATGGGCCTGAGTTACTTTCAGGATCAACCGCATACCGGTTCCCGCGTCATTGTATTGGTCTCTGATGGCGCAGCGACACTTGATCATCGTGCGCAGCGGGTGTTGCGTGAGTGGTTTGAGCGTTATCAGGTAAGTTTATATTGGTTTTTTCTGCGTACCGAAAATGGATTAGGTATCACCTCTGAGCCTGAATCAGCTCGAGATGATAATCCCCGGGTGATGCCAGAGCGTTATCTTGATCAGTTTTTCCGTACCCTGCCGATCCCATATCACGCTTATGAGGTGGATACACCGGAATCTATGGAAGCAGCCATTCACCAGCTGGATAATCTGGAAAGCTTGCCACTGGTTTATAACGAATTGATACCCCGCAACGATATGACGCGCTTATGTTTTTTGACTGCCCTGCTTGCCGTTCTTATTTTACTGGGCATCAAAGCGCTGGAGGCAAAATGATTTTTTTGAAGCGAAATAATTTTATTTATCTGATCAGCCTGTTGGCATTGGCGGTTATCACAGCACTGATATTCAGTATCTATACCTTGCAACAACAGCAGCAAATCAACCAACAAATCCTCCTGCTGAATAAAGGTGAGCTGGTTGATCATGAAAAATTGAATATGCAATCGCCTGAAGTCAGAATCGCTTATGCCTATCTGCAAGGTAAATTGAACTTATTTGATGAAGCAGTAGAAACCTATAGCGGCACTGAGCGGCTGGCTAATCAGCAGCAACTTGTCCATATCCACTATAACCTTGGCAATCTTTATTTGGTTCAGGCTATCGATTTGGCAGAAAATCTTTCTGTTGATCGGGCGGTGGCGATGGCCGATGTGGCAAAGGACTTTTATCGCTCTGCACTGAAAAACCAGCCCTCCTTCTGGGAGGCTAAATACAATCTGGAAGCTGCGCAACGTCTGTCGCGGGATTTGCCACTGGGTGATGTCACCATCAGTGAAGAGTCTCAGGATGCCAGTACCGAGTTATGGTCGGCAATGCCCGGCTTTCCCATTGGTTTACCCTAAGGGATTGTCTGATGAAATCTATCTGGTTGCTGGGCAGCTCTGCAGTTCTACTGATTATTGCGGTTTTAATACCTAACCTGCCATTTCCCAGTAAAAAATATGATTATTTTTTTATGGTAGATATCACCCGCAGCATGAATGTAGAAGATTATCGTGATAATAACGGTGATCCGATTAGCCGGCTGGAAAAAGTCAAAGCGGATGCTTTAGCTGCCATACAACAACTTCCCTGTGGTTCACGAGTTGGGCTGGGCGTGTTTACTGAACGTATGCCGACGCTGCTCTATACCCCCATGGAAGTGTGTTCAGACTATCCTGAAATCCGGGAGAGCATCAGACGTATTGACTGGAGAATGGCCTGGGTCGCCGACAGTAATATTATTCAGGCATTTGCCAACACGTTGGAGTTGATGCGCACTGTTGAATTAACCGATGCCACGTTGGTTTTTTTTACCGATGGGCAGGAAGCACCACCAATGAACTCGCGTTATGCGCCGGATCTTGGAGAATTACAATCTGCTGAGAATAATGATCAACAGCCAATTAGTGGTCTCATAGTGGGTACCGGTGATCATGCATTAAGCCGGATCCCAAAATATGATGAAGATGGAATCCAGATTGGCTTCTATACGGCGGAGGATGTACCACAGGGAACGACTTTTGGTTTACCGGAAGATCCCAGCAAAATTGAAGGCTATGTCCCTCGGAATGCCCCGTGGGGAAATCAAAGTCGTGCTGGGAATGAACACCTTTCCAGTGTAAAAGAAGACTATCTGAAATCACTGGCGGAACCGGCCAAATTTCACTACCATCATTTACAAACATCAACGGCATTATTGACTGCGCTAATGCACGACGATTTCTCCCAACGGCATATTCGGAAAACCGATTTAAGTTTTATTCCGGCAAGTGTGTCGCTGTTTTTATTATTTCTGGCCTATCTGCCTGAAAATATTTTTTCCCGTAAAAAAAACTTACTCAAACCAAACATCAACGAGCGCATACCTCTTAACTCAGGTTAAATCTAATCCATCTGTTGAATCACTCATCAGCTCGCCAATAATCCGCCAACAAATTGAAATTCTTGCTATTATCGGCAAGCAATTCGAAAACGGATCCCATGCACGTTATACCTCACAGGTTTACTTTTTTTCTGCTGTTTATTCTGCTTGTATGTCTATTTGGCCAGGCCAAGGCTGCATCGACGGAATCTGTTACGCTGCAACTTAAATGGCGACATCAATTTCAGTTTGCCGGTTATTACGCCGCTATTCAGCAAGGTTATTTCCAACAGGAAGATTTGCAGGTTACGCTGCGAGAACGCCAACCCGGTATTAATGTTATCAATGAAGTCACCAGTGGCCGTGCAGATTATGGCATTGGTGGTATCGGACTACTGGCAGAATATGCTGCTGGCTCACCCATTAGAGCCTTGGCTGCCATTTTTCAGCATGATGCATTAGTGCTGGTCAGCAAAACCCAGTCTGGCATTGTCAGCCCGTATGAAATGCTTGATAAACGCATCATGTTTGACGATTCGGCCGGCAACGATGCTGTTTTCCTCGCTATGTTTGCTGATGCCGGTATTTCCCCACAGGATTACAAACTCATCCCGCAGGATCTGCAACTTGATAGTTTTATCAATGACCGGGTTGATGCAATCTCAATTTATCGAACTGATCAGCTTTTCACATTGGAACAGCTGGGCGTTAAGGTCAATATCATTAATCCCCAAAGCTATGGTTTTGATTTTTATGGTGACATTTTGTTTACCGGGGATAGAGAGCTTCGCAATAATCCAGGTCGCGCTGAGCGGTTTCGACGGGCTTCGTTAAAAGGCTGGCGCTACGCACTGGAAAATCCTGAAGAAATTATTGATGTGATAATCAATCAGTATGACAGCCAGGCCAGTCGCGAACAGCTACAACATGAAGCCAGAGAAATTCAGAAACTGATATTGCCTGACCTGATTCCTTTGGGCCAATTGGATCCGGCTCGTCTTCGCCGCAGTGCTCAGATATATGAACGGCTGAATATTGCACCACCACTCTCCGAGGCCCAATTAGAGGGCTTTATATATCAATCCAATGCTGCATTGCGACTGACCCCAGAAGAACAATCATGGCTGGAGGATAACCCTGTCATCAAACTCGGCATTGATCGGGATTTTGCACCTTACGAATGGATTAACAGCAAAGGGAATTATCAAGGCTTGGCAGCTGAATATATTCAGCTATTACAGGCCAAGCTTGGCGTGGAATTTGACATCATAGACGATAAACCCTGGCATGAAATTCTCGCAATGGCACAACGGGGTGAGCTGGATATGCTTTCCTGTTTGCACATGAGTCCCGAACGTTCAGAGTATTTATTATTCAGTCAGCCGTATATCACTAATCCAGTGGTCATCGTCAATGCGAATCGCTTCGGCTATATCGGTCACCTGGACAATCTGAGAGGCAAAACTGTCGCAGTGGAAAAAAGTTACCATGTTCAGGAAAATCTGGCCCGGAATCATCCTGATATAAAACTTATATTCACTGAAACCACACTCGAAGCTTTAAAAAAGGTCAGTACCGGCGAAGCCGATGCTTATGTGGGAGATGCTGCATATGCCAACTATGCCATCAAACAAGCCAACCTGATTAACTTGCAATTTTCCGGACAAACTCAGCAATACAATGCATACAGAATGGGGATAAACCCCTCTCATCCTCAGCTGCAATCCATTATTAACAAAGTATTGGGCAATATATCTGCTGATGAACGTCAGCGAATTGAACAGACCTGGATGGGTCTGACCATCAATAATGGCGTTTCGCAGTCAACCCTGCTCAAAATACTGCTGACGATAGCCGTGATTATTCTGCTGTTTGTATTCTGGGTGTTCAGACTGAAACAGTCGGGTCAGGTATTAGCGCGAAACGAATCCAAATTACGCAGTATTGTTAATGCCTCTCCTATTCCGCACATGTTAAGTGACGGCAAAGGCAGGATTCAATATCTCAACAAAGCCTTTGTTGATAGCTTTGGCTATAACCTGGAAGACTTACCCAGCCATAAGGTCTGGCTGGAAAAAGCCTATCCCGATCCAAACTATCGTCAACGCAGCAAACTGGCTTGGGAGACTTTTGTAGCTCAGGCAGAGCAGCATCCACTGCCCTATCGTGGTGAGGCGGTTGAAGTGAAAGTGATGACCCAGCAACAACAAGCCAAACAAGTGATAATTTCCAGCACCGCGATTAATGATGGTCAGGCCGATGTCTTTATCACCATTTTTTACGATATTAGCGAACGTAAGCTCGCTGAGGAAAAGCTCAAATTATCAGGCCGGGTATTTAACCAGGCACATGAAGGCATTCTGATCACCAAACCGGATGGTCGTATTGTCGATGTGAATCCGGCATTTTGTGATATCACCGGTTACAGTCGTGATGAAGTCATTAATCAACAGCCATCAATCCTCAAATCAGGTAAACATCCCGAGTCATTTTATCGGGAGATTTGGCAAAGCCTTATTGAGAAAGGCTACTGGCAGGGAGAGATCTGGAATCGTCGCAAAAATGGCGAATTATTAGCTGAGTTGTTAACCATTTCCACCTTGATGGATGATCAAGGCGATACCTTGCATTATCTGGGCTTATTTTCCGATATAACTGAAATTAAGGAACAACAGCAGGCGCTGGAAATGATGGCGCATTATGACATGCTCACCCAGCTGCCCAACCGCACATTATTTGCAGATCGATTCCAGCAGGCTATTGCACACAGTATTCGTCAACATAGTCTGCTGGGAGTCATTTTTCTGGATCTGGATGGATTCAAACCGGTCAATGATAACTATGGACATGAAATCGGCGATCAAGTACTGATTGAGGTGGCCCAGCGAATAAAAGCCTGTATTCGTCTGGATGACACCGCATCACGACTGGGTGGAGATGAATTTGCTATTTTGCTCAATGACATCAGTTCGGTAGAACACTGCGAACGACTGGTCAGCAGACTGTTACGCACCATTCAACTACCTTATCGAATTGATGGCGATATCATCCAGTTAGGGGCCAGTATGGGGGTAACACTTTATCCACTGGATCAGTCCGATGCAGATACGTTGCTGCGTCATGCTGATCAGGCCATGTATCAATCAAAACAGACAGGCCGAAATCGCTACTCAATTTTTGATGCTGTGCATGACAAGCAAATTCTGCTTAAGCAAAGCCAGTTGGACAATTTACATCAAGCCTTTAACAAAAATCAGTTTTGCCTGTATTACCAGCCGAAAATTAATATGCGTAATGGGCGCATTCATGGCGCGGAAGCGCTGCTTCGCTGGAACCATCCTCAGCAAGGTATCCTGGAGCCAGCAGCTTTTTTAAGTTCAATGGCGGGCACTGAGCTGGAAATCCGTATTGGCAACTGGGTCATTGATCAGACGTTAAAACAGTTACAAAATTTTCATCAGCAAAACAGAGTCATTGAAATCAGCGTGAATATTTCCGCGCATCATCTGCAATGGCCAGGATTTTTTGACCATCTTGATCGGTTATTGGCCAAATATCCGGACTTGCCAGCCGAATATTTGCAGCTGGAAGTGCTTGAAAGCAGTGTGTTAACAGATATCCAGAATATTTCAGCGATTATCAGTACTTGCCGTGAAGGCCTAGGGGTAAGAATCGCACTAGATGATTTTGGCACCGGATACTCATCATTAAGCCATTTGCGGCATTTGCCGGTTGATGTGATTAAAATTGACCAGAGTTTTGTCCGCGACATCATGGATGATCCCAATGATTTCACCATAGTGGAAGGCGTTATTGGGTTAAGTCATGCATTTCAACACCAGGTTATCGCCGAAGGGGTAGAAAGCATTGAACATGGTTTGATGCTGATGACTATCGGTTGCGATATGGCACAGGGATATGTCATTGCCCAACCAATGCCAGCAGATGAATTAGGCCTGTGGATGGAGGATTACCAGCCGGAATCACGCTGGCTGAATCATGCACATAATACCTTATCCCCCCAACAGCGCCTGCTGGCATTAATGCAAATGCAGGGCGAGCAGTGGTTACAGCGAGTAATTGATAATCTGCACAGCAGTCCTGCTCAAATTAGCAGCTGGCCATTAATGAACCCCAAACGCAGCCATTTTACGCACTGGCTGGAGCAGGGTAAGCAGGAAGAGCTATTTAATCAATTATGGCTGGATCGACTTAAATTAGCCTATTACGAATTATTTCATGCCGCTGCCGGGTTACGAAATCAATTCGAAGAAAATGAAATCGCGTTAGCCCGTAAGGGTGTAGAAGATTTACAAACGTTATATGCCGAAATTAAGCAGATGCTTGCGACCCCATCATAGTGGTGATACTGCGTAATTGTCACATTTAGCTATTGGTGGATTTTAAGATTTAAGTCAGATTTTCCAGATCTCATTTCCAAAACTGGAATCTTATGATGTCGGGTATAAATACAAGACCATCAGACTTCGTCGATAAGATCCCGTTCGGCATCCCAGCCAGATTGTTTGGCTTGATTAATTGCCGCATCGTGAATACACATAAATTTCTGTTGCATCTCCGGTGGCAGGTTTGCCACCCTGAAACCATATTTTTCCCATTCCAGATTAACCTTGCGCCACAGATCTTCAAGTCCTTGGACTACCCAGCCTTCACAGGTTTCGGTCTCCGGTATTAAACCAAATACCCAGGCATCACGGATGATTTTCCCGGTGTCGGTCATGCCACCATTTATTTCTTTATCAATACCAACGTAACGTTTTTGATCTTTCATGATTTTTCCTAGGGCTTGTTGATCTTTCATATCCACCACTGCTGGCGGCTATTTTTTCGTCCTACAAGACGGAAATGATGCGATGTAGTTGTTCTACATAAGTCATTTCCAACGCCGTAGGGCGGAAAAATAGCCCCAGCCCTTTGGGTTGTGACTGAAAAAACGCCACTCTTCGTTGCTCGTCACTTATTTAGAACAACTAAAAAGCGCTCCTCGTGCCTTGATTGACGCTTTTTCAGCTCACAACAGAGGCGGAGATGAAAGATCAACAAGCCCTAACGGGTCAGGCTGGCAAATAAAGTGGGCAGTTTTTCAGGCAACCGATCCACATGGTCAACAATGGTGTAGTTATTTTCACCAAAAATTCGTTTAACGTAACTATCAGCATTAGCATCCAGCGTCAGACAATAAGTCATCACACCACGGCTCCATAATTCATCCACCGCTTTGCGGGTGTCATGTCGTAAATGCTGAGGATCGCGCTCATCTATATCCGAAGGTTCACCATCGGTGACTAGCAATAATAGCTTGCGACGTTCCGGCTGTTTTAATAACTGTTGAGCGGCATGGCGCATTGCCGCACCCATCCTGGTTGATAAACCACCTTTCATTCCAGCCAATCGAGCTTTTGATTCATCATCAAAGGGCTGATTGAAATCTTTAAAGCGGAAGTATTGCACATCATGTCGGCCATCCGAAGCAAAGCCATGTAAAGCAAATGGATCACCGATGCCATTGATGGCCGTAGCAACTAAGGTGGCTGCTTCGCGGGTTAAATCCAGAACCGTCTTATCACTGCCTTCGATAACATCATTGGTTGATTCCGATAAATCCAGTAACACTGTCACGGCTAAATCCCGATTTTTTATCACATTGCGCATGGTGATCCGTGTATTGGGTTGCTCGCCCATACGGATGGCAATCATCGCATCAACTGCAGCATTGATATCAATCTCATCACCATCTTCCATATTGCGAAGCCGTTGTACTCCGGCCGGAGACAATAAGTCGATGATCTGCCGGATACGATGTGCCACCGGTTTGTATTCTTTCAGAATATTATCGATGTCATCTGGATCGCCTTTTTTGGGACGATACTCATATACCGTGCTCCAGTCGGGACGATACAGCTGCACCTGATAATCCCATTCCTGATAATGATAGGGTTCTGAGACGGGATCTTTACCCCACATCTCATTAAAGCTGACCGTTGCCTCACCGGCATCTTCATACGGCATGAACTTGGTGGAACACACCCAGATTTCCTGAGCATCATCGCCAGCCAACTCACAATCCACTTCATTGGCCATTTCAACGGCACTGACATATTTACGTATCTGTCGCTGGCTCGCTGGAATATATTCCGCTCCGTGCCTCAGGAAATCGAATTCTTCAAACTCCCAGACAAAACGATTATCGTCGCGATAAGGTAAACGAATAGATTCTAATATTCGTAAACTGGGTACCTCGCGCTGTTCGGCAAACAGATGAAATAATTCCATCCCCATATCCCAGCTGAACTGGTTATTTTCTGCTTGCTCAGCAATATTTTGATGGAATCTTTCCGCCAAGGCATTTAATGGGTCATCGTTGTTTTTAATCGATGCATCATGCAGGCTGCGGGCAAATTGTTCGAGTTTTAGCAGCCCCTTATGCTCAACATCCTGACTTTGTTCGATATTTAACAAGCTGCCCCAGAGTTTCTGCAAACCGGGGAAATCCTGTATCGCCAGATACTCAACCCGTGCGTCTTCCAGCAGTCCGATAAAAAACATTTGCGCCGGGCTGAGTTGTTCGGCCGAAATCGGTGCTCGGGTATATTGAATGTGTGCTGCCAGATGGGCGGCCTGGGCTCGATAGAGCTCCAGACCAGTGATACCTGCAATATCATCCACGGCATCTGGCAAATGCATAACAAAAAGTTCGATATAAGGTTTGAAACCTTCATAATCCGCCGCTGTAGGACGCAGAAAGAAATCCCTGCCCCATAATGCCCGCAGATAGAAATTCAGTTTGCGTTGGGTATCAATAAACAGCGTGCCGCGGCGTTCCTTCTGCAGCATCTTCTTGCTGTCAGCGGTTTCCAGAGCAAAATATTTGACCAGGTTATTCAAGTCGCGCCGGTAGGCTTCGGCTCCAAAATTAGCCCAGCGGCGTAAACCGGACAAGGTGAGTTTGGATAATAATTCATCAATAATGCCGAGCATTGGCCTTAAGCCACGGGAAGCTTTGGCAGACAGTTGATGAATCAGGCTCAAATACCCGCGTAATAACTCCGGGTCGCCCAACCGTCTGGCAGCAGTTGGTAGACTATGAATCATCAGCGCAATAACCTCACCCGAGGTCATTGACGATAATTTCATTGCCGCATTGATGCAATCGCGTATTACGTCCTCGCCACATTCCTTGACCACTTGCGGAATATCTTCCAGAAAGGCAACCACCAGTTCTTTACCCCGTCCCAGCTCTGCCAGGCCTTTGGCACCTTCCATATATTCCTGCAAACCAGCTGGCGACATGATTCTGGCTGCATCCTGGAAAGTACTGTCCAGCGTATGCACCAGTTCCGGCGCTATCTTTTCAAGCTGTTCGCGGTAATCGTCTAGATTGACGCTCATGATGTGATATCCAGACCGGAGAGACCGGGTCGGCCTTTATCAACTAACAAAGAAGGTATGAACAGCGGCTTCCAGCGTTTCACGCATATCCGGATCATCGGTCAATGGCGTGACTAATGTCATCTGGCAGGCAGCCAAAGGTTCAACCCCTTCTGCAATCATTTGCCCTGCATAGACCAACAATCGTGTGGATATACCTTCATCCAGGCCATGGCCTTTCAGGTTGCGTGCCCGATGGGCAATCTGTACCAGTTTTTTGGCTATCTCGGCATCGACACCGGTTTCCCTGGTGACAATTTCGGCTTCCAACTCGGCATCAGGATAATCAAAATTCATTGCCCCGAAACGTTGTTTGGTGGATTGCTTGAGATCTTTCATCAAACTTTGATAACCGGGGTTATAGGAAATCACCAGTTGAAAATCTTTATGGGCTTCGACCAGTTCACCTTTTTTATCCAGCGGCAGACTACGACGGTGATCGGTTAACGGATGGATAACAACGGTTGTATCCTGACGTGCTTCCACCACTTCATCCAGATAACAGATTGCACCAATACGTGCTGCAGTGGTCAAGGGTCCATCCTGCCATTTGGTGCCATCTTTATCGAGCAGAAAACGCCCCACCAGGTCTGAGGCGGTCATATCTTCATTACAGGCAACTGTGATCAGCGGGCGACCTAGCTTCCAGGCCATATATTCGACAAAACGCGACTTACCGCAGCCTGTCGGACCTTTCAGCATTACCGGCATGCGTCGCGCGTAAGCGGCTTGATACAGTTCCACTTCGTTACTGACCGGACGGTAAAAAGGTTCTGTTTTGACTTTATACTGTTCAGCAATTTTCTCGCTCATCGCAGTAACCTCAGGGTATTCAAGGGGAAGACTTTTTGTACAAGTTTGCTTGAATAAGTCCCTGACGCTGCGGTCAGGGACTTATTCGATTTGATGTTATACCGACTGACCGCGGAACACGACCATTTCTGCGCCTTTGGATTGAGCATAGTTATCATAACCCACCAAGCGGACATGGTTTTTCGGATGTGCTTTGTGGCAGGCTTCGGCTTCAGCCAGAATGCGATCCACATCGGTTTCACCGAATAAAGGCAGCTTCCACATATACCAGTAGTGACCAAACGCATTTTCTGGTTCAGTGTGCTCTACTGCAGGGTTCCAGCCCTTGCTGACGATGTATTCAACCTGTTTACGGATACGTGCAGCATCCATTTCAGGTAAATACGAGAAGGTTTCAAACTTGCGGCTTGAAGTATCGGCCAGGCTTGAAGCGTAATCTTGCATTTCACTCATTGTCATTTCCTCAAATAATGGCGAATTCGATATCAGTTAACGATGGTCAACAGCACCGACCAACATCACTTACTTGTGTGCAACGTCTAATTTGTCGACAGTGTCGAATTCGAATTTGATTTCTTTCCAGGTTTCCATCGCCACTTTCAACTCTGGACTGTGTTCAGCAGCGGCGGTCAGGATTTCTTTACCTTCTTTTTCCAACTCTCTGCCGTGGTTACGTGCTTCTACGCATGCTTCCAAAGCCACGCGGTTGGCAGCTGCACCCGCCGCATTACCCCATGGATGACCCAAAGTACCGCCACCAAACTGCAATACCGAATCATCACCAAAGATGCTGACCAGTGCAGGCATATGCCATACGTGAATACCGCCGGAAGCGACCGGCATGACGCCAGGCATGGATGCCCAATCCTGATCAAACATGATGCCGCGACTGCGATCTTCTTTGATATAAGAATCACGCATGATATCGATCCAGCCCAGTGTTGCAGCACGGTCGCCTTCCAATTTACCGACCACAGTGCCTGAATGCAGATGATCACCACCTGACAAACGCAGCATTTTGGTCAAAACGCGGAAATGAATACCATGGTTCGGATTACGATCCAGTACCGCATGCATTGCCCGGTGAATGTGCAGCAACATGCCGTTATCACGACACCAGTTGGCCAGACCGGTATTAGCGGTGAAACCGCCCGTCAGATAGTCATGCATGATGATTGGTGCACCCAGTTCTTTGGCATACTCGGCACGTTTGTACATTTCTTCAGGGGTTGGCGCTGTGACGTTCAGATAGTGACCTTTACGTTCGCCCGTTTCGATTTCGGCTTTGTCGATGGCTTCCATAACAAAATCAAAACGTTGTCTCCAGCGCATAAATGGCTGTGAGTTAACGTTTTCATCATCTTTGGTGAAATCCAGACCGCCACGCAAACATTCATATACAGCACGACCGTAGTTTTTTGCAGACAGACCCAGTTTTGGCTTGATGGTGCAGCCCAGTAATGGGCGACCATATTTGTTCATGATGTCACGTTCAACCTGGATACCATGAGGAGGTCCACCACAAGTCATTACGTATGCAACAGGAATTCGCACGTCTTCCAGACGCAAAGAACGTACGGCTTTAAAACCGAAAACGTTACCCACCAGAGAAGTCAGCACGTTAACGACTGAACCTTCTTCAAATAAATCGATCGGATAAGCGATAAAGGCATAGAACGCTTCATCGTTGCCGGGAACATCTTCAATAGCGTAAGCACGGCCTTTGTAATAATCCAGGTCCGTCAGCAAATCGGTCCAGACTGTGGTCCAGGTTCCAGTTGATGATTCCGCCGCTACCGCAGCAGCAGCCTCTTCACGTGGCACACCCTCTTGAGGAATAACCTTGAAACATGCCAGAAAATCGGTGTCTTTTGGAGTGTAATCGGGCATCCAGTATGTTTCGCGATACTCTTTTACACCCGCTTGATAAGTTTTTGCCATGGTGCTCTCTCCAGGTATATGCGCAAGCAGATTAATCAAACTGTTACTTTGGGTTAGTCAGAGCCTGTATATCTCATAGTTATCTTGAGATGGACAAATTTTGTCTCCAGCCATGGTGGCTGTGAAAGCGAATTTTATCCAAATGTAACCCAGCGACTATTTCATGTCTGGGGTAAAAATAGTTGACTTGACCTATTAAAACAAGTTAATAGTTTTTATCCTTGTCATAAATTAAAGTTATATATGTTACATGCCTCATTACAACAGTTACGCCTATTCGAAGCGGTTGCACGCCTGAAGAGCATTACCCGTGCGGCAGAAGAAAAACATTTAACCCAACCTGCCGTGTCGATCCAAATGAAAAAACTGGAAGAATCTGTCGGTATGCCTTTATTTGAAAGCGTTGGGCGGCAGTTACATCTTACTGTCGCAGGTAATGAACTCTATGATGCCTGCCGAGATGTTTTACAACGTCTTGCCGATCTGGACGCCGCATTAGCTGATTTACATGGTGAGGTTGCTGGTCCGGTAAACCTTGTTGTGGTCAGTTCTGCCAAATATTTTCTACCCTATCTTTTGGGCAATTTTATTGCGCGCTATCCCAAAGTTGAACCGAGGCTACAGGTAACTAATCGAGCCAGACTACTCGAACGTCTCGATGCCAATGAAGATCATCTTTATGTCATGGGTCAGGTACCAGAAGACCTGCCAGTGGTTGAGTACCCGTTTTTAGAAAATGTTCTGGTGATCGTCGCCCGGCCTGACCATCCATTGGCCAAACAAAAAAATATTTCATTAAAAACTATCTCTGAACAACGACTGGTTGGCCGCGAATCAGGTTCGGGCACACGCAAAGCGGTGGAAGAATTATTTGCCAAAAGCGGTTTAAAAGTCTCACCGTATATGGAATTAGGTGGAGCGGATGAAATCAAGCACGGCGTGATGGCGGGTTTGGGACTGGCAGTATTATCACTACATAGCCTGCGGTTAGAGCTGGCAGCAAAAAAACTGGTGGTCTTGGATGTAGAGAACTTTCCATTAAGACGGCGCTGGTATGCTGTGCATCGGCAAGGCAAAAGACTATCACTTGCCGCACAAACATTTCTGGAGTATCTGCAACAGGAAGGTGAACAGGAAATCGAGCATTTACTAACAGATAACCTGTCTCTTCTTACTGACAACCCAGACGTTTAGCCTGGGCAATCAAGTCCGCCACCGAAGCTTGCTGTTGATTCCGGCATCGGCTGAGAAAGCTCCTCTGAGTGCCAAGAGAATAAGTGTTCTCGATAAATCGACAGTTATTCATTGATGCAGATTTATCCCACCCCGCGAGGTATTGAACGGGTTGCGAAAAATTGCCTTTCTGAAAGAGCACCACCTCAGCCGGACGCTGTTGGATTCTACTCAGGTGTACCTGGAATTTATCATCGCAGTCCAGCCGCTGCAGAGAATGTTGTTGATATAAATGCTGCATCGTTTTGATTTGAGCTTGCTGCTCCAGCTGTTGCAGCTTTGGCTCAATCAAAAGCAGATATCCTGCAAATATCACCACCAACACGATTGCAGCAGCAAATGCTCTGCGAGTCCAATCCAGCTTCTCGACTAGCGTGAAGATAACGCCGGCAAGGCATAATAAAATGCCCGCATAGAAAAAAAGCGGAACCAACCAATTTGCATAATGCGAAGGACTACCGATTAGACCAGCCAAATAGCCATAAAAAAATATCCCTCCAAGTAATAAACCAGCAAGAAGACTTACAGCAAACCTGGCAAGCAATAACATCATGCAAAATGACTAAAAAACCGAAAATCAAAAGATTTCCGGTGTTTTTTGGAAAGCTTATTTTTCTTTGAGCAGATCACGAATTTCCGTTAACAGAATTTCTTCTTTAGTTGGCGCTGGTGGAGCTTCAGGAGCAGCCTCTTCTTTTGCTTTCAGTGAGTTCATTGCTTTAATCACCAAAAAAATCACAAAGGCAATAATCACAAAATCAACAATGGTTTGAATAAACTGTCCATAAGCGATAACCACTGCCGGCGTTTCACCAACCGCTTCTTTAAGCACTATTGCCAGATCCTTGAAATCCACTCCCCCCAGTAACAAGCCCAGTGGGGGCATAATCACATCAGCTACAAATGA